>Ga0209123_1001468_pt1 | contig 23317 bp, 26 predicted proteins | sample BarGraIncu00431A_FD_184500 | JGI IMG/M metagenome (GOLD analysis project Ga0209123, IMG submission 184500) | Arctic peat soil microbial communities from Barrow, Alaska, USA - Barrow Graham LP Incubations 004-31A (SPAdes) (version 2) | ecosystem: Environmental > Terrestrial > Soil > Wetlands >...
TTTATGATGTTATACTTTGACCCGAAATCATGCATAAACTCAATAATATCAGGCGATTCCTCGTCATTCTGGCTTCGATTACGGCTCTATTCGTGGTAGCCACCATTACCTTCCGGATGCATCAGGGGGGGGCGCCGGCACGCAAGGTGCCCAAACTCCCGCTCAAGGTCGACGTCTCTCTGCAAAGAGTCCATTACACTGAGACCCGGCTGGGGGTAAAGCGCTGGGACCTCTCGGCGGAGCGGGCGGAATACAACAAGGATACCGACAGTACGACTCTTTCGGGAGTGCGGCTGGTGGTTTCCGGGAAGGCTCCCACGGGCGATCTGCAGATCACAGCGGACCGGGCCGACTATCACAACCGCACGCGGGATGTGCTCCTGAGCGGCAAGGTACGCGGCAGCAGCGGCAGCGGAATGGAGTTCTCCAGCACACGGGTCACCTACTTCGCGGCCCGCGAGCAACTGGTTACCAGCGAGCCGGTCAGCTTCAAGGACGGGGGGCTGCTGCTGGAAGGGGTAGGGATGGAGTTTCAGACCCAGACACGGAGGTTAAGGTTAATGAAGGACGTGAGCGCGGTGTACCAGCCGCAGGGGGCGCGCTAATGCGCTGGTCCTTTTTGATCTGCCTGCTCCTGCTCGGGCTGGTGCCGGCTGCACTTGCTGCCGTCCCTGCCTCGAGCAAGGAGCCGTTAAAGATAAAGTCCGACACCCTGCATGCCGATAATGAAAAGAAGACGGCGACTTTCGAGGGGAAGGTGGTGGCCCGCCAGGGTGACCTGACCCTGTACGCCGACCGCTTGGTGATCAGCAACAGCGCGGACGGACATGATCTCTCCCGGGTTGAGGCGTTCGGCAACGTGCGCATCCTGCAGGGGGCCCGGCAGGCCAGCGGTGCCCACGCGGTTTACGAGCCGAAAGAGGGTCGCATCGTACTGGATGGCTCGCCCCGGGTGGTGCAGGAAGGTGACGTGATCACCGGCAAGCTGATCACGTACTATGTTAACGAACAGCGCAGCGTGGTGACTGGTGGCCCCAATGAGCGGGTGGAAGCAGTCATTCTCCCCGGAGGCAGAAATGCCGGCGCCAAACCGTAGCACTCTCAACACCCAGGGGCTCGCCAAGGCTTTCAACCGGCGCACGGTGGTAAACGGGGTCGACATCGCGGTCTCCTCCGGCGAGGTGGTGGGGCTATTAGGGCCCAACGGCGCGGGCAAGACGACGACCTTCTACATGGTGGTTGGCCTCTGCCGCCCGGACCGGGGCCAGGTCTTTCTGGACGGCGAGGCGATCACGGACTTGCCGATGTATCAGCGGGCCCGCCGTGGCATCAGCTATTTGCCCCAGGAACCCTCCGTATTCCGGCGCCTGAGCGTGAGAGACAATCTGCTGGCGGTTTTGGAAACCATGGACCTTGCGCCGCTGCGGCGCCGCGAACGGGTTGAGGAACTGCTGAGCGAGTTTAGAATTGAGCACATCGCCGGAAACCGCGGCTTTTCGCTCTCCGGTGGGGAGCGGCGACGCGTCGAGATTGCTCGTGCCCTCGCCACCGATCCGGCTTTCATCCTGCTGGACGAACCGTTTGCGGGGATCGACCCGATCGCTGTCATTGACATCCAGAACATCATCACGGCGCTTAAGGGAAAAGGGCTCGGGGTGCTGATTTCGGACCACAACGTGCGCGAGACCTTGGGGGTCTGCGATAAGGCCTACATCATGAGCGCGGGCGAAGTGCTCGAATGCGGCGATCCGGTGCAGATTTCCCAAAGCAAGAAGGCGCGCGAGATCTACCTCGGTGATAAGTTCAAGCTGTAAGAAGCCCAGGGAGGCCGCGTTAGGTTCCAGATTCCCTGTCAAAAGGGTACTAGCGGCTACTTGGGAATCTCCATCGCGCTGTTGGGGGTTTGGGTTTATACTCTTGGTAGGATGGTACTCAAGCGAGCGTATCTGGTAACCTTGAACGCTTTGATACCTTAAGGCATAAAACGTAGAACATAAAACGTAAAACGTATAAGGTGAAAAGTAGGGCAGAACGGCCTTCCCGGCACTCAAGAGGATTTATGGCTATAGAGATGCGCCAGCAGATGAAAATGAGTCAGCAACTGGTGATGACCCCCCAGCTGCAGCAGGCTATCAAGCTCTTGCAGCTCTCCCGCTTGGAGTTGCAGGACGTGGTGCGTCAGGAACTGGAAGAAAATCCGATCCTCGATGAGGTGATCGAGCAGGAGGAGATCCGGGAACCCGAGCAGCTGGAGCAGCGCGAGAAGGAAGTCGAGCCTGAGAGTGACAGCTCAGATTTCAAGGAAGTGCGCACCGGTGAAGAGACGCGCGAGACCGATTGGGACTCGTACATCGACGGCTACAACTACAGCTCCGGCGAGCAGTACTACGATGACGAGGATCGTCCCTCCTTCGAAAATCTGCTGACCAAAAAATCGACCCTTTCCGACCACCTGATCTGGCAGTTGAGTCTCACCCGGCTGAGTGAACGCGAAATGGCCCTCGGGGTGGAGATCATCGGCAATATCGATGAGGACGGCTATCTTAGGGCCAACCTGGAAGATGTGACCGACGCCTGCGTGCAGGTAAGCCCCTTTCGCGAGGAGTTCCTGGAGTGGGCGGGGCTTGATGCGGAGGCATCTCCCTCTCGGATCACCGAGGCTGCCCAGGGTTTCTCAGAAAGCGTGCTGCACCCGCTGGCCGAGGGAGTGCTGAAAAGGATTCAGGAGTTCGACCCGGTCGGCGTCGGGGCCCGCGATCTGCGCGAGTGTCTGCTGATCCAGGTAGAAAGCCTCGGGATGGGGGGAACCATCGTCGAGGCGCTGCTCCGGGACCACCTGAAGGATCTGGAGAGCCGTCGTTACAAGCAGGCTGCCAAGGTGCTCGGAGTCGAGGTGAACGACATCCTCGCCGCCTCAAAGATCATCGCCGAACTCGATCCCAAGCCGGGGCGCATCTTCGGGACCGAAGACGTACAGTACATCTCGGCGGACATCTTTGTGCACAAGGTGGGGGACGAGTACGTGGTCGTCCTGAACGACGAGGGAATGCCCAACCTGAGGATCAACCCGCTCTACGCGCCGGAAGCGAAGGCCGGGCGAGCCGTCGACAAGAAGGCGGAGGAGTACATCGGCGAAAAGATGCGCTCCGCTATCTGGCTCATTAAGAGCATCCAGCAGCGCCAGCGTACCATCTTCAAGGTGGCCAAGAGCCTGGTGAAGTTCCAGCGCGACTTCCTGGACCGCGGCATCGAGCACCTGCGGCCCCTGGTGCTGCGCGACATCGCCGAGGACATCGGCATGCACGAGTCGACCATCAGCCGGGTCACCACCAGTAAGTACATGCAGACCCCGCAGGGCCTCTTCGAGCTAAAGTACTTCTTCAACTCCGGGATCTCCACCGGCGAGGGTGACTTCATCGCCTCGGAAAGTGTGAAGAGCAAGATCAAAGAGTTGGTCGACGCTGAGGACGCCAAGCGCCCCTACTCCGACCAGCGTCTGGCCGAACTGCTCTCGAACCACAACATCGTGATCGCCCGGCGCACCGTGACCAAATACCGGGAGATGCTCCGGATCGGGTCGTCTTCGGAGCGCAAGAAGCATTTCTAACGCCCGCCGCCTCACCGCAACCAACGGGGGGGAGGCCTGGCGTGTATTACAATAAAGGGAGGTACGAGTATGCAGATTACGACGACATTTAGGCACATGGAACCGAGCGAAGCCCTGAAGAGCTACGCGGAAGAGAAGCTGGAGAGGGTGAAGAAATATATCGACGAGCCGATAGTCGTCCAGGTATTCCTGACCGTGGAAAAAATCCGCCACTCCGCCGAGGTGACTATCACCGCGAAGGGGATCACCATCAAGGCCGCTGAAGAGACCAACGACATGTACGCCTCGATCGATGCGGTTTCCGATAAGATCGAACGTCAGCTGCGCCGCTTCAAAGAGCGCATCAAGGCCCACAAGCCCTCCAGCGACACCTCACGTGAGCGCCAGGTGCAGAAGAGCATCGTGGAGGCCCAGAACATCGAAGAGAGCGACAGCGCTCCCGTGGTCATCAAGACCAAGAGCTTCTCCATGAAGCCGATGTCCGTCGAAGAGGCGGTCATGCAGATGGAACTGCTGCACAAGGACTTCCTGGTTTACACCGAAGCTTCGACGGAAAACATCAACGTAGTCTACCGTCGTAAGGACGGAAACTACGGACTGATCGCTCCCGAAAACGTTTAAGCGCTTAAGCTTGTGAACGGGAGGCGTCCCCCGGGGCGCCTCCCCACCATACCGGACCCCCAGGGACACCGGGTGCCTGCGGGGGAAAGGTCGACAGCAATTGACAAGCATGAGCCTCACCATCAAGGATCTCCTGGAAGACAAGGCCTACGGCCTGGACCTGCAGCTCATCGGCGGCGATGCCGGCCTGATGAACCGTCTCTACAGCTCACGCATACAAAAACCCGGACTCGCCCTCACCGGCTACACGGAGCATCTGCACCCGGACCGGGTTCAAGTGCTGGGGAACACGGAAATCTCCTATCTGCGGCAGATTTCCGAGGATCTCGGAAAAAAGCACATCGAAACCCTCTGCAGCTTTCCGATTGCCTGCTTCATTGTTACCAAGGGGCTTGACCCCCCCGAATTCCTGAAGATCTCCGCTCACGCGGCCGGCATTCCGCTCCTCGTGACGCACCACCAGTCTTCCACCTTCATCTCCCTCATCACCAAGTTCCTGGAAGAGAGCCTGCTCCCTTCGACGCATATCCACGGCGTGCTGGTGGACGTGCTCGGCGTCGGAGTGCTCCTTTTGGGCAAGAGCGGCATCGGCAAGAGCGAGTGCGCCCTGGACCTGGTGATCCGCGGCCACCGACTGGTGGCCGACGACATCATCCATATTAAGAAGAAGATGCCCGCGGCGCTGGTAGGCCAGGCGGGAGAATCGATCCAGTACCACATGGAGATCCGGGGATTGGGGATCATCAACATCAAGGACCTCTACGGGGTCTCCTCGATCCGGGAAAAGAAGATCGTCGACATGGTGCTGGAACTGATGGAGTGGGACGCCAACCAGGAGTACGAGCGGCTCGGCATCGATGACCAGGTGAAGACCATCCTGGGGGTCGACCTGCCGCACCTGCAGATACCGGTTCGCCCCGGCCGCAACCTCACCTCAATCATCGAGGTCGCCGCCAGGAACTTTCTGCTGAAGGGGATGGGATACCATTCGGCAAAGGAGTTCCACGAAAAGCTGCTGGCCCGTATGGAGTTCCGGCCGCTAGGTAACGAGGTGGAATAGCATGCGCATTGTCATCATCACGGGCCTCTCGGGCTCGGGCAAATCGACCGCTGTGCGCGCCCTTGAAGACGAGGGTTTTTTCTGCCTGGATAACCTTCCGGTTTCCCTGGTCGCCACCTTCATCGAACTGGTGGAGCATTCGCGCGAAGACATCATGGACGTGGCGCTGGTCATGGACATCCGCAGCCGCGACTTCATCAAGGGGTACGACCAGGTCTTCCAGAGCATGACCTCGGCTGGCCACGTGGTGAAGATTTTTTTCTTTGACGCGACCGACGAGGCGCTGATCCGTCGTTTCTCCGAGACCAGGCGCCGACATCCCGCACTCGAAGGGGCGAGCGTTCCGGAAGGTATCCGCTTTGAGCGCGATCAGCTGGCGGGCCTGCGGCGCATTGCCACCTCGATCATCGACACCTCGGAGATGAACGTGCACCGCCTCAAGGAGGTGGTGATCTCCAGCATCAAGGGGAGCGAAGCGGCGCTCGAGATGCAGGTAAATCTCCAGAGCTTCGGCTTTCGCTACGGCATTCCCCTGGAAAGCGATCTGGTCATGGACGTGCGTTTTCTTCCCAATCCTTACTTCGTCCCCGCGCTGCGCCCATCTTCCGGGTTGGACGAGGGGGTGAGGGACTATGTGCTGGGCCAGAAGGAGACCATGGTCTTTCTGGAGCGCTACCGGGACCTGCTGGAGTTTCTGCTTCCCGGCTACCGCAGGGAGGGGAAGTCGTACCTCTCCGTTTCCATAGGTTGTACCGGCGGCAGGCATCGCTCGGTCGCCATTGCGCAGGAGCTGTATCAGTATTTCAAGCAGAGGAACGTGAACATAAAAATCACTCACAGGGATATCGAGAAGGGGCAGGGATGATAGGATTGCTTTTGGTAGCGCATGCGGGAGTGGCCGGCGAGCTGCTCGCAGCTGCGGAAATGATTGTCGGCAAACTGGAACTGGCGGAGGCGGTCGGCATCGCTCAGGATGCCTCGGCCGTGACGGTCATGGCAGCGATCAAAGAGGCGGTCGGCCGGGTTTCCGGTGACGGCGCCATTATCATGACCGACATGTTTGGAGGCACCCCCTCGAACATGAGTATCTCCTTTCTGGAAGAGGGGAGGGTAGAAGTGCTAACCGGCGTCAATCTCCCCATGTTGATTCGTTTCACCCAGGACAGAGAGCGGTTGGGCGTCGGGGAACTTGCCCTGAAGCTCAAGGAAAGCGGCCAGGAAGGAATTTCCGTGGCAGGTGACTACCTGAGGAAATAACCTGCCAAAACTATTAAACACAGAGCCACAGAGAACACAGAGAAAAGCGAAGCAAAATCTTGTACGAAATGAGTGGCAGGTGGTTACCCGAAGATTGCTTTCCCGTCGCAGCTTTTGGTTTTCTCTGCGTCCTCAGTGGCTCTGTGTTTTCCATGCCGTTGCAGTTATCCTTGAGCTGCCTGCCTTCCACTAAAAAATTGCAAAGAGAGACCTATGATCGAAGGTGAATTTGTCATACCGAATAAGCTAGGGCTGCACGCCAGGGCAAGCGCGCTTTTGGTTAAGACGGCAAGCCGTTTTGCCTCGGAAATCCGGATTGAGCGCGAAGGGGTCGAGGTGAACGGCAAGAGCATCATGGGTATCATGATGCTTGCCGCAGGCAAGGGGAGCACGGTCGTGCTAAAGGTGGAGGGTGCGGATGATGCCGAGGCCTTCGCAGCAATCGGGGAGCTGATCCGTAATGGATTTGGTGAAGAGTGACACGAGACAGCTCAAAGGGATAGGCGCTTCCGCCGGGATTGCCATCGGGCAGGTCCGGATCGCTGAGCGGCGCCGGGTGACCGTAACCGAGCACCCGGTCCCCGCCGAGGCAATTCCCGGCGAGATTGTCCGCCTCTCCAAGGCGCTGGAGCGGGCCAAGGCCGAACTCGCCGCCCTCAGGGACCAGCTCGCGCTGACCCACGGTCCGGAACATCTCTGCGTGATCGACGCCCATCTGATGCTGCTGGACGACACCATGCTGGTGAGCGAGACGACTGGGTACATCGAGCGGCTCGGCATCAACGCAGAGGGCGCCTTGAAAAGGACCCAAACCCGTTTCAAATCCTTCTTTGAAGGGGTTGAGGACGAGTACCTGCGCGAGCGTGGCGGCGATGTCGAGACGGTCGTGGAGCGGGTGTTGCGCACCATGGTGGGAGTAAAACAGGAGCCGATTACCCAGTTCGAGGTCGGCGGCAAGGTGATCGTGGTCGCGCACGACCTCTCACCGGCCGATATCCTGCAGATCGACAAGTCGAAGGTGATCGGTTTCATCACCGATCTTGGCGGCAAAACCTCCCACTCCGCCATTCTTGCGCGCGCCTTTGAGGTGCCGGCGGTCGTTGGCCTGGAACGGATCACCTGTGAGGTGATGGACGGAGAGACTGTCATCATCGACGGTGCCAACGGGGTCGTGATCATCAATCCCGACCCTGAAGTCTTTCGGGAATACCTGCAGAGAAAACAGCGCTTCGAGTATGTGGAGCGAGAACTGCTGAAGCTCAGGGATCTCCCGGCGGAGACTCTTGATGGCCACCGGATGCGGCTCAAGGGGAACGTCGAGTTTATTGAGGAGATTGCCTCCATCAATAAGCACGGAGGTGAGGGGGTCGGCCTGTACCGGACCGAGATGCTTTTCTTCAACAGGGACACGCTCCCCGACGAGGAGGAGCAGTTCCAGGCCTACGCCGCGATTGTGCGGGCCATGGCGCCGCACTCGGTCACCATCAGGACTCTCGACGTGGGTGGTGACAAGTGCATTACGGAGCTGAACCTCTCCGATGAGATGAACCCGGCGCTCGGGGTGCGCGCCATTAGGCTGTCGCTGCGCATGCCGGAGGCATTTAAGACCCAGCTGAGGGCGATTTTGCGCGCCAGCGTCTTTGGCAAGGTGAGACTCTTTTTCCCGATGGTTTCCGGCGTCGCCGAGGTGCGGCAGGCGAAGGCGCTCTTCGAGGAGGCCAAGAGCGAGCTGCGCGGCCGTGTCCCTTTCGACGAGGATTTGCCGGTAGGGATCATGATCGAAATCCCCTCGGCGGTCGTCATCGCCGATCTGCTGGCGGCCGAGGTCGACTTCTTTAGCATCGGCACCAACGACCTGATCCAGTACACACTAGCAATAGACCGCACCAACGAGCATGTCTCCTCGCTTTACGAGCCGCTACACCCGGCGGTGCTGCGCTCGCTGAAGATGGTGGTGGATGCGGCGCACCAGGCCGGCATCGAGGCCTGCATCTGCGGAGAGATGGCGGGTGAGCCGGAATACCTTCCGGTGCTCCTCGGCATGGGCTTCGATGAACTCTCCATGAACGCTGTCTCCATTCCCCGGGTAAAGAAGATCCTGAGGCGCTGCACCATGGAGGAGGCGGCCCTGGTGGCCAAGAAGGTCCTCAGCTTTGCCACAGCTTCCGAGGCGGATGCCTACCTGAAGGGAGAGATCGCCGCACATTTCTCGGCTAGTTTCGACTGAAAGGCCCCCAAAGGACCCAAAGGACCCAAAGGCGGGCGAACGCGATTCGCCCCTACAGGGTTGACGCTTTTGTTCCCTCTCCCGGAGGGGGAGGGCTAGGGAGGGGGAGCGCACAGCGCCCTCAGTGCCAATTCCACCCCCAGGGCGAGACTTTTCCCTGCGCGCTTGGTGTTTCCCGAAAGCCTAATCAACTGCGGGATGATCCAAGGTTTGGCGGCGATGGTCTTCAACACACGCGGCACGCTGATTCTCAGCTCGTCGTCGCAAAACTCCTCCAAAGAAAAGCTCAGTTCCTCCCCTGCCGCATCACTGACCCCGCGTAGCGCAACGACCGGAATCCCGGCATCAGCCGCCACTTGTAGCAGCGCTGCCGTTTCCATCTCAAGCATTGGGTGTTGAACCCCGGCCTCGAGCAATCTGGCCAAAGCAGTCTTATTCGTGATAACCGCCGCTGTTACGAAAGTACCCTGCTGCAGGGTGATTGGCACCGCCGCCAGCGCCTCGGCGACCATGCGGTTTAGTCGCGTGTCGGGCTGCGGCACCTCGTTCAGTCGCCCGTCCTTTAGGTAGAGCACCCGCTCCGCCAGTACCAGGTCACCAACCTCGGTTCCCGGCAGCACCCCGCCGGCAAATCCGAAGTTCAAAAGGCAACTGGGTGCGACGCTTGCGATCAAGGCCGCAGTTGCAGCGGCCGCGTGCTTGGGTCCCATCCCCGATTCTATCAGCGCGACGGGGACCCCGGCCATCTCGAAGCGGTACAGGTTGCACCCCGCCGTCCGTTCCTTACTGTAGCGCGAGACACGCCGCAACAAGGGGGCGATCTCCTGCGGCATGGCCGCCACGACTCCTATCGAATGTATCGCCATATTTATGAGCTCCCCTGACTGCAGGGCACTTTAGCAGAGCGCGTAGCGTGCCGCAACGCTAAAGCCACGGGGGCTTAGCTCTTGACAAAAAACGGTCGCCGCTTTATTGTGGCGGATTGTGTTTTGCCAAAGCCCATGCTGCAAAGGGAGCCTTTCATATGAAACCGCTTTTTCTCAATCCCCCAAGCTTCGAAGATTTCGACGGAGGCGCCGGCGCACGCTATCAGGCCTCGCGCGAAGTCACTTCCTTCTGGTTCCCGACCTGGCTCACCTATCCCGCCGGCATGATCGAGGGAAGCCGTGTCGTCGACGCTCCGGTGCAACGGCTCGATCTCGCCGCCTGCCTCGCCATCGCGAAGGACTATGATCTGGTGCTGATGTACACCTCCACCCCGACGCTCGCTATCGACGTGGAGACTGCGCGCAGGATAAAAGAGCAGAACCCCTCCACCGTCACCGTCCTGACCGGGCCGCACGTCACCATCCTGCCCGAGGAGAGCCTGCGCTTTGCCAAGGGAGCCGTGGATATCGTCTGCCGCGGCGAGTTCGACTACGCTGCCAAGGAGCTTTGCGAGGGGATGCCGTGGGACCAGGTAGCGGGGATCAGCTTTCTCAAGGATGGCGAGGTCGTCCACACCAAGGACCGGCCGCTGCTCACCGACCTGGACAGCCTCCCCTTTTCCAGCCAGATCTATGCGCGGGACCTCCCGATCGAGGAGTACATCATCCCGCACATCAAGCACCCCTACGTCTCGATCTACACTAGTCGCGGCTGCCCGGCGCGCTGCATCTTCTGTCTCTGGCCCCAGACCTATACCGGCCAGAAAATGCGCACCCGGAGTCCGGAGAACGTGTACCAGGAAGTGCGCTGGATCAAGGAGAACCTGCCGCAGGTGAAGGAAATCTCCTTTGACGACGACACCTTCAGTGCCGACAAAAAGCATGCGATCGCGGTTTCCCGGCTGATCAAGCCCCTCAACGTCTCCTGGGTGATCAACGCGCGCGCCAACTGCGATTTCGAGACCCTGAAGGAGATGCGTGACGCAGGCTTGCACCACGTCATCGTCGGCTTCGAATCGAGCGACGAGCAGATCCTGAAAAACATCAAGAAGGGTGTCTCCAAGGCTCAGGCGATTGAGTTTGTCAGCAACTGCAAGAAGCTCGGCATCACCATTCATGGCGCCTTCATCATGGGACTTCCCGGGGAGACCCGCGAGACCATCAAGGAAACCATCGCCTACGCCATCAAGCTCGACCTTTCCTCGATCCAGGTTTCCCTTGCCTCCCCGTATCCCGGGACCGAGTTCTATGCGCTCGCTAAAAAAGAGGGCTGGATCTCCTCGGACAATTTCCTCGACGCAGAAGGGCACCAGCAGTGCGTCATCAACTACCCGGGCCTTTCCAACCAGGAAATTTTCGATGCTGTGGAGACCTTTTACAAAAAGTTCTATTTCCGTCCCAAGTACATCCTGAGGAGCGTGTTCCGGATGCTGATAGACTCCAAGGTGCGCAAGCAGTTATTGAAGGAAGGGGCGCAGTACTTCGAGTACATGCGCAAGAGAAAGCAGGGGAAAGGGTAGGAAGACTGGTGACTGGCAAATGAAAGAGCTGATCATAAATGCCGATGACTTCGGCCTGAGCCAGGGGGCCAACCGCGGGATCATCCAGGCCTGGCAGCAGGGAATCCTGACCAGTACCTCGATCATGCCGGGCGGGGCCGCCTTCAAGGAGGCGGTTACCCTTGCCAAGGCGAATCCGGGCCTCCAGGTGGGGCTGCACCTTACGCTGGTACAGGGACGCGGGGTGCTTCCCGGGCAGGGACTCCCCTCCCTCGTCGATGACAACGGCGACTTCGGCAACGATCCGGTCCTCGCAGGGATGCGCTACTTTTTCCTGAAGCCACTGCGGAAAAAGCTGTACCGGGAAATCGAGGCGCAGATACTCAAGTGCTTGGAGGCGGGGCTTCTGCTCAGCCACCTGGACGGGCATCTGAACATTCACATGCACCCGGTCGTCTTCGACATCCTGACCGAACTGATGCCGAAGCACGGCATCGAAAGTTTCCGGCTTTCCCGGGAAAATCTGGCCGGGAACCTTGCTATCGACAAACAGCGGATATTCGGCAAGTGCGTGGACGCTTTCATCTTCGCCTCTCTTGCCAAACGCTGCCGGAGCAGATTGGACCGGCTCGGCATCCGCTACGCCGGCGAGGTAAAGGGGCTTTTAAACTCGGGACGCATGACGGAGGGGTATCTGCTGCGCGCGCTGGATGGTGTGGGAGAAGGGTTGACGGAGATCTACTTCCATCCCGGTTGCCGACCCTGCGCCGAACTCGACCGCTGGATGCCTAGCTACCTGCACGATGAGGAACTGGGAGCGCTCACCAGCAACCAGGTGACCCAAAAAATGGCCCAACTCGGGATCTGCCTGAGAAACTACCGAGGAGAGGTGAAAAAATATGTATAAAACTGCCATCGTCATGCTGATAGCGGTAATCGCGGGAACCATCGGGGACATCTTTTTGGCCCGCGGCATGAAGGAGCTCGGCGACATCTCTGCCATGAACCTGAAGGGGATACTCAACGTCGCGCTGCAGGCGCTCAGTTCGCCCAAGCTGATCCTGGGGACCGTCATGCTCGCCGTCTTCTTCTTTCTCTGGCTTGCGGTGCTTTCCTGGGAGGACCTTTCGGTCGCGCTCCCGATGCAAGCGCTCAACTACATCCTGGTCGCCTTCCTCTCCCAATACTTTCTGCACGAGGTGGTGACTCCGCTGCGCTGGGCCGGCACGGTTCTGGTCGCCATCGGCGTGGTTATGATCACCAAGAGTGGCGGTGCCTAAGATTGCAGAGCGCCTTCCCTCCGGGCCGTTTTTTATAACCAGATGTCCTCGGAGGGGAGCGTAATCTCCTGAATCTCGATCGCCTTGAGCCAACAGTTCCTGTCGCGCTGGGCGATCCGCTCGCTGTTGCTGCGTTCTATTTTCCTGAGATAGACTGCAAAGTCGCCATTGGAGAAGTGGATCACCCGCCCCTTTGCCCCACCGAGTTCCTTGGCGACGATCGGAATACGCTCATTGGCCAGGAACTCTTTAATAAAGCAGCAGTTCACTTCCCCGACGCAAAAGAAGTTCCCTGTGTTGCCGGAACGCGCCAAAATGGTCGCCCCGCCGAAAACCTTGGCACAAATTCTCTTTCTTTCAGCCCCCATCCGCATCATCTCGTTTATCAAAAGTTCCATGGCGTGTATCCCGTAGCGCCCGGCCTCGGAAAGGAAGCTCGGTAAATCGCGGGAATAGCGCCGGTTGCTGAGCAGAAAATGGTTCATGCCGATCACCCGGTTGACCGGGTCGTAGAGGCACGCGGCAACGCAAGAGCCAAGCAGCGTGGAGATGGTCACAGGTTCTCTGGAGGCGTATAATTCACCGGGCTCCAGGGTTACGTGCTTGAACCTGCCGAGTGTTTCAACTTTCATGAGTCATTCTCTTTTGCAATTCTGCCATGCACAGGCCAAGGGGTTCCGGAAGCATTGTATCATCATGAGAGCCAGGGACAAGAAACCTTTTTCCTTGAAATAGACTCCCTGTTAGCGATACTGTGTAGCAATGAAAACCTTAGCCCTGCTGATTCTTTTTATTCCGTTAATTCTCAACCTCACCATTAACTCGGTTTCCGCTCTCAGCGTGCCGGAGCGCCTGGTCTACGACGTAAGCTGGACCGGTATCAAGGCCGGAACCGCCGTGCAGGAGGTTTCCAACCACGGTGGGGAACTCCATATCGTCTCCACCGTCCATTCTGCAGGATGGCTCACGCCGATGTTTCCCGTTGATGACCGAACCGAGTCGGTGCTCTACCGAAGCAGCGGAGCCGAAGCGCTCGGGATGCCGAAGTCTTATCATGAAAAGATAAACGAGGGGAAGACACACACCTTGAAGCAGGCGTTCTTCGACCCGGTGAGACTCAAGGTTGACACCAAAGATTTCCTCAAAAAAACGGAAAAAAGCGATCCTATCAGCGCCAAAACGTTCGACAGTCTTTCCTGTGTCTATTTCGTGCGCTCCAGCGAACTGATCCTGGGGAGGTCGCTTTTCATTGATATCTATGACTGCAAAAGGCTCTGGAATACCGAGGTGCAGGTGGTGAGGCGGGAGGAGATCAGCACGCCGCTTGGCAGATTCAAGACCATCGTGGTTAAGCCGCTACTCAAGGCCGAGGGCTTCTTTGCACGTACTGGGGATGTGACGGTCTGGCTTACCGATGACAGCCTGCGCATACCGGTTAAGATGACGACTAAGGTGAAATTGGGGAGTATTACCGCGACTCTGGTGGGAGGGAGTTACTGGCCAGTTGCGGAGCGCTAGCGCTGACTTTCAATCTGCACGATGATGCTGCCGGGTTGTCCGACCCTTTGGATCAGGATCTCGCCTTTGGAGCGATTAATGGAATCAACCTGGTAGGTCTTGCCGTCGAACTCGATGCGTGCTCCCTGCCTCAGTTCCTTTATCTGGAGTTTTTTGACGACGTCCGCAGCGGCTCTTCCAGCCCTTTGCCAATAGGTTTCGTAAATTATCCCGCTGGCACTGAAAAAAACCGAGAAGATTATCCCGACACCGATGAAGTCAGCCATCGTCACCCCCCCGGCGGGAAGGCTCAGTAGGTGTAGCGTAAATGCCAGGGCGAAGCAACCGTCCGCCACTATGGCCCCGTAGGCGGCCTCAACCCGAAGGTTTTGATTGGTAGCATCCATGTAATCCCTTCCTCGGATCGGCAGTAAGCCTACAGTGTGTGTCGTCTTTTCGGCTGTTTGACTTGCGATCAGCCTGACCGGTTACTAAAGCAGAGCTCATTCCTTGATGTTAATTAGATTGCTTGATTTATGCCATTAACCGCCGGCAGTTGCAGTCTATGCTAAATAATTTTTCTGCCCAGCTTGACAACTCGATTTTGCCGGCAGGTCTCCATGCATAGCGCAGGTAACAGCGGATCTTTTAAAAGGAATGTTTGTTCTGGGTGGGGCGAATTGTGTAGGGACCGTTGCAGGATGAATCGTGTGGGGATGGGAACGTGGGGCCGTGTTTAGCGATTCGGGCTGGTATGTTGCTACGCCATTTGGCTGTAAAGGCGGAGGAAAGACCAAATAACTCTGCCAAATAACGTAGCGATGTTTAGGTGCTGCTATCTGCGGGTAAGGCTTTCGATCAGAGCTGCGGATTCTGGATAGGCTTGCAATAGTTCCTTTGCTCCGGGCATGCGGAAATCATCAAAGTCAAAGCCAGGAGCGACTAGGCAACTGGTCAGAGTGTAACTGCCAAGACTACGGGCGGCCTGCAGCACACCCGGTGGGACCACGAGAAGCGGTTCACCATCCTCGCCCGGTGCCGCAAGCGTCAGCCGCTTGGGAGCGGGATCGAGCAGGACGAGTTCCAGGGGGGCACCGGCGAGATGAATCCAGATTTCCTCGCTGGTCACGCTGTGAAAAGCGGAGAAATCTCCCTCGCCCAACAGGAAATAGATGGCGGTGAGCGCGACACGCTCCCCCGGGTACCCCTTCGGAGTGCCGATAGAGCGAGGCGAGCGATGCACCTCGGCAAACCAACCCCCTTCCGGATGAGGCTTCAAGTTGTAGCGTGCGATGAGACCATCCTGGTCCATATACTATCCCCTATTCTTGGCCATTGAGGTAACCACGCCCTTAAAGAACGGTAACCAAAAACTTCTTTGCCACCTGTCTTGATACCTTGACCCCCGCGCCCTCGGGGAGAGGGGCAGGGATTAGAACTTAGAACTCCGCATGTCGCGGTGTCCTGGGGAACGGGATAACGTCCCTAATGTTTTCCATGCCGGTCAGATACATGAGAAGCCTCTCGAAGCCAAGGCCGAACCCGGCGTGGGGAGTGGAGCCCCAGCGCCTGCTGTCGAGGTACCAGGAGAGCCCTGCGGGGTCGATACCGCCCTCCACCATACGTGCCGTTAACCGGTCCAGTCTCTCCTCGCGTTGGCTGCCGCCGATGATCTCCCCCACCTTGGGCACCAGCAGGTCCATGGCAGCGACAGTCTTGCCGTCCTCGTTTTCCCGCATGTAGAATGCCTTGATACCTTTAGGATAGTTGAGAATGAAAACCGGTGCGCCGATAACTTGCTCGGTCAGATAACGCTCGTGTTCGGACTGCAGGTCAAGCCCCCACTCGACGGGAAACTGGAAGGGGACCGGCGCCTTTTTGAGACGCTCGATTGCCTCCCCGTACTCCATGCGCGCAAATGAAGCGTTCGCTACTGACTCAATTCTACTGATTAGCCCGGTGTCGATCTGGGTGTTGAAGAACTTCATGTCCTCCTCGCAGCTATTGAGCGCGTGGATGCAGAGTCTCTTTAAAAATGCCTCGGCCAGGTCCGCATCGTCGGCAAGGTCGGCGAAAGCCATTTCCGGTTCGATCATCCAGAACTCGGCGGCATGACGCGCCGTGTTTGAGTTCTCAGCTCGGAAGGTGGGGCCGAAGGTGTAGATGTCCGAGAAGGCCTGGGCAAAAAGTTCGCCCTCCAACTGGCCGCTTACCGTGAGGCCGGTCGCTCTCCCGAAAAAATCGTCGGAAAAGTCGACGGTGCCCTTGGAAAGCGGCGGGTGCGCCAGGTCGAGCGTGGTAACCCGAAACAGTTCGCCAGCGCCCTCGCAGTCGTTGGCGGTAATGATAGGGGTGTGCACATTAAGAAAGCCGCGCTCCCCGAAAAAACGGTGCACCTCCTGGGCGAGCGACGAGCGCACCCTGAAGACCGCTCCGAAGGTGTTGCTGCGCAGTCTCAGGTGCGCAATAGTGCGCAGGTACTCGAAGCTGTGCCTTTTCTTCTGCATCGGGTAGTCTTGGTCCGCCTCACCGACAATCTCAACTGAGAGAGCCTTCAGTTCGAGCGTCTGCCCGGCGGCTGGGGATTGCTGCAGCAGTCCAGTGACCGTGAGCGCGCTGCCGGTGCCGAGAGCCGCAAGTTGCGGGTAGTTGGCAAGTGCCGGTTCCGCCACCACCTGAATGCCGGCAAGCGTCGAGCCGTCGTTGAGCGAGATGAAAGTGACTCCCTTGCCGCTGCGAACCGTTCTTGCCCAACCCTTGAGGAGATATTCCTCGCCCGGCCGACCCTCGGCCAGCGCCTGTTTTACCCTGGTTCTCACAGTCATGTCAGTAACTCTCCGGTTTAGATTGCGTATATCATTCATTTATATCACAGCGCGGGTGTGACGGCAAAAGCATAGTTGACCCGGGTATCAACTCCATGAACATGCTGGCGGCCAAGAGCACCCTCGCGAAGTCGTGCTCCGACGCATGGAAAGTGGGTTCCGGGGGGGAGAGTTAACGCCAGACGGAACCGTTATAGTTGCGATGCCAGTGCCACCACAAGGTGGCAGAGGTTTGTTCGCTAGGGGGGCTCTCATGTGTAGAAAAATGTGAATCGTCTCATGCGCTGTGGGCTTCGCCTTGTACAATAGGGATAGGCGGAGACGGCTCCCGAAAGTGCGGACCCCCCGAAAGGCCCTATCATGAACAGACAAAACCCTTTGACCCAACTTGAAGCTGAAGCGATCCGGATTTTCCGTGAGGCGGTTGCCGAGGCGGAGCGTCCGGTGCTGCTCTACTCCATAGGCAAGGACTCCTCAGTCCTGTTGCACCTGGCCCTGAAGGCCTTTTACCCAATGAAGCCTCCCTTCCCCCTACTGCATGTGGACACCACCTGGAAATTTCGGGAGATGATAGCCTTCAGGAATGCCACGGTGTCCCGGCTTGGCCTTGAGTTGATCACCCACACCAATGCTGACGGGGTGCGTCAGGGGGTTACCCCCTTCACCCATGGAAGCCGCGCCTATACAGATATCATGAAAACCGAGGCGCTGAAGCAGGCCTTGGATCAGGCCGGCTTTGACATGGTCATCGGCGGCGCGCGGCGCGACGAAGAAAAAAGCCGCGCCAAGGAAAGGATATTTTCCTTTCGTGATGCCCACCACCGCTGGGACCCCCGTGGCCAGCGTCCGGAACTCTGGAACATTCCCAACCTGAAACGTAACCGGGGCGAGAGCTTCCGGGTCTTTCCGCTTTCCAACTGGACCGAGCTTGACATCTGGCGCTACATCGCCCGGGAACGGGTTCCCGTGGTGCCGCTCTATTTCGCGGCCGAGCGTCCCATGGTGGAGCGGGACGGGCAGCTGATCATGGTGGACGATGACAGGATGCAGCTTCTCCCGGGCGAGGAGGTGCAGCAGTTGACGGTGCGCTTTCGCACCTTGGGTTGCTATCCCTTGACCGCCGGGGTCGTCTCACGGGCGGCTACGGTGGCCGAGATCGTCAGTGAACTGGAGGCGGTAAAGCTGTCGGAGCGTTGCGGACGGCTGATCGACTTTGACCAAGCCGGCAGCATGGAAAAGAAAAAACAGGAGGGATACTTCTAATGGCGGCTAAAGGCGGCATGGTGCGTTTTCTCTCCTGCGGCGGGGTCGACGATGGCAAATCGACCCTCATCGGCCACCTGATCCATCTGACCGGGAATCTGCACGACGACCAGTTGCGCACCCTGCAGGAGGAAAGTTCTCGCATCGGCACCGCCGGAGGGGAGCTCGATTACTCCCTGCTGATGGACGGACTGATGGCGGAGCGGGAGCAGGGGATTACCATTGACGTGGCGTACCGCTATTTCGCCTGCGACGGGCGCAAGTTCATCGTGGCCGATACCCCGGGGCACGAGCAGTACACCCGCAACATGGCAACCGGTGCTTCTCAGTGCAGTGCGGCAATCATTCTGATCGATGCCTGCCAAGGGGTGCTGCCTCAGACCAGGCGCCACGCGTTAATCTGCAGCTTAATGGGAATCCACCACCTGCTCTTCGTGGTGAATAAGATGGACCGGACCGATTGGCGGCTGTCGGCCTACCGGAACGTGGAGCAGCAGTGCGCTGAATTGGCCGCCGGTTTACAGAGATTCGGCCTTCCCCCGGCCGCTCTCGAGGTAGTTCCGGTGTCGGCGCTTTGGGGGGATAACCTGAGTCTGCCATCGCCCCGGATGCCATGGTACAGCGGCCCTACGGTGCTGAGTTGGCTGCTTCGGCTCCCCGGAGAATCCCTTGCCCCGGATGCCCCGTTGCGCCTCCCCGTGCAGTACGTCATCAAGCTTTCCCGGTCCGGCAGCAGTTGGCAAAAGGGCGTTCCCGAACGCCTGAAAACTGCCGCGGCAGGTACCTATCGTGCCTACGCCGGCGTCATCGCTTCAGGGGGGGTGCGCCGCGGTGACCCGTTGCTCGTGCTCCCCGCGGGGCAGACCATCACGGTGCAGGGGATCTGGTGCGGCAAGCAGCAGTTGGATCAGGCGTCGGAGGGAATGTCGGTTGCGCTCACCGTCTCCGGTGAACATGATATCCAGCGCGGGGACTGCATCGTCTCATGCAAGGACCGGCCGGAGCTTGCCGACCGGTTCAAGGTCCGCCTGGTCTGGATGGATGAGGCCCCCCTCTATGCCGGTCGCCACTACCTCTTTCGCGGCGTTGGCGGCGTCGCCACTGCGGAGGTGACCCGGCTGCGCAACAGGATCGAACTCGGTAGTTACCAGCGCCTGGCCTGCGACAAGCTGGACCAAAACGATATCGGGGACGCGGAACTAGCGCTCTCCCGAGCGATAGCTTTTGATCCCTATCTGAAAAACCGGGAGACCGGCGGCTTTGTACTGATTGACCGCTTCACCAATGCTACCGCCGCCTGCGGCTTGATCCTGCACGCGCTGCGGCGAGCCGAAAATATCCATTGGCACGTCGAGGATATCGGGCCGCAGGAGCGCAGCGCCCTCAAGCGACAAAAGCCCTGTGTGATCTGGATGACCGGTCTGTCCGGCTCAGGCAAGTCGACCCTTGCCAACGCCGTGGAGCGCAGGCTGGCAGAAGAGGGGCGCCACACCATGCTGCTGGACGGAGATAATCTCCGGCACGGGCTGAACAAGGACCTCGGTTTTACCGAGGCTGACCGCATCGAGAATATCCGGCGCATCGGTGAGGTCGCCAAGCTGATGACCGAGGCCGGACTGATCGTGATCACGGCGTTCATTTCCCCCTACCAAAGCGAACGGGACATCGTGCGTAATCTTTTGCCCAAGGGGCAGTTCATTGAGGTTCACCTCGCCACCCCCCTGGAAGTATGCGAGGAGCGCGACCCGAAGGGGTTGTATCGCAAGGCGCGCAGCGGTGAAATCCCCAATTTCACCGGGATTGACGCTCCTTATGAGGAACCGGAAGATCCGGAACTGCGGATCGATACCTCCACAATGACGGTCGAGGAGTGCGCCGCCGTTGTCTGCGCCAGGCTTGAAATTCGGTGACCCTGCCCGGATCCCCTCGCCCTCCGGGAGAGGGGCGGGGGTGAGGGATTTGCCACGAAGCGCCGCCCCACCCCTTGAGTCTCGCTCCCCTTAAGTTTTCCTTTCGTTTGAGGACGCTGGAAACCGTCTGCGACTCCCTCACCCCGACCCTCTCCCAAAGGGCGAGGGGGAGCCTTGGAAGTTTTAGTAGGTAGAATGAACAACAACTCCCCCGCCTTGCGCCAACTGAGACTTGAGCTTGCCGGAGCTTGACGCCAAAACCAGGTTGACAGGTGGGGCAAGCATCGTATAACTTAGCGACCTATGATGAGAATAATATCAATAGTGCTGGTGGCGGTCTTTGCTTTGGCCGGCCTCGGGTGGGGAGCAAATTCAGCCCGGGATTTCGGCGGCGTCGGGATCGACGGCGTTCCCCGGTCAGACGGTGCTATCGTGGTGCGCCAGTTGGTGCTGGGCGGCCCCGCACAACTGGCCGGACTCCAGGTTGGTGACGTCATCACGCGGATAGACGGCAAAGCCACCGCCGGCAGCGATTTCAAGGATTTGGTCGAGCACCGTTTGCGCGGGCGGGCAGGCACTCCGGTGACGCTCCAGGTGAAACGATCGGGGAGCGCGAAGCCGCTCTCCTTCAACCTGGTCCGGCGCCAACTGGCCGTGGCCGGTTCCGGGAAAAAAGAACAACCCAAGGGGGAATAATGCGTACTTATTTAAAAGCTACACTGGCAGCCGCACTGGTGCTTTCTCCCGTCTTCGCTCAGGGCGAAAACCTGCAGCAGAGCCCTATTGTGCCGCAGGTAGCACCCCATCGTAAGTATCCAAAGATCGTATTATATTCGACATCCTGGTGCCCGCACTGCAAGGCGGCCAAGGAGTATTTCACCAGGAACAATATCCCGTTCATTAACCGGGACGTGGAACTCGACAGCGACGCCATGGAGCTGGTCACCGGCAAGTACAAAAGCCAGGGGGTTCCTATTGTTGTGCTCGGGGACGATGCCTTCGTCCTGAAAGGGTTTGACGAAAAACGCTTCGAGAAGGCTGTGGACAAGCTCAAGAAAAAATAGATCCCTGCTACGGCAGGGAGTTGCACAAGGGGAAGGCAGAGATGCCTTCCCCTTTTTCATGCTCACTCGCCGCTGTCGGGGCGCTAAAAGTTAATGATACCGATGGGTAAAGCCCCCGTCGGCTTGACATCCAAGGCAGGAGCGGTACGGTATATCTAATTAAACGGGGACGGCTGCCCTCTGTGGCAGCCTGTTTTAACTTGTTTATTGGCGTACGACTTAAGGGGGCAATATCATGTTAGGTACAAATACCTGGTACAGCATCGAAGAGGCCGCGGCGAAATTCGGGGTGGAAGAGGAACGGATCAGGGTCTGGATCAGCGAAGGTGTGGTGCGCAGTGAGGAGGAGGGGGGAGTCCCGGTCCGGGTGAACGGCGACGACATCGAAATGAAACTGCAGGAAATGACCGGGATCTAGCACCTTAGCGAAAGTTTGTTTCTGGAAGCCTAAAGATTGGCACGCTGCTGCCGATATGGTTATCTGTGCCCGAGCGATTCCCCGAGGATCGCTGGTGCAGGTTGTCAGGCGGAGGTGGTTATGGGTGAATTGTACATACCCGTCAGTATTGAAAGCATCCAGGCGGACATCTTTCCGGATGTCGCGCTCTTTCTACGCAGCGGTGACAAATATATCCTCTACAAGAGTCATGGCAGGAACTTCTCCACTCTGGACGCTGCACGCCTGATGGAAAATAACGTGGAATTTCTCTTCGTGAGCCCCGCCGACCTGGAGGTGATCACCACCTTCATGGAGAATAACGCCGAGCGGGTGCTCAACGACGACACGCTGAAGTCGAAGACCAAAGGGAAGATCATCTATCAGACCTCCATCAACTTCGTGGGGGACATTTTCGAACATCCGGAAAAGGTCGCGGATTTCTCCCGCAGCAAGCGCCTGGTGGAGAACCTGCTGCACTACCTGGCGAGCGACAAGGATTCCTTCAACTCGCTGGAAAGCGTCATGTCGCACAACTACTACACCTTCGTGCACAGTCTGCAGGTGACTGCCCTTTCGGTGCTGCTTCATTCCGAGGCTTATCTCCTCTCCCACGACGAAATGCTTGATGTCGGCATCGGGACCCTGCTGCACGACTTCGGCAAGATCTTCGTATCCCAGGAAATTCTCACCAAGGAAGGGAAACTGACTCCGGCTGAGTTGGAAACCTACCGCAGTCACCCTGAGGCCGGGTACCAGTACCTGAAAAAAAACACCAAGATCAGCGATATCGCCCTGGGGATCGTGCGTTACCACCACGAACGCAATAACGGTAACGGCTACCCGCAGGGACTCAAGGGGACGGCAATTTCGCGTAGCGCCCAGGTCGCGGCGATCTGCGACGTCTACTGCACCCTCACCATAGACCGCTCCTGCCGTAAGGCGCTCTCCTCGTCCATTGCCCTGCAGATCATGAAGCAGGAGATGAAGGGGTCTTTTAACGAGCGCCTGCTCGATGTGTTGGAAGGTATCGTCTGTACCGATAACCCGGGGCAGTTCTTGTGAGCAGCAGACCCCTGTCCGGGTAACCCGGGACGAAATGAGCATTGAAGATTTACTGTACCAGCTATTTTAATGAGTCAAAAGAAGGGAGGTAGCGCCTTGAGCGGAATCAGTTTTGAAGAAATCATGTTCACCATCATGTCGGCCACGCAGGACACTTTCAAGAGCTACATGGACACCGACATCTTTGCCGGCAAGGTGGAGAAGAAGATCAATCCGATGCGTAGCGACGTCGTCGGCATCATCGGGGTGGCGGGCGATCGGGTCGGCTACATTCTCTTCGCCACCGAGAAGAGCTCGGCGATCCAGATCGCCAAGGAACTGCTGATGATGGACGAGCCGGACGAGGAGTCGATCAACGATGCAGTCGGCGAGGTCTCCAACAATATTGCCGGCGTCTTCAAGACCAAGTACCACGAGCAATACGGCTCCGTCGCGCTCGGGCTGCCACTGGTAGTCTCCGGGGCCATCCGCCCCATCGCAGACCCTCCCGAGGCCGAGACAAAAGACGGCAGCATGAGCGTCCAGTGCAAGGGAGTCACCATCCCCTTCACTACCATGGACGGCAGGATCAGCTTCCGGGTCATGGTTTACATGTAGCGCCCCTCAGGCCGGACCCCTGTCAACAGAACGCAAAAAGCCCCCGCGCCATAGGCCAAGGGGTTCACTTAACGTGTTGAAAATGATGACAGGAGGCCTCCCCATTTACGGGGAGGCCTCCTTCTGTTTCTAGGGTTGGAAGTAGATCACCTCGTCCAAATCGATGGGTATCTGGGCAAGACC
>Ga0209123_1001469_pt1 | contig 23299 bp, 20 predicted proteins | sample BarGraIncu00431A_FD_184500 | JGI IMG/M metagenome (GOLD analysis project Ga0209123, IMG submission 184500) | Arctic peat soil microbial communities from Barrow, Alaska, USA - Barrow Graham LP Incubations 004-31A (SPAdes) (version 2) | ecosystem: Environmental > Terrestrial > Soil > Wetlands >...
CGAGCTTGAGGCGAGTAGTTACAACTTTAATTAAAATGTAGTTACAACTTTAGTTGTGTGATCGGACGGCCATCACGAAGCATGAGCCATCTTACAATGTAACTTAACATAATATACATCGTATAAATTTAAGGCACATTTACATGTGTTGTCTTATTTGCTATTTTTGCACGTTGACACAAGTAAAGTTGACCCTACTTTGCAACTAAAGTTGACCCTAGTTTGCACCTAGGTCCGGCTACCCATTGCGGGTAGCTCATGCAAAGTGGTTGTAATTCGCCACACCGAAGTCCAACAAGACCTTCACAGATGCCCAATTACTTTTTATTTATATAGCATCTGAGAAGAAATTTCAAGTCGAGTGTCATCCACCGAAGTAAATCTGTGTCCAACTTAGTGGCTTACAGGGAGATTTCACAATTCCTAATCAGATATCGACGCCTCCCGTCCCCGCGTGGGCGAAGGGCACAGGGCTTTGATCATTGGAGAACGCGAGGAAAAACGACATGGTTTTTCGGAGGTGCTCACGCGTCAGGTCCGTGACGTGAAGCTTGGTGGCGTTCCCTTGAGCCTCTATGGGGATGTATCGAGCGAGGCGCTTCTCGATCAAGCGAAGAATCGGAGCGAGCTCCTCCGCGTCGTCTTCGATGTCGAGATCTTTGAGTCGCGCTATAGACTTCTCCCAGAGCGCGGTGCGCACTCCCTTGGTCCGCAGAATGATGTCGAGCAAGCTCCCGCGCTCAAGGCTCAAAGCTCTCGAACCCGCCTCTGACTGAGCTGGGCGCGATTGCGATTGGCGGTTGTTCCTTCCGGCTACTTTGATCCCTGTGAAACAGTACAAAGTCCAACAATGTCTGCGGCATTCAGCTTGTGAAAACGCAACTGCTTCTCCACTTCTCGGGCGACCTTGAAGCCGCCTGCGGAGGCCAACGACACTGAATAGATGCGAATCGCATCTCGAAGCTGCTCTAAGCCAGGCATATTGACAATCCTGATGTCCGAGTGAGGTGACGCTGCATGCTCAAAGAATGTTTTCGGATGAACCAGGATCGGTGTCATTGAGCAAGACTTATCGTACTTTTCTTCAAACCAAACGACAGAACCATTCAACTGGTTAGTATCGTGTTTCGAGACCTTTGGAGCTAACACTGCACCACTCTTGCATTCAATAACCAAATACTTGAGTTCGCCAAGAGCCCACAGATTGTCAGGGCCCCTACCAACCTTATCCTCGGGTCTCTCGGACCCAAACCCAAGAAACGACCCAAGATCCTTCACGGCTGCTTCAAAACGATTGGAGCCTTCCTCGCCCCAATCGAGGTCATCGAGCAAGCCATTTACCCAGATGATGAGGTCGTTACCCTCAAGAAACTTCATCATGAAGGTAACGGCTGCCGCGGCTTGACCAGCGACAGGAGCGCTGAGCTTGTGGTAGGTCACTCCAACAATGGGTTTTAGCAACCGCTGATTGAATCCCAGAGAAGACAATTGAAGCTCTTGCGCCTTTGCTGGATCCAAGAAATTGGTGTATTCGGCCAGCTGCTGCTTCAGATACCCCTTGACCTGAGCCTCGTCTGTTGCATTCACAGCTTCTTGAACACTTGCGGCGGCCACGTCATAGCGTCCAATTCGCGCGGCATCGAAGGCGGCACGTAGCTTCACCTGGTTTTCGTCCAGACTGCCATCGCTGACAGGTGGCGCATTGATCACGGCATTTCGGTCTGCCCTCACCCAGTTGTCGTCCTGGTCAAGGCAAAGGGCGAGTATGGGCTTGAGTTCGTCAAGGGACTTTCCGCGAGCCTGCTCAGCGACAGACCTCCCCAGCTTGATTTGGGCGCGGGTCGCCGAAGAAAACATAGCCTCCGCAACTGGCTGATGGAGACGCTGCGTAAGTCTCCCGCCCAGTAACAACACAGCGCAGTAATCATCGCTTGAGCGAACACCACGCCCCATACCCTGCTCGATGCGCTGGACTTGGCGAACAAGTTGCCGGTTGCTACCGTCCAGCAAGAGCATATCAACTCGCTCACACAACCCATAGACTTCAGGCAAGCCGTCAATCACGAGCATTTCGCACGCCTTCCCGGGCAAGTCGATACCGTCGTACTTGTTGATTAGCACAGTCAATCCGACGTGACCCGCCTTCAGACGCGCAACGCCAGCTTGAATATTGCCTTTGTCTAAGGTCTGATTAACAATGCCAGCCCAAAACTCCACCCGCTTCTTTGAAGGCACTATCACAACGACGTTGCGTTGGATAGCGATCTCTGCCACCAGTGATCGGATGTCCTCGATTTTGTAGTCAGGGTTAATCTCTTGCGGGGCAAGAATCATGCGGTCACCAATATCGCCACCTCCCTTTGGACGGATGGGCTTTGCCACCTGCGAGGCGTTGGCCTGGAAATGACTGACAAGGATCGAGTCATCGGCTAACGTGGCCGTCATATAGATTCGTCTTTGAGCAGAAGCAAAGGCCGGGATCCGATCGATAGGTACAAAGCGGGGAGCAATTTCAAGGTGTCCGCCACCAAACAGGCATCTGCACAACGGGATGCACTCGCTGAGCAGCGGCCAAGACCACTCAAGCTCCTTGGATTCTCGATTGGCGTGTAACAGCTGCAGCACTTGCTCTTGCCGCGATTGCCAAGCCCAATACGGTACTGTCATCACTATGGACGGCTCTTTAGCCTTGACATCAAGTAGGCCCGTTGGTGATTGAGCCTTCAGTTCTTCCTCGAATAACGTCAAGAGGCCATCGTAGACCACGCTTCCAGCAGATGACTTGATAGAGAACTGATCGTGAACAACACCAAGGCAGGCGTGTGCATCATCAATTACGATGCAACCGATTGGAATTTTTCGTTCCCCCACGCCAAACACCGATCGCGCGTTGAATAGCTTGTGCACGTTTGCAACCAATATCGCGCGCCCAGCCAAAAAGTCGGGATTGGTCTCATCATCGGTTATAGCGATACCAAGCGCCTGGGCCTCATTCATCACTTGCTTCACGAGGAAGTTGTCGGGCGTGATGTAGACACCAGGTCTGATGTTCTCGTTAAGAGAGCTTTGCAGACACAAAAGTCCCACCGCAGTCTTTCCACCGCCTGTGTTCATCTTGATCGTCAAGTCTTTGGACGCCCTTCGTTCGTGCCATGCATCCAGAACGTCCGACTGCTCGTCAAGCGGTCGCTTGAAGCGCGGATCGCGTTTCAATGTCGTGAAAATCTTTCGCGGGTCCGTCTGAATCGCCACGGTGCCTAAGTTCAGTTTTCCAAAGTCCAAAACCATTGAAGCAATCTCTCTATTAGTATCAGTATCAGTTTTTTTCGAGTCGGAATGGTCAACTCGCCGCCCTCTGTCACCGCAATCGATTACCCAGGTTTTTTTCTCCGTTCCGCATGTCACCGGCCGATCGGCTAGCCCCCAGAAACTTGATGACATTGCCAGATTTTTCAGCTTGAGGAAGCGCCAGCAGATTTTGTAAAAGGCTGGGAAGCACCCGCATTTCACGTGCGATTGCTGCCTGTGGCACGCCGAAATGCTCTTTCATTACCTTCAAACTCTCAGCTACAACCTCCGGCGTTTCAGTGGGAATTAGGTGATCTTCCGACTCCTTCAAAGCTTCTCCATGACGATTCAAGCCGACATATCCTGCCTTGGCTTGATCGTCCGAAAACTCGCCCAATTGCCGTCCACGAAACAAGATGGCGGCCTTTGATACGCCCCAACGCATCTTCAGTTCCGAAAGCCCTGTCCAATTGAGGCGTGTGCCCCGCAACGCAAGACGACATTCGCTGGCAAATGTGCCGCGAGGCATCAACAGTGCGCTGGCAAATCGGTTGGCCTGGGTCTCAGTCAAACGGTCCCCAGTCAGCACACCTATGTGAAGCGCAAAGTGCCCCAATTCATGCGCAATTCCGAAACGCTCGCGGCATGCTGATCGACCATCCCCATTGAGCGCAATCAGCGGTCGCTTAGTCGCAAAGGACACCGCATCAATTTCTTGAGCCAGGCCGTGCACCCTCAGCACAACGGCACCGGCGTTTTCCGCAATACGTGTGACGTTGCTGAGAGGGCCCATACCTAGACCGAAGAGCACGCGAAATGTTTCGGCCGCACGCTCGATGGTCTCCGTTGAATCCGGATCGGCTGCGACGACCTGATACGGTGGCAATTCGACGTTCTCGTCAAGTACACCAACCAATTTCTTGAGCATCTCGCCGCGCGCACGAGCCACTTGGCGCAGGGCTACCTTGGTGGTGAGCTGACGGCGGAAATGACACTGTTCATCCGCAATGGGATTTGCATCCACGTGGTAGAAAAACTCAGGCAGTACCTCCAAAGCCTCAACCAACGATGTCTCCAACAAGGCAGAAACGGATTCAGCGCCTGTTTCAACTCGACTCAAAAATTGCTTTGAGACGCTGACACGCTCTCCCAAGTCTGTGAGTGACAGATCGTGAAAGAGTCGAATGAGTCGTAGGTTGCTTCCAATGAACTCGCTCATCACATTGAGGCGGATTCAGCATTGCCATCATCGCGCCGCTTGGGGGTAACCTGGGGCTTCGCAACCTGGACGGGTTGGACCACGTTGTCACTGCTCTCCAGTCGCAACATACGCATCGAGTCCGATTCCCATTTGCATACGATCTCATTGGCTGGCGTAAAGCCCAGAAATACCACTTTGGGGTCACTTGTCTCGTTCACGCCGCGGTCAATGACGAAGCAAAACCGGGCAGGCTCACCTTCTTCGGCGAATTCTTGGAAATCTTGCTGGTAGCGATTGGCAATCAACACCGCATCTTTTGAAGGATTGCTGGGGTCATCATTGCTGAAACGGCATGGCACACCATCAAGGGTAAAAACCAAATCATTGCCATTGTTGGAGATGCCTAGCCAGCCATACTGGCCGCTGATTACTTCCGCAATAATCCGGCTGCGTTGACGACCAAAGGTTGTGCAACCCCGTGTGTAACCGCCATCGGTATCGCGATTCAAATCGTCTTCGGTCGCAAAGAGCTCCTCCAAGAGCCAATTGGAGACAAGCGACAGACGGTCTGCAGACAGGCCGGATTTAAAGGTGAACGGTAATGGCAAGTTCATTTTGTGCATTTAATTAATTTCGTCAACGCGATTTTTGTGCAAATATCGACATTCGTCAATCCCTTTTTGGGTATTTTGCGACGTTTTCTTTGAATTTCGCTATTTGTGACCGCCTGCAGCTGCAGTCATGCGTACTGCCGCAACTAAAACGGTCGCAATGACGACGAAGTCAACGCGATACGGGATGACAATCTTGGGACCATACGAAGGAATGAGACATTTTCACTTCATCCCTTGGAGAAGGGAGCGTGTCCCGTGTCCCATGTCGACTTGACTACCGATAGTCGGTGCATTGGACGGACATTGTTACTGTGAGGTCTTGCTTGGTGTGGCACGTTTACGTTTGGCGATCACTGAGGCCGTCTCACGTGCTGCAACGACCAAATGCCGATTGAGCTGCTCCAGCGCCGCCCCAGTTGTTGATCTTTGCTCCTCCAACAAGACCCGTAACTCTGCGGAGCGCTCGTCAGCCGTCACCAGCGCTTGGCGGACCGAGAGAAGCTCGTGTTCCTTATCCCGCACTTTGCCAGCTAGGGTCCGAGTGTCTGCCTCCAGTTGATCGCGTAACGTCTCGGCCCGATGTTCGGCTTGGTTTGCAGCGACTTTGGCTCGCTTGCATTCCTGTCTTTCCCGATCTAAGTCTCCCATGAGCCGTTGTTCGTTTGCGACGGCACGCACCTCTAGTCGTTGCCGCTCTTGGGCGTGGCGTAGGGCCTCCAGGTCACGTTGCTTCCGTCCGTCCGCCAATTGATGCTCCATGGCGGCAAGTTTGGAGCTCGAATGTTCAATTTCCATGGTGCGCCCGTTCAGCACGATACGTGCTTCTTCCAAGCGGGTATTCAGGTCAAACATTTGTTTTTTTGCGTCCACCAGAGCGATATCCGATGCAGCCAATCGCTCGTTGAGAATCTCGGTCTGGTGACCAAGCTCCGATTCACGCATTGCCAAAGCGGCGCGTTTATTTTCCAAACTTAGTCGAGCCAGTGCCAAGTCTTCTGTGGCCTGCTGTAGCGCGGTCGAAAGGGCTACTTCCCACAGTTTGGCCATGGCCTGTCGCACGGTCGGCGGCGGACCGCCCTCGTCCGCCTTCGGGCCTCCCAGTGCCAAACGAGGCCCGAGCGTGGCGAACCAGGCTTCCAACATTGGACTGACTGTGTTGGGTGAACCGCGGCCGATCTTTTGGCGGACGCGCTCGATGGTAGGACGCAGACCCACCGCGATCAACGCATCGGCTGCGGCCCACACATCATCCTGCTGGACACCTCTCATACTTTTCGATTGCATCGCCCTGCTCCACTGGTTACATTTACCTACGATAAGAGATTGTTATCGTGACCTATAATGAAAATGCGTAATACATCATACATATTATGTATGAAATTAGTTGATTATCCACCTGGGCCCGAACATGCGCCTGCCCGTTCTGCAAAAAGTCCCTGCCCTTCAGCCCGCCGAGCTCAGCGAGCTCACTCAGCATGCCGTCGAGGACCTGCTGCGCGAAGGCGAGTCAAAAAACACCCTGGCCAGCTACCGTAGCGCGCTGCGCTACTGGGCGGCCTGGTATGGGATTCGGTACGGCCGTCAGATTGACTTACCGGTGCCAACCGCTTGCGTGCTGCAGTTCATCGTCGACCATGCTCAGCGCACCACCGACAAGGGACTCGTGTCGGAACTGCCGGCCGAGATTGACCAGGCCTTGGTCCAGGCTGGCTACAAAGGCAAGCCCGGCGCTTTGGCGCACAACACGCTGGTGCACCGGATCGCGGTGTTGTCCAAGGCCCACCAGATGCGCGAGTTCAAGAATCCCTGCCACGACCCCAAGGTGCGCGAGCTGCTGTCACGCACCCGCAAGGCCTACGCCAAGCGCGGCGCCCTGCCCCAGAAAAAGGATGCGCTGACGAAAGATCCGCTGCAGGCTATCCTGGCCACCTGCGACGACTCGCTGCGCGGCAAGCGCGACCGCGCCCTGCTCCTCTTTGCCTGGTCCAGTGGCGGGCGCAGACGTTCCGAAGTGGCGGGCGCGGACATGCAGTTTTTGAAACGGGTGGGGCCGACCGACTTCATCTTCACCCTCGCCCACTCCAAGACCAATCAGGCTGGAACAGACCAACCGGAAAATGGCAAGCCGGTACTGGGCGCTGCGGGGATGGCACTTAACGATTGGCTCCAGGCCGGTCCAATCACATCAGGCGCGATTTTTAGGAGAATTCGCAAGGGCGGGCATCTCGGTGACGCCCTCTCCCCCGCTGCCGTGCGCACCATCGTCAAGGACCGCTGTGCGTTGGCGGGAATTGAAGGGGATTTTTCTGCGCATTCGTTGCGATCAGGCTTTGTGACCGAGGCCGGCCGCCAGAACGTGCCACTGGCGGAGACGATGGCGATGACGGGGCATCACAGCTTGGCGACGGTGTTGGGGTATTTTCGATCTGAGAGCGCTTTGTCGAGTGCAGCCGCCCGGCTATACGAATAAATGGCTTGCCCAAATGCGTCAGAAAAAGGTTAGCTCGACTACTGCTTCGAATTTGAGGCCGGCCAGTGCATATGCTGGACATCACTGCCATTATTCCGGTCAACCAAGCGGGTCTACAGAAATTCAAATTGCCCGCCCGATACCTGACATTGGCGCCGGCAGGCCAACTGTCAGCTGTATGGCCGCGATTTCAACCAAAGGGGTACCCGGACTCGACCAACAGCGGGTGCTCCCGGGTGACAGCTTCCGGGCAGCAAAAATAATGTGCAGCGTCGAGGTTCCATAAAGCTGTCAGTCAATCGGCGGCGTCCCATCCGCATTGCTGACATTGCCCACGCGGATGTATGGGACAACAGTGCAGCGGGAACCGACATTCAGCCTTGCTATTTGGACTACCGGATTGGGCCAGTTGCGGTAATTGAACATAGTCCACTTTTGGAAAGCGAACTGAGTTCCCAATGGGCAATTCAAACCAGGTGCGCATTGTTGCGGGCTTACCGGAGAGATTGAATTCTGGCTACGCGGACGCCCGAACAAAGTCGATGAACGCGCGCAACGGCGCAGGCGGCAGCCGCCGGCCGGGGTAGTACAGAAAAGGGCCGGAGAAACGTGGCCACCACGACTCCAGCACAGGCTCCAGAGCCCCACTGTCAAGGTGCGGGCGCAGCCACTCCTCAAACAGGTAAACCAGACCGGTGCCTGCCACCGCGCAATCAACCACCAGATCAGCGGCGGAGCCAATCTGCACAATGAGTGGGCCCGATGGCGTGATGCGCACCACCTCCCCATCGCGCTCAAACTCCCACGCGGGCATCGCGCCACTGGTGAAACGGCCGCGCAGGCAGGCATGACCGAGCAAATCGCTGGGGTGCTGGGGCCGGCCACGGCTATCCAGGTAGGCCGGCGATGCGGCGGTTGCAAAACGCTGGATGCGCGGGCCTATGGGCACGGCAATCATGTCTTTCTCCAGCCGCTCCTCGTAGCGGATACCCGCATCGCACCCGGCCGCGAGCACGTTCACAAAACTGTCGTCGGCAAACACCTCCAGCTGAATATCCGGATACGCGGCGAGAAAGGCTGGCACGATGGCCGGCAAGACCAGCCGCGCCGCGCTGACCGCCACATTGAGCCGCAACGTGCCCGCGGGCCGGTCGCGAAAACCATTCACCACATCGAGCGCCGCCTGCACCTCGGTCAATGCCGGTGCAAGCCGCTCTATCAGGCGTTGCCCTGCTTCGGTCGGCACCACACTGCGCGTGGTGCGGTGGAGCAGCCTGACACCCAACTGCGCTTCCAGCCGCCGCACCGCGTCACTCAGCCCAGAGGCACTGGTGCCACTGGCCCGCGCACCCACGCGAAAGCCGCCGGCACGCGCCACTGCGAGGAATGCATTCAAATCGCCGAGGTCAGTTTCCATTGTTCGCCATTTCGTACAACCCGTGCAGATTGTGATGGATTGTCGAACAGAGGGTGGCCGCCTACCATTTGCCGGCACCCATCTACAAGGAACAATGACCATGCCAACCCACTCTTCCCCAGCCACTTACACGCTGGGCCACCGCTCTGTGAACCGCCTCGGCTATGGCGCCATGCAGCTCGCAGGACCCGGCGTATTCGGCCCCCCAAAAGACAGGGATGCTGCCCTGGCCGTGCTGCGCGAGGCTGTTGCCAGCGGTGTGAATCACATTGACACCTCCGACTTCTACGGCCCGCACATCACCAACCAGATCATCCGCGAGGCGCTGCACCCATACGCTGACAACCTGTCCATCGTCACCAAAGTCAGCGCCCGGCGCGGCGCGGATGGGTCGTGGATAGCAGCCATGTCACCCGAGGAGCTGACGCAAGCGGTCCATGACAACCTGCGCAATCTGGGCCTGGAGGCGCTGGACGTGGTCAACCTGCGCAGCATGTTCGATGTGCATGGCCCCGCCGAAGGTTCGCTGGCAGAGCCGCTGACCGTCCTGGCGGAGCTGCAGCAGAAGGGCCTGGTGCGGCACATCGGCCTCAGCAATGTCACGTCCACCCAGGTAGCAGAAGGGCGCAAGATTTGCGACATCGTATGCGTGCAGAACTACTACAACCTTGCCCATCGGGACGACGATGCACTGATTGACGAATTGGCGCGCCAGGGCATCGCCTACGTGCCGTTCTTTCCGCTGGGTGGCTTCACGCCGCTGCAGTCGTCCGGTCTGTCGGCCGTCGCCCAACAGCTAGGGGCCACGCCCATGCAGGTGGCTTTGGCCTGGCTGTTGCAGCGCTCCCCCAACATACTGTTGATTCCCGGCACATCGTCTGTGACCCACCTACGAGAGAACCTGGCTGCAGGTCAATTGACACTCACTGCTGACACGTTGACACAGTTGGAAAAGATTACTGAGTGATCTCTCCCACTACACGACAGGTGGGCGCGTGGAAGATTTGACGATGTCGAGTTGGAATGCGCTCAACTGGGGTCGACTGCGGCCTTCGGGCCACAACTGAATTACATCACCGTCCAGAGCAGCCGTTTAATTTTGACCGACTGTTACGGAGAAAACTGGCGGGCTCCACCAGGCCCATTGTTGCCGATCAACTTGCTCCCTCAACTCACCAATCCGAACGTCCGCTTGTGGGCGATGAATATTGAGATTGCAATTTCCGCTTTGGGTCGGGAACTGCCCGTGGCTGCGGAAACTTGAATGGCTCCTGTGTCTCAAAAAGTCAGCCAGTGGGGAATCTTGAGTGACCGCACCCCCCCACTTCCAAAGTGATTTCACCCCTCAGACTGGCTGCTCCAAAGCTGACGATCGGCGGCTGCACGTATCTGCACCCACTCAAACTTCCGCCGTCGTCAGGCACATCAAACCTGGCCTTCGCCGGAAGCCGTCAGTCTTGGGATTTCGGCGGGGTCAAGCTTCCGTGTCCTCGGCCATTTCCAGCGCGTCATCAACCTCGATTCCCAGATACCTCACTGTGCTCTCTACTTTTACATGTCCAAGTAGAAGCTGCACAGCGCGCAGGTTTTTGGTACGCCTGTAGATGAGTGATGCCTTGGTGCGCCTCATGGAATGAGTGCCATAGGCGGCCGGGTCCAGTCCAATCTGCTGCACGCAGTGGTCCACGATCCGAGCGTACTGACGGGTCCCCAGATGCGAGGAGTTATGTATTCGGCTTGGGAATAAGTAGTCATCAGATCGCAGTTTGGCGTCTTTGATCCAGGCGGTCACCGCTTCTTGGGTTGACCCGGTAATCTCGAATTGCACCGGTCGGGCGGTCTTTTGCTGCATGATGATGGCGCGCGCAGTCACTCGATCACCATGACAGATGTCGCGAACCTTGAGTTTGACCAGATCGCAAGCCCGCAGCTTGCTGTCGAGTCCCAGGTCGAACATGGCCAACTCCCTGACCCGATGTTCGACCTGCAATCGCACGCGGATGGCCCAGATTTCTTTCAGCTTGAACGGTGCCTTCTGGCCTACCAGCTTGCCTTTGTTCCACGGTTCATGGTGGGACTTATTGGACGATTCTTCCATGATGAGCTCCTTGCAGTTAAAAGGAATTCAACTCTCCTGCGTTTTGACTGAGATGGCCATACTGATCGTCAGCTTTGGGGCAGGCAGTTTTGATCCACAAATCATCGTCACAAGTGCTTAGCGGCCACCCACGCCTTCCGTATGTACGACTCTTTAAGACACATTGCAGCCGCTGACGACAGCCAGCTTATGGGCTCCCCAATTCATTACCCGTCAGCAGCCGCTCGTGGTCGACTTCATCGTGCCCATTGCCGACGATGGTTTTCTTGAAATTCCCGCCCGATACCAGCCATTGAACCCACGAAGTGATGCTCACCGGATTGACGGCGGAGTTCCATAAAGCTGCCCTTCAATTCACCTCGACAGATTCACATTGCCGACATTGGCGGCGAAAAATCCTGCGGCAAGTGTGCAGCGGTAGCGGGTCTACAGAAGTTCAAATTGCTCGCCCGATACCTGACATTGGCGCCGGTAGGCCAACTGTCAACTGTATGGCCGCGATTTCAACAAAAGGGGTACCCGGACTCAACCAGAAGCCGACATCTGCGCTGATCCTCCATTCCCGATGTTGGGCGGGCGAGATAGTCATAAGCTGCTGGTGGATTGGGTTGACCTGCCGTTCAATGATGGACCCTCAGACCAAGGGTATCTACCCGGTTGACACTCCTTCGCATTAAATTTAATATTTCTACATAGAGAATATTTATTCACATACATGAAATTATGGGTATCAAGACTGCTGACAGAACGCTAGATTTATTCGAGCTTTTCGCGCATGAAAAATGCCCGATGACGCTGTCGGTGATCGCCGAAAAAATGGCGATCCCAACGTCGTCTGCGCATGGCTTGATAAAGACGCTGCAGTCGCGCGGGTATTTGTACGAAGTCAGCCGGCGTCATGGCTACTACTGGACGAAAAAACTCAATCGGCAAGCCGAGGCGATATCGGCTGCTATTCCTGTGCTTTCGCAAATCAATCCACACCTTCAGCAGCTGTGTGATGAGCTCGCTGAGACCGTCGTGCTTGGCAAGCGCCAGGGCGATGCGATCACTTACCTTGACGTCGTGGAGTGCCGCCAAAGCATCCGCTTTTCCCCCGTAGTGGGCGAGGTCAAGTCCTTGCATTGCTCGGCCACGGGAAAGGCAATTTTGGGCGAGTTGGGACTCGCGGAATTAACGCAGACCTTGGCCCGGATGAAGCTGGACAAACGCACCGACAAGACCATTACGTCGGTGACCAAACTCAGCGCAGAACTCGCGATCCAGCGCCGCCGCGGCTGGTACCACGTGATTGGCGAGAACATCGCCGACTTGATGTCGATTGCCGCCACGGTGGTGGTGGAGGGTGAAATTTATGTGGTGGGTGCTGGTGGACCCATTAAGCGCTTCAAACCACTGATGACACGACATGCCGCCCAGCTCATGAAGACCTGCAAAGCTATCGAGCAGGCGTTGAACTAAAAGAAACCTAATACCTAATATGAAGGAGACGTTGTTTTGAATATTTATCAAATTTCGAGGCGCTGGATGCGGGTTGTCGATACCCTCGCTGCATACTTGGCTTGCGTCATGCTATTTGCATTGATGCTGGTGGTGGTGGCCGATGTCTCCTTGCGTTATCTTTTCAATGCGCCACTATCCTGGTCATACGACACGATTTCACTTTTTTTACTTCCCGGTGTCTTCTTCTTGTCCGCGAGCTACACCCTGAGCACTCATGGCCATGTATCGGTGGACATCCTGCACAACTACGTCAGTCAGCGCACAAGGTATGTGTTTGAAGCGCTGAGCTCGGCGATTGCTGCGCCGACCTTTGGGTTCATCGCGTGGATAGCCGCCCAAAGTACATGGAAAGACTGGCAGATGGGAACCTACTTGACGAGTGGGCTGGAGGTACCAACCTGGGCCGTGAGTTTTCTGTTGCCCTTGGGATTCGGTCTTCTAACCGTTCGCAGCTTGCTCAACGTCTGGGGTTATCTGGCCACCCTGATCACGGATGAACCGTGGATTGCGTTGCCCCCGATTTCCGGTACAGAGGTGGTTGAATCATGATGGCCTCCGTTATTGTCGCGATCATGTTCTGCATGCTCGCCATTGGCATGCCAGTGGCCTTTGCGCTGGCTGTGTCGGGCTGTCTGGGTTTGTATTGGGTGGGCGGCATGGATGCTTTGACCGGCATCGTGTCAACCACGCCCTTGTCGACCGCAGGTACCTATGAAATGATCTCCGTCCCCATGTTCATTTTGATGGCGGAGTTCGTCATTTTGAGTGGTGTAGCGGACAACCTTTTCAAGGCCGCCGCAACATGGGTAGGCCGCGTACCCGGCGGTCTTGCGATGGCCACCGCTTTGGCCGGTGCCGGTTTCGGCGCCATCTCCGGCTCTAGCACCGCCTCAGCGGCGACGTTGTCCTCCACCACCATTCCGGCCATGCTCAAACAAGGCTATGAGCCGCAACTTGCCGGTGGCGTCGTAGCGATTTCAGGCACGCTGGCTATGTTGATTCCCCCAAGTATTGCACTCGTGCTCTACGGCATCATTGCCGATGTCAGCATCAGCCAATTGCTGGTCGGTGGCGTGGTTCCTGGACTGATGGTGACAGTCACGATCATGCTGACAGTCTGGTTTTTGGTATGGCAAAAACCTGAACGGGCACCGCTGGGCATTTCGTACACCATGATGGAAAAATTTCGTTCCTTGAAGGTGGTGGGGCCGATGCTGATGTTGTTCATGGCCGTGACCGGCGTGATCTACACCGGTGTGGCAACGCCAACGGAAGCGTCAGGCATTGGAGCGTTCGGCGCCTTTGCGCTGGCCGTGCGTGCAGGCAGGATCAACTGGGCAACGCTCTTTAAAGCCCTTATGCGCGCGATTCAGGCCAGCTGCATGATCATGATGATCATCGTTTGCGCCAAAATTTTTGGCTACTTTTTCTCATTGACGCAGACCACGCAAATGATCGTCGCCTGGGTTTCGCATCAGGGCATGTCGAAGTGGGTCGTGATTGGCTTGATCCTGTGTGGCTACATCGTCCTGGGATGCCTGATGGATCAGATCGCGATTCTGATTTTGACGGTCCCAGTGGTGCTTCCGCTGATTCTTTCTCTGGGTTTTGATCCCGTCTGGTTTGGCGTCATCATCATTGTGACGGCCGAAGTGGGCTTGGTCACGCCACCGGTCGGACTAAATGTTTTTGTAGTCTCTCGCTATACCGGGCGACCTCTGAAAGAGGTATTTGCCGGCGTCTGGCCACACGTAATCGCACACCTCGGTTTGCTTGTTCTGTTCGTTGCTTTCCCTGGGTTAATCACTTGGTTGCCCTCAACCATGAACCCCTGACTGTTCTTAACTACAAAGGAGACATCTCATGAAAAATACTCTTTCACCACTTGCCTTGGGCCTGGCTTTGACGGTCGCCACTGCTGGGAGCAATGTCTCGGCGCAAACCATCAAGATCAAGATCGCCGACTCCTTCCCGCTGACGCACTACATTCCCGAGTACACCGTCAAGCCCTTGATGGAGCGCTTCAAGACCAAGGGTATGGGCGTGGAGTTCGAGTATTACCCGGCTGAACAAATGGGCAAGTCCAAGGACATGCTCGCCTTGGCCCAAAGCGGCGTGATTGACATTGCGTACGTGGCCCCGGCTTTTGTGACGGACAAGATGCCGCTGTCGGTGGTGGCCGAATTGCCGCTGAACTTCACAGGTTCTTGCAAGGGCACGCTGGCTTACTGGAATCTGGCCAAGCCAGGTGGCCTGATTTCGAAAAAAGACTTTGAGCCCAACGGAGTTCGTCTGTTGTTCACGCTGGTCTTACCGCCTTATCAACTGGTAACCAAAAAGGAATTCACAAGCCTGAAGGACCTCGAAGGCCAAAAGATCCGAACCACGGGTTCGGCCAAGGAACTGGCGCTTAAGAAGATCAAGACCATTCCGATCCAGATTCCGACGCCTGACGTGTACGAAGCCCTGTCGCGCGGCACCATCGATGGCATGCTTTTCCCCTTTAATAGCCTGCCACCGTATGATCTGCACAAGATTTCCAAGTTCTCAACTGTGGGTGAAAACTTCGGCAGTTTTGTGGCGAACTACTTGATTAGCGAAAGGAAATGGGCGAGCCTGCCTGCGCCAGTGCAGCGCGAACTAACGTCCATGGGCGAAGAGCTGGTTCGATCTGCCTGCGACAAGGTTGAAAAAGACGAAGCTCGTGACATTGAAATCGCCAAGAAGGCTGGCATCAAGCTGGTGACCCTGGGGGCAGCAGACAAGCAACTGCTTAGTCAGGCGATGGGATCGGTCGCTAAAGAATGGGCGCAGAACCTAGACCGCCGCGGTCGCGCAGGCACTGAAGTCTTGAACGCCTTCGAGGCCGGCCTCAAATGAGCCTAGCCCAGCCTTTGAGCCTGGCCTTTCTGCCCAGCCACGCGCTGGCGATGCGGCAAGAGGTCAGGGCCTTTCTGGATGAACATCTGCGCGGCATGCCAGCCGACCGTCGGGCTCGGTCTTGGATGGGCTTTGACGCTTCCTTCAGCAAGGCCATGGCGCGCCAGGGCTGGGTGGGCGTGACGCTGCCGCAGGCCTACGGCGGGGCGGGTTTGGACCCGTTTTGCCGCTTTGTCTTGGTCGAGGAGATGCTAGCGCGCGGCGCGCCGGTGTCGGCGCACTGGATTGCTGACCGGCAAAGCGGCCCACTGATCCACAAGTTCGGAAGTGCAGTCCAAAAGGCTTTTTACCTGCCAAAAATTTGCGCGGCCGAGGCCTTCTTTTGCATCGGCATGAGCGAGCCGCAGTCTGGTTCTGATCTGGTCAGCGTGCGAACCCGCGCGGTCAAGCAGGACAAGGGTTGGAAGCTAAACGGCCAAAAATTGTGGACCACCAACGCGCACCGCTCGCATTACATGATTGCCCTGGTTCGCACATCGGGTACCACAGATGACCGACAGCAGGGATTGTCGCAATTCATCGTTGACCTGAGCTTGCCCGGCATTCGGGTGCGTTCGATTGAAGATCTGACCGGTGATGCGCATTTCAATGAAGTTTTTTTTGACGACGTGGTGCTGACCGACGATGCCCTGATTGGCACAGAAGGCGCTGGCTGGCAACAGGTCACGGCCGAACTGGCATTCGAGCGCAGTGGCCCCGAACGCATTTACTCAAGTATGGTTTTGCTCGATGCCTGGCTGGCTTACCTGCGCAAATCTGCCCGCGCGATCGGCGGGTTGACCGATTCAATGGCGCGTCTGGCAGGCCGTATCGTCATCCAGCTGGCCGTTTTACGTTCCATGTCGATTGCCACTACCTCGCGACTGGCCGCGGGCGAAAGTCCTGTCATCGAGGCGGCACTGATGAAAGACCTGGGCACCCAGCTCGAGCAGGACATACCGGCCTGGATTGCAGAGGAGCTCGCGGCCGGCGACGCACCCGTCACCGACGACGAGTTGCTGCTCACTTTGAGCTACGTCACCCAGGTCGCACCTTCTTATTCACTGCGTGGCGGGACCCGTGAAATCTTGCGCGGCATGATTGCACGTGGACTTGGTCTGCGATAGCCCACCTTCGACAAGCCCATGGACTCACTTTTTAACGATGCGGCAGATAAGCTGCTGGCCAATCTCTGTAATCTCGAAACTGTCCGACAGGTTGAGCTGACGCATGACGCGGTGGCAATGTGGACGACGATCGAAGACTCAGGTTTCACAGACGCCTGGGTTGACGAGGCGGCGGGCGGTGCCGGCCTGAGCTGGCATGACACCTTTGGCCTGCTGCTGGCAGCCGGTCGCCACGCTTTACCACTCCCGCTGGGCCCGACTATGTATGTGCGTTCGCTGCTGGCGCAAGCTGGCCATGCGCAGATTCAGGGCTGTGCCACGCTTTCCACCCAAGCCATTCAAGCGCCGCTGGGTGAAGTGGTGGCCCACGCGGTCCCGTTTGGTCGGGTGGCGGTATGGGTTGCCATGAACCTCAATGGAAAAGCCTGGCTCTTGCCCACAACCGCCGCCTCGCACGAAGGACCTGCCGTGTATGGCAGCCTTCAGTCGCGTTTGCGCTGGGCGACTTGGCCGGCTAACGCCATTTCGCTGGGAGACGTCAAGCCCTTGCGCGAAGTTGGTGCCGCTCTGTGGGCCGGCATGATGGCTGGCGCCATGACGGCGGTGCTCGATCGCACGGTAGCCTACGCGAACGAACGATCCCAGTTCGGCAAATCGATTGGCAAATTCCAGGCCATTCAACAACAGCTTAGCCAGATGGCTGAGCATGTGCATGCAGTGCACATGGCCGCCGAAATGGCTTTTGCCCATGGCGCACCTGCCTCGGGTGATCCGCTGGCCGCACTGGCCAAAGGTCGGGCCAGCGAAGCTGTCAGTCTGGTGGCCGCCACCGCGCACGGCGTGCATGGCGCGATGGGAACCACCGCCGAATACCCGCTGCACCTGTGGACGCGACGTCTGCATGAATGGCGCATGGACTTCGGATCTGAAGCCCTTTGGCAGCGTCTGCTGGGCGAATCCTTGCTGCTGGAGTCGGCGGGCAGCGTGCTGGACTTCGTGCTGACGCGACTCAGCATCGAGGCAGATTCGATTGAATCCACTTGAATCAAACGCACAAAATTCAACTAATCCATCTACCTGATTGACATATTCGAGACAATACCCATGACCAATTTTCTAGTCTACGAGCAGGACGGACCCGTGGTCACCCTGACCATGAATCAGCCCGAAGTGCGTAACGCGTTGACCGGCAACACGGCGGTTGATGAATTCGTCGCGGCGTGCGACCGAATTCGCGCTGACATGTCGGTTCGCGCGGTGATCTTGACCGCGTCTGGCACAGTGTTTTCATCAGGCGGCAACGTCAAGGACATGCGTCGGTTTTGCGGCGACGAGATGTCGCCGGCCAGCATCCGTCAATGGTATATCACGGGCATTCAACGGCTGACGATGGCGCTGTACCAACTCGAGGTGCCAACCATCGCCGCAGTCAATGGCCCGGCCATTGGCGCCGGCTGCGATGTGACATGCATGTGCGATTTGCGCATTGCCTCTGAAGAAGCGACCTTTGCCGAAAGCTTTGTGCGCGTCGGACTGATCCCCGGTGACGGCGGGGCCTGGTTGCTGCCGCGCGCCGTGGGCATGGCCAAGGCCATGGAAATGGCGCTGACTGGCGATCCGATCACTGCCAGGGATGCGCTGGCCTGTGGCCTGGTGTCGCAGGTCGTCGCTGCTGACGCCTTGCTGCCGGCCGCCCGAGCGCTAGCCGCGCGCATCGTACGCAACCCGGGCAATGTGCTGCGCATGACCAAACGCCTGATGCACGAAGGCCAGTCGTTGAGCCTGGACTCTGTGCTGCAAATGTCAGCCGGTTTGCAGGTCATCGCCCACAAGAGCCCGCAGCATCTTGAAGCCATCGACGCATTCATTGAAAAACGGCCTCCCGTCTTTTCAGATAACTGAGATGCCTAGCATGAGACTTCTTTCATGAGCGGCCCGCTGCAGGGGCTGCGTGTCCTCGACCTCACCTCCGTCTTGATGGGGCCTTACGCCACACAGCTCATGGCCGACATGGGCGCCGATGTGGTGAAGATTGAGCCGCCCGCTGGTGACACCGTGCGCGACATCGGTCCCATGCGAAACCCGGGCATGGGACACATTTTCTTGCATGTCAATCGCAACAAGCGCAGCTTGGTGCTGGACCTGAAACAGCCTGACGGACTGGCGGCGTTTTACCGCCTCGCTGAGACTGCTGATGTGGTGATCTACAACATCCGACCGCAGGCCATGCGTCGTTTGGGCATTGATTACGAGCGCCTGCAGGCCCTCAACCCGCGCATCATTTATGCTGGCTTGTATGGCTACAGCGAAGCCGGTCCTTATGCGGGCAGGCCCGCCTACGACGACCTGATTCAAGGCGCGGCGGCAGTTCCCAGCATCATGAGCATGGCCAGCGGCGATGAGCCTCGTTACGTGCCGCTGACGTTGGCCGACCGCACCGTCGGCCTGATGGCGTCGAACACCATTTTGGCGGCCTTGGTCTCACGCGCACAGACTGGAGTGGGTCAGCAAATCGAAATTCCCATGTTCGAGACTATGGTCCAGTACGTGCTGAGCGACCACCTCGGGGGGGAAACGTTTCTGCCCGCCGAGGGGCCGAGCGGCTACCCGCGCCTGTTGGTGAAGGAGCGTCGCCCGTATCAGACCTTGGACGGTTATTTGTGCGTGTTGATTTACAACGACAAGCAGTGGGCGAGTTTTTTGGCTTTGATCGGTCATCCCGACTGGTTCACACAAGACCCTCGCTTTGCCAGCATCGGCGTTCGCACGCAGCACATCAACGACTTGTACCGTATGGTCGGGCAGGCCATTGCCACCCGCACCACGCAGGAGTGGAAAGGCCTGCTAGACGGCGCTGACATTCCCTGCATGCCCTTGCACGACATCGACAGCCTGACCAAAGATCCGCACCTTGAAGCCGTTGGCATGATTCGACAGGTGACGCATCCAACCGAAGGCGCGATGCGCCAGATTGGTGTGCCAGTTCGCCTTTCGGGCACACCCGTTCTCGATGAGCAAAAGCCGGCCCCGCAACTGGGGCAGCACAGTGGAGAAATTCTGCGTGAGGCTGGGTACTCGGCGCAAGCCATCGAAAGCCTGATGGCGCGCGGCATCACACGCTAAGTTTTTTCTTGCCGCCTTCCTCGCGTGTCGGAACTTTGACGGGCGAGCCGTTTGATCGGCATTTCTCAAGGAATCAAAATCATGAGTCATTATCAACTTGGCGTCGGCTTTTACTGGGACGATCTCGCGCTCGGTGACACCTTGGTCAGCACCCGGCGCAGCATCACCGAAACCGACCTTGTCAATTTTTACAACCTGACCTGGTTCACGGAAGAGTTATTCACCAACGTCCATGACCGGGACAGCATGGCCATTGTCGGGCGCGTGGTGCCAGGCGCTTTGGTGTTCTCATTTGCTGAAGGGTTGATCGTTCCGTCGATTCAACACGTTGGTCTGGCTTTCCTGGAGTCGAGCATGAGCGTTAAAGGCCCGACCTTTGTCGGTGACACCTTGCATGTTCAAGTCGAAGTCATCGAGCTCAAGCAGACCTCCAAGCCGGGGCGCGCGTTGATCCGCACGCGCAACCGGGTGGTCAACCAACACGGCATCGTCACCATGGCGTACGAACCCTTGCGCCTGCTGGCCCGCAAGCCGGCGGCGAAATGAGTCTTCAGCCGCAAGATACATGAGTCAGCCGACAGAGGACCTGTTCGCACGCGAGATCGCGACGTTGACAACGGCCGGCGGCTTCAACCATCGGCGGGACACCATTTTGTGGCTGATGATGGGCATCTTCCCCATGATCATGTCGACCACCGTGATTAATGTCGCGATTCCCGACATCAAAGTCTATTTCAATGCGACCCATCTGGAAGTGCAGGTGCTGTCGTCGGCCTTCCTGGCATCGATGACGGTGGCATTGCTGCTGTCCGGCGGCGTGATTGGTAAGCTGGGCGTGCGGCGTGCCTTTCGCGCCCTGATCGGCGGCTTCATGCTGACCTCGCTGATTGCCGCAATGCTGCCGCCCGAGGGGCTGGTGTGGCTCGCGGTGATCCGCGTCGTCCAAGGCTTTCTCACTGGCACCGCGCAGGCGGTCGCCATGCTGGTCATCATCAGCAATTTCCCGGCGACTTTGCGTGGCCGCGCCATATCGCTGTATGGCCTGGGTATCACGATGTCGCCCATTCTTGGCCCCTTTGTGGGCGGCGTGCTGACCAGCTGGATCGGCTGGCAAAGTATCTTTGTGTTCTCCTTGCCTTTGTGCGCGTGGTCGTGGCTGCAGGCTTCGAATCGCATGCCAGAGGGTGCGCCGGTTGATTTGCCGCGCACTGTGCGCTGGCTGCCGGCCTTGTGGCTATGCGCTTTTGTCACCGGGCTCACGGGTGTGTTCCTGGTCTGGTTCAAGCAACCCCTGTGGGGCGGCTGCTTTGCCTTGGTAGCGGCGCTGGGTCTGCTGTTTTTTTGCATGGACCAACTCAAGCACCGCCAACAGCAGGTGCTAAATTTTTCACTACTTCGTCTGCCAGGAGTCTTCGCCGCCAGCGTGATCTCCTTCGCCTATGGTTTTGGCCTGTTTGGAACTACCTATCTGCTGCCGGTGTACCTGCAGGATTTGGGTGGCTGGGCATCGTGGGAAGCGGGCGTCGCTTTGCTGCCCGGCGGCGTGATGCTGGGGTTGATGTTGTATGTCGGCGGCATGATGACCGACCGTTATTCGATGCGTTGGACCTTGCTGATTGGCCTGGTTACCTTCATCGTTTCGAACGCGGCTTTCTTAGGATATTTTCACCCAATTCATCTCGGCTGGTTTGTTGCCATCACCATCCTTGGGCGGGTCGGTCTGGGCCTGACGATTCCCAGCCTAAATGCCGGCGTGACGCAGGTGGCGCCCGAACAGTACGCATCCACCGTGACCGTGATGGTAAATTTTTTCAGGTCGCTGGGCGGCTCGATCGGTGTGGGGACGGTGGGTCTGCTGCTGGAGTTTGGTGCGCGACCTGATAAGAATCTGAGTCTGGCCAAAATCCCGTCGTACCAATCTGCATTTCTCGCGTTGACGCTGAGTTTCTTGCCCGCCTTGCTGGCTTGGTTCTGGATGCGTTCAGCTCGGATGAACGTATCGTCCGCAAACTGATTTCAAAGAGAAAAAGGTACAAAATTATGAAGGCTGTTGTTGTCCACCCCGAGCCGCCCGGCGCTGCCCTGAGTCCCACCGCACTGCGCGATGCTGAGATCGAATTGCCATCTTGTGGACCGCGCGAGCTGCGGATTCAGGTGGCGGCGGTCTCGGTCAATCCGATTGATCTGAAGATGGCTAGGGCCAAGGCGCCGGCGAATGGCCAACCGCGCGTGTTGGGATGGGATGCCGCGGGCGTGGTGGATGTGATCGGCAGCGAGGTGACGAACTTCCGGTTGGGCGATCGCGTGTACTACGCCGGCAGTGTGATGCAGCCTGGTTGCTTCAGCGAATTCCACACGGTCGATGAACGCTTGGTGGCGCACGCGCCCCAAACGCTGAGCAGTGTGGAGGCAGCGGCTTTGCCCTTGTCGAGCCTTGCGGCGTGGGAAGCGCTTTTTGAACGGATGCGCATTCGCCAAGAGGCCGGCGGCGTACGGGCAGCGACCCTGCTCGTGGTCGGAGGCGCTGGCGGTGTCGGCTCCATGGCCATCCAGTTGGCGGCCCAGTTGACTGACCTGCATGTGGTAGCGACGGCGTCGCGCGCCGAGTCGCGCGCTCATTGTCTAGCCATGGGGGCGCACGCCATCATCGACCACACGGCACCGCTTCCAGCACAGCTCAAGGCTTTGGGTCGGACGCAGGTCGAGTACGTGTTGTGTCTGACCGAGCCCTCGGCGATCTGGTCTGACCTGGCCACGCTGCTGGCACCTTTTGGTCAGCTCTGCGCGCTGGTTGAGGCCGCGGCCCCGCTGGACATGAACCTGCTGCGATTCAAGAGCCTTGGCTTCAGTTGGGAAGGTGTGTTCACGCGCTCCATATTCAAGACGGCTGACATGGCTGAGCAACAAAGCATCTTGCGGCAGGTCGCGCAAGCCATCGACGCCGGTATCCTCAAAACCACCCTCACGCAGCATCTCGGGCCTGTTGATGCGCAACACCTGATGCAGGCGCATGCCTTGCTGGCCACGCAGCGAACGGTCGGCAAGATAGCCTTGGGCTGAACCCGAGCACGCTCAAAGGAACTGGACGCGGGTCAGCAGCGTCGTTGTGGCTTGCGGCATTGCCAGCGCGTAGCTGTATCTGATACCCAGAGGTTAACCGATATCAAGGCGATCGAATCGGTCAATATCCTGCTGGCTGGCCGTCCATTATGTATGGTGAACCTGAGCGCTAGCAAGCGACCGCTCTCACGCACTCATTTTTCCATTGTTAATGACCGCTATGTTTCTGTCCTTCGTTGGCCATCCTTCAATGACCGCAATGGTACTTTGTGGCCAATATGAATGACTGCTGGCAGGCCGCCAAAACTCGAAAATTGAAACACCTGATAGATGCCAGTGGTGGGCGGCGGCAACGTGTCTTGTGGAGTCCACCACGAACGCCGACAGCTGACATCCAGGTGGATGGTCCAGTGGGCTACGCCGCCTCACAACTCAAACGTTAAAAGGCTTCTCAGCTAGTGCTGGGAAGGCAAGAATCC
>Ga0209123_1001470_pt1 | contig 23290 bp, 17 predicted proteins | sample BarGraIncu00431A_FD_184500 | JGI IMG/M metagenome (GOLD analysis project Ga0209123, IMG submission 184500) | Arctic peat soil microbial communities from Barrow, Alaska, USA - Barrow Graham LP Incubations 004-31A (SPAdes) (version 2) | ecosystem: Environmental > Terrestrial > Soil > Wetlands >...
AGGAAGCATCTCACTTGTTGTCAGACTGCAAACTACACATTTCCCGTATATCCCATAGGCGATCTCTTCGAATCGCAGTTCAAAAGCTTTTTTGAATACAAAGGCCATAAAGTTATCTGAAAGGGTTCCATCCTCATATTTTTTATTCAAATAGGTTAGCATCTCTTCTTTTACCGATCCCTTTTCCGCGGTCGGCTTTAAATGGATAGTATATATGCAGCCGCACAATCCCATCACCAATAGGATACTTAAGAGCATAACAGCCAGAAATTTGATATGATGTGTAGGCTGAAATTTTTTCATACCAACACGAGAAAAATAGTCATATTTTTCCGGGGAAGAAAAGAAGTCGGCATTTACGTGCCTGGGGCTGAAATGTGTGATTCAGCGTTAGTCATCATTCGAACCAATATCCCATTTGGCGAAAGTGCCTGTGTAGGCATCTATTTCAAAGTCCACCTCTGTTGTTCCGCTTATGGCTTTGCCTTTATAGAGAACGCGTCCGTCATCTTCGTCGAGATCAATTACTTCAAATACCGCACCGGGGAGCCGTGACAGCACAAGGGATTTGGCTCGGTTAAGGCCAATTACAGCCGGGTCTGCATGTACCGGAACCGTGGGCGCCTGCGTAACGGCAGTAGTCGCTGCCGGCGGCACTGCTGTTGGTTTTGGTGTGATTTGTGGGGTGTGTGTCGTTGCCGTGGCAGAAGTCGGTGTGGGCGTCATCCCTGCCGGTCCGGATGGAATGGCCGCAGTTGTTTCTCCGGCTGCCGTTGGTGTTCCGCTTATGACCGGGTCACCGGAAGGTGTCGTATTATCAGATGCTGCAGATTTTGTCAGTTCAAGGGAAGAATTCAAGTTTACAATATCCAGCAATGGTGTTTCCAGTTCCCTGGGCTCCCAACTGCCATAGCTTTTCCAGTCATCCTTAAAAGAATCATGGGCCAGTTCTTCTCCGCTGCCGGCATCAAGCACCAGAATATGTTTGATGCCGTTCAAATACATATCTATTTCAGCGATGAATCTGCCGTCATCATAATGGATATCCAGATCCTGAAAAACAGCGCCGGGTATTTTTTGATTCCCAATATTCTTAAGTTCCGTGAGCGTCAGAAGGTTGATTTTATCATTGCCCGATGAAGGAATGACAACAGGTCTGCCATACTTGACTGTTCGGGCTATCACTTCTCCGTTTGCAGGATCAATCAGGTATTCCCCCCTGCTGTCCTGCAATGTATACGTTATTGAAACGTACGTTCCGGCTGTCTGCCCATGAAGGGTGACATCTTTTATCACTGCATTCGGCTCCTCTTTACTGATGATTTCTTTGAGTGCATCATCAGTAAGGACTGTTGAATCCGGATAAATGTATGCCGCTTTCTGCGTCTGCATTTTCCTGACCTGCCCGCTGGATCTGTCTACCTCGATTTCGCTGCGTTCCTTCTGACCTGCATCAAAAAACCGGAAAGTGTAGGCGTTATCTGCATTATGGTATGATACAAATGCAGCCGTGGACGGCAGGTATTGCCGTGCAGCGGACAGCGCCTGATTACGGGAATAGACCCTGCTGATTCCAAGTCCTCCAAGGACTGCGCCCGTGATCAGGACAAATATGGCAGCAGCGCAAATTATTCTTTTGTTTCGTTGCTTCATCGTCATTTCAATCCTCTTTCTCTGCGGTAATGGAAGCAGCCAAAGAAATCCTGCGATTTCTTTGGCCATTGGCAACGAGAGTTCTATGTATCAAATATTAGTCATTGTCTCCGGCATCGTCCATATCGTCATCAACATCATCCGCTTCATCGACATCATCCATATCGTCGTCATTTATGTCATCAGCATCATTAATGTCGTGAACCTCTGTATTGTATTCCAGAATGACTCCTGTGTATGCGTCAATTTTATATTCATATCCGGTCTGGCCAATTGTCGCTTTGACTTCATAGGTCAGTGTGCCGTCATTTTTTTCAAGCTTCAGTTCCGTGATAATTGCACCTGGTGTTTTGGCTGATACAATCTGCTTTACGCTGTCGGCACTGATTTCGGCCAGGACTGCAGGTGCTGCAGTTGTTGCTGCCGTGGTCGCCGCAGCCGTCGCCGCTGCCGTCGCAGCAGCTGTCGTCTGCTCAGCATCCATGACAATCACAATAGGCTGGGTTGCGTCAGCAGTTGTACTATCGCCCTGTAATTGCTCTGCGGTCAAGCCACTGAGGACCGGTGTGTTTGTTTTTGAAGACTTTTTCAGTTGGTCTGCAGTGAATGCTGTGGTAGTGATACCTATGGATGAGATTATAATAACAGCAATTGCTGCAGTGATAATTTTCTTGTTTTCAAATATTTTCATTTTGCATTCCTCCTGATTATGTTCATGCATTTATTTGCTTCGCATGAATCGTCCGGCTTGTTATGCTCTTATCATACCAGAGCTAAATGAGAGGAACATTAAAGCTTTGCGGGCGCTGCCGATAATTTTATTCAGTAAGAGAACCTGATTGTTCCCGGTAAAAATGAACTGCTGTCGTTAATCAAACTCTCACTTTCGCTATGCTATAATTGAATGGTATTAATGAAGTTATAAAACTTATCAGGAGAGGTGCGGTATTCGATGCGTCTTTTATTGGTCGAGGATGAAGCTGATCTTAGAAACATTACTGTCAAGCGGCTTACGTCTGAAGGACACAGCGTGGATCCCTGCGGAAACGGCGAAGATGCACTCGACTACGCTATGGCTACCGAATATGATGTTATCATTCTGGACATCATGCTGCCCGATATGGATGGACTGACCGTGCTGAAGCGCCTTCGGTCACAGGGCAAAAAGACTCCTGTGATCCTTCTGACAGCAAGGGATTCCATTGAAGACCGCGTCAAAGGACTGGACAGCGGGGCGGATGACTATCTGGTAAAACCCTACTCCTATCAGGAACTCTCTGCGCGGCTCAGGACACTGCTGCGCCGCCAGCCAATGTCTCTCCAATCAAATATATTGGAGGTCGCCGATATGATAATGGATCTGAGTGCGCATACGGTTACCCGGGGAGGCCATCTGATTTCCCTGTCGCAGCGCGAGTATGCCCTTCTTGAAGTCCTCGTACGCAACAAGGATATCGTCCTGACACGGGATAAAATAGAGCATCATATCTGGAATTTTGATTTTGACGGCGGGAGCAACATTATTGATGTTTATATCCGGTATTTACGCAAAAAAATCGATGCCGGTTTTTCTGTCAAACTGATCCATACGGTTCGCGGCTCCGGCTATGTATTAAAGGAAGAAAGCTGATATGGTCAGGATGTCAATCAAACAGCGCGTAACTTTCTTTTATGCAGCGGTCCTCATTCTGATAACGCTGCTTATTTCCACGTTTTTTTTGGTGACCCTGGATCTGGAGAACAGCAATGTCTCCAAAAAGACACTGGAGTCGACCGTCAAAGCGTCTTTTGATCATATTGTCTCAGAAGCAGACTGGATGGAAGTCAGCTCCACTTTCGATTTTTACGTCAATGATGTCACCCTTGTCCTTTACGGGCCGGAAGGTACGCTCATATTAGGCAGTACCCCGACCGATTTTCCCAAATCGCTTCCGCTGTTGTTTGATGAGCACCAGAGTATCGTGACAAAGACGGAAACCTGGCAGGTATATGATTTATACAAAACGTATCCCAACGGCACCGGCATATGGGTACGCGGAATCTATTCCCTCCAAAACAGCATGACATCTTTCAACGGCGTACTTCGCATCATGATGATCGGGCTTCCCGTCGTGCTGGTCCTCTCCATCCTTCTTGGCTACCTCATCACCCGCCGCGCGTTTTCCCCGATCTCACGCATCCAGAAAACGGCGGAGGAGATTGCACAAAACCGTGATCTTTCCAGGCGTATCGCACTGGAGGGCGGAACAAAAGATGAGCTGTACAACCTGAGCCGGATTTTTGATTCGATGTTTGATCAGATCGAAACAGCCTTCAATAATGAAAAACAATTCACATCGGATGTCTCCCATGAGCTGCGCACGCCTATTTCCGTCATCATCTCCCAGGCCGAATATGGTCTGGCAGAGCCCCTGTCCGCAGATGAATACAGGGCCTGTCTGGAATCCATTCTTTCCCAGGGCGAAAAAACAGCTCATCTGATCAACAGCTTGCTGGAAATATCCCGTGCTGCCAATGTTGCGAACGTACTGGTCAAAGAGACTCTGAACCTTGCCGATCTTTGTGATGCAGTAGTCGAAGAGCTGGCGGACAAAGCCGCGGAACGGGGCATTCACATTATGACGAAAATGGACAGGAGTATTATTTTCAGCGGTGATCAGACACAGCTTATGAGGCTGGTGATCAACTTAGTGTCCAATGCCTTTACACATGGCAAAGAAAACGGATTTGTGATGTTGGAGCTTCAGCGTGCGCAAGGCAAAATCAACCTTTCGGTAAGTGACGACGGCGTCGGCATCGCGCCGGAATATATGGACAAAATTTTCAACCGCTTCTTTCAGGTCAACCCGGTCAGTCCGGGAAAGCTGTCGGAACACTCGGGGCTGGGGCTTCCCATGGTCAAGATGATAGCCGAAGCACATGGCGGAAGTGTCACAGTACAGAGCACACTGGATGTCGGCAGCACCTTCACCGTCCATTTCCCGGGCAATATAAATAAATAAGTTTGGAGCCAAAAATTGGATAAAAACACAATATTGAGCCAGTACTTCGGATACTATACATTCCGCGAAGGACAAGCCGAACTCATCGACAATATTCTTGACGGTCGTGACGTCCTTGGCATCATGCCGACCGGGTCAGGCAAATCCCTTTGCTTTCAAATCCCCGCACTTATGCTCACGGGGATTACGCTTGTGGTCTCGCCGCTGATTTCGCTGATGAAAGATCAGGTCAATGCGCTGGTGCAGGCCGGCGTCCATGCGGCCTATCTCAACAGCTCCCTCACGCCCGGGCAGCAGGCCGAGGTGCTGCGGCGTGCAGCCAGCCAAAAGTATCAGATCATCTACATCGCCCCGGAAAGGCTTATATCCGATGCATTTATCCAGTTCGCAGAAAGTTCACACATAGCAATGGTCACCGTCGACGAGGCCCACTGCGTATCACAATGGGGGCAGGATTTTCGCCCCAACTATCTGATGATAGCTTCCTTTATTGAGCGCCTGTCGTATCGTCCGGTAATCAGCGCCTTTACCGCGACGGCAACACAGGAAGTGCGTGATGATATCATCGCCATTTTGGAGCTGAAGGATCCGTTTGCGATCACCACCGGATTTGACCGGGAGAACTTGTCCTATCGTGTCATCAAGCCTGCCGACAAATACATTTCCCTTCTTGCAGTCGCGAAAAGCAACCGTGACAAGAGCGGAATCGTCTACTGTTCCACTCGCAAAACAGTCGAGGAAGTCTGCGCCAGATTATACGATTCCGGCTACTCGGCCACGCGCTACCATGCCGGATTATCGGATGAAGAGCGATCTGTAAACCAGGACGACTTCCTCTTTGACCGCTGCAAAGTCATGGTTGCGACCAATGCTTTCGGCATGGGAATCGACAAGTCCAACGTATCCTACGTCGTCCACTACAACATGCCCAAAAGCATCGAAAGTTACTACCAGGAAGCAGGACGCGCCGGCCGTGACGGTGAGCCCGCAGAATGTGTCCTGCTCTATAGCGGCCAGGATGTCCGGACCAATCTTTTCCTTATCGAAAACAATCAGGAAAACGGCGGCGGCCTTTCCGGGGAAATGCGTGAAGCAGTCAGGCAGAAAGACCGCGACCGCCTTCGCTCCATGACCTTCTACTGCTCGACAACCGACTGCCTGCGCCAGTACATCCTCCAGTATTTCGGTGAGAAATCGCCGGACTACTGCGGCAGCTGCTCCAACTGCAATACCCATTTTGAGACAATAGACATCACATCCGAAGCCCGGGAAATCGCATCCTGCGTCAGCCTGCTCACCCAAAGAAGCCGCACCTTCGGCAAAAACATGATCGCCGACATCCTGCACGGCAGCAAAAATGAGAAAATACTCCGCTTCCATCTCGATACCCTGTCATCCCACGGTGTCCTGTCCGGCATCTCCATCCACCGGATACGCACCATACTCGATAACCTGATTGAAAACGAATACCTTCATCTCACAAGCGACGAATTCCCCGTAGTAACACTCTCCGACCGCTCCGGTGAAATAATTCAGGACCTCACACCGCTCTCCATGAAGCTGCCCAAAGAAGGTAAACCCGTCTTGCCTTCGAGGAAAAAATCAGCCGGCGTCTCAGCCGGCGCCCCTGCAGACGGGGCCGCAGCAGACAGCGAAAAGAGCGGCCTTCCTGAAAACACTGAAAACAGCGGCCTCTTCGACCTCCTCAAAAAACTCCGCACCCAGCTTGCCGCCGCCAGAGGTGTCCCCGCCTACATCATATTCACCGACGCGAGCCTTCAGGACATGTGCAAGAAACTCCCCGGTACAATCGGGGAGTTTCTTGAAGTGTCAGGTGTCGGGGACGCTAAGGCGAAAAAGTACGGGAAGGTGTTTACGGAGTTGATCATGGGGTATGCGGGGGGCAGGAATTCTTAAAATTTGGCCGTTCTGGAACGGTCAACATATGTTGATTCAATTTCCTTCATTACAGTAGCTGAATGGTCAATTATCACCTTGATAAAGACCTCAACTACCTTTGCATCAAATTGTGTGCCTGATCCAATGAGCAGCTGTTCTTTTGCGTGTTTAATATCGAGTTTGCTTCTGTATCTGCGGTTGGATGTCATCGCATCAAACGCATCAGCAACGGTAATAATCCTCGCAAGGAATGGAATTTCTTCGCACTTCAGTCCTTCCGGATAACCTGAACCATCTGCCCATTCGTGATGATACTTAACCAGAGGGACAACATCCTGAAACATGGACAGGGCGGATAGTATGTGCGCACCTTTCAGCGGGTGCTGCTTAATGATGTCATATTCAGATTCTGTGAGTTCATTGGACTTATTCAGAATATCATCAGCCGTTCCGATTTTGCCGATATCATGAAAAATCCCGGCTGTAGACAATAATTCCAGGTCTTCGTCAGAAAGTCCAAATCCTTTACCAACTAATTTCGAAAAATACGCTACCCTGTCCGAATGGCCGCAGGTATATTCATCCTTTGCATCGACTGTCAGCCGCAGGGCTTCAATCGTATCGATATAGGTCTTCTTCAGCTCGGAATACGTCTTGATCAGTTCTTCGTTCTTTGTGTTCACAAGCGAATGCAGAAATGCATTATTCAGAGCGGACGCTGCCTGGTTGGCATATATTCCCAGTAGTTTGATTTCACTTTCGTAGTGCGCACTTTCAATGTATATGATACCAAGAGTCTGTTTGTACTCATTTACAAGAGGCATAATGACGCCGTTTTCGAGTCTTTCAATTTTCCTGTTTGTCCTGGCATACCCTATTCTTTCCATTAATTCAGGGTCAAGCAGGGTCATAAACTCTTCGATGCTCTTATTGTATTGACCGATTCCCCGGAAAATACTGTTATGAATGCTGTTCATATCTTCCGTACTGTCAACAAGGATGAAAGCATTCTGGCTGTCGACAAAAGACATGACCTCAATTAGAATTCCTTCCAGAATACTGCCGATGGGCTGAAGCTGATATATTTTCGGTACAGCCTCAAGTATTTTATTCAGTCCATCCTGAAATTGCTTGATTGTCCGCATCTGCATGATCGATTTGATGGCGGATTCAACCAATAGAATTAATTGGTCGAATTTATCACTTTTCTCACAATACCCCTGAATATCAAGCGCTTTGATTGTCTCCAGAGGCGGAGCCATATCCTTATGCCCGGTAAGCAGCAAAATAAATAATTCGGCATTGAATTTGCGAATCCTGGCAACCACTTTATCCCCGTTAATCGGCGACATCAAAAAGTCCAAAATGAGCAGATCAAATTTTTCATTCCTGATCATCTCAATTGCATCAATCGGGGAAGTAACACCCGTTACATCGTATCCGTTTCTCTTAAGGACAACCGACAGTGAATCTATAATGCCTATCTCATCATCCAGAACAATAATTTTATAATGTGAAAGTGATTCCGTCTTTTTTCTTCTCATGGTATGCCCCCAATAAATGATTAAGCAACTGGAATGGAAATAAAGAAAGTAGTTCCTTTTCCAACTTCTGAGTCAAACCACATTTTCCCGCCAAATTTTCCAACGATGGTTGAATATGACATGTACAGACCAAGTCCTGTTCCCGATTTTGCTTTTGTTGTTAACATTTCCTTGAATAGCCGTTCTTTGATGCTATCCGTCATTCCGCTTCCATAGTCTTTTACCGAAACGAGCAGCATAAGGTCTTCCTGCGAAATAGAAAAATCGATATTTCCCTCTTTTCCCTCATACGACTCAATGCTGTTGATAATCAAATTGTTGATGATTTGGACGAGGCTATTCACTTCTCCTCTTATCATAGTCGATTTTTCGATGCTGCATACTACATTTAGCTTACATCCATACTTTTTTAGTTCGTGATTCATGAGAATTTCGATTCTTTTCAGCAATTCACTCAATTCAAACTTATCTGTCGTTGACGAAGTCAGCTGAACGGCCTGTCCTTTTACTGTAGAAATGATATCCGACATATAGGAGCAGTAACTTCTCATTTTGATTATCCAGCTGTCCATCTCACGCGCAATTTCGTGGTGATCCTTTTTAAGCACCGCTGCGTCCTCAATGGATTCATCATATTCCGATATTAAATCATGTAAGCCTTCGATACCTCCGGATATCGACATGATCGGCGTTTTCAAATTATGGGCAATTCCCCCCACCATTTGTCCGAGAGTAATGAGATGCTCCTTTTCAATCAGCTGGGCCTGTGTTTGTTTGACAAGATCGAACGACTTCCGAAGTTCCGTGATATCTTTCAGCAAAATAATCGTACCCTTGTACCGGTCCTTCGTAATGACCGGCGTAATCTCAATGGCAAACACCTTATTGAATCCATTTTTGGAAAAGTACGCCTCGAAAAAATTGGACGTGTGTTCCTTTGTCGTCTGGTTTAATGCAAACAGCAAATACCTCAGGTTGTCCTCAGACAGATATTTTATCTGCTCGAGCCACGTCCAAATATTCATTTTCCTTTTAATGACCGAAACGCCGCGAAAGGTGTTTGTCAGAGTCAGATTGAAATCAATAATATCCAGGTTTTCATTGATTACAATGTAACTGTCTGAAATATGGTCAACTACCGTCTGCAGCGCTATCGGAACAATACTGAGGAAATCATATTTCAGAATGGCATACATAATGCAGACTACCGCAAATGAGAAGGAGATCGGCTCATAATAAAGCGAAAAAGAATACAATTGAAATATAAAGGAAAGATCAACAAGAATGGGAACAGTGGCCCCAAGAACAATCAGAAGGGATTGTTTTGAGAAAAACCCCGAATTTTTAATCGAAAAATACACAAGAAACCAGATGCCTGTTAAGAGCATCAGATATGCATATATGGCCTGGGCATAAGAGAACGGTCCCCTGATGATCTCGCTGCTAACTTCAGAATAGTGAACAAAAAACAAATGGTGCAGCGGATTTGTCCACAGCATTATATTACTTATGGTCGGAAATATAAGAAAAAGATAATTCCGCTTTTTAAATTCTACGTGTGAAGAAAAGGATAATCCCAGGAAAAGCACAAAAACAGATACGTATGCCACGGCAGAAAAACAAATATTGGTAAAAATCATCCCGGAATAGTGAGTCAGTAACTGTGAATACATTTCAGTAATCAGGCTTATGTTCCATATGAAAATTAATAAATTCAGGATAAGCGAAAAATAATGAATCTGCTGTTTTCTTTTGGTTTTTGCAATGAAAATCAGCATTACCAAAACAAGCAGAGCAGAAATATGAAGAAATATTTGTGGTAAATCCAAATCACTCATTTCAGCATTCCCTTCGCATCATAAGTCAGGCTTTGTCAGTCGATACTGACTTTTGAACTTCCGTATATATGATTTCCGCAAGATCTTTGGCTTGTGAATTAATGAAGTAGTGATCTGCATCCTTGATCACATGCAGTGTCGGATCACTGCAGTATTGTCCCCAGGCACGATATTTCCTGAGAGGATTTTTTGTAATGGCATCCTTCTCGCCTACGATACAATGACAGGATGTTTTGATTAACATCTGTTTTTTCCCGGCTTGATTATAAAAGTACCGGTAAAAACTCCTTGCGTCATGTCGGAACGCCTTGATAATGAATTCCGCATATTCATTTTCAAGAGAAGATTTGGGAAGGCCGAGATTCCCGAGATAGGAAATTATTTTTTTGTCGGAATAGAGCATCCATGGATCAAAGAAATTACCATAGAGCTTTACATGTTTCGGAGGAAAAATCGCACCGAATATGACCGTCTCTATCTTAATATTCTCTTTTTCCAATAGGCGGGCTGTCTCAAACAGCATGGCATTGCCCACGCAGTGTCCATACAATACGATTTTGCCATGTATATTATCTCTGATATCCTGAAATACTCTTTCCGCCACTTCTTCGACGGACATCAATTCATCACTTCCGCCGATATCATGTCCCGGTACATTCACAGCATATAATGAATACTCTTTTGATATTTTAAAGACGGCATCCCCGAGGCGCTTGTATGATATTGCGTTTCCGCCGCCATAAGGGAAGCAGATTATATTGATTGATTCTTTTCTTACGGCAGGCGTAAGATGAACGAGTATTCTGCCTGCTGCCGCATCACTCTCCGATTGGATTTTCTGTGCCAGATGCTCAACCGTCGGGTTATTATACAGATCTACCAGCGTCATTTCCATATTCATTTCATTCAATTTGGAAATCACCCTGATTGCGCTCAAAGAATCCCCGCCCAAGTCAAAGAAATCATCGGTAATGCCGATCCGTGAAAGCTCAAGGATGGATCCCCACACGTCTGCAATCGCCTTCTGCGTATCGTTTCCCGGCGCAACATATTCAATCTGCCCGATGGCCTCGTCATTTTGAGGAAGACGATCCCTGTCAATTTTCCCGTTTCTGTTGAGCGGCATTTTTTCGAGATACACAAACAGTGACGGCACCATATAATCCGGGAGATAATTCCTGAGCCCGGAACGGAGTTCATCATGGCTTATTTTTTCATCCGATACATAGTATGCGTATAGTTTTTTCTCGCCCGATTGATTCTCTCTCGGGACAACAACAGCTTCCTTTATTTGAGGATGTTTCAGCAGTTCTGATTCAATTTCACCCAATTCAATACGGTATCCGCGTATTTTTACCTGGCTGTCGATTCTTCCCAGATACTCTATATCGCCGTTTTGCCCGATCCGGGCCAGATCTCCCGATCTGTAAAGCCTTTCCCCGCTGTGAAATGGATTGGGTATAAATTTTTGCTGCGTATATGCAGCATTGTTTATATATCCGCGTCCCACACCGGAACCGGATACGCACAATTCGCCGGGAACGCCAACCGGAAGGAGATTCAAATTCTTATCGACAATATATGTTTTAAGTGTTGGAATAGCCTTGCCGATATTACTTGTATTTTTTTCAATCTCTTCCTTCCCGATTTCCTTATATGTCACATGAACTGTTGTTTCCGTTATTCCGTACATATTAATCAACTTTACATTTGGATGTTTTTCATAAAACGGCTTGAGCATGACAGGCTTTAATGCCTCTCCGCCGAAAATCACATACCGAAGTGCTGTGTTTCCGGAAGCAGCGCCCGTATCTTCCTGGATATAGTTGTAAAAGGCACCCGGTGTCTGGTTAAGTACGGTGACTTTTTCTTTTTGCACGATCTCAAAGAATCTACTGGTTTCCTTTGCGTCCTCTTTTGATACGATAACTAGCCTTCCTCCATACAGCAAAGCGCCGTACATCTCCCATACGGAAAAATCAAAACAGTAAGAATGGAAAAGTGTCCATACATCATCGCTTGTAAAAGAAAACTGGAACTTATCATTGAATAAAAGACGCACAACATTGGCGTGTTCAATCATGACACCTTTCGGTTTCCCGGTTGATCCTGACGTGTAGATGATATAGGCCAGGTCATCCGGTTTATTGGTATGAATCAGATTCGAAGTATCCTTTTCAGGAATAGCCGGATCCTCGATGGAGAGGACGTCTATCTCGTCCTTCCAAATGTCAGCAAACTCCGGTTGTACCAGCAGCAATTTTGCCGAGCTGTCCTTCAGAATATATTGATTTCTTTCCGTCGGATAGTCGGGGTCCATGGGAAGATAGGCTCCGCCTGCTTTTAATACAGCCAAAATGCCGATAATCATATCCATGGACCGATGCATGCAGATTCCAACGATATCGTCAGGTCCGATTCCCTTTTCACGAATGGCCCTTGCCAATTGATTTGCCTTTGTATTTACCTGGCGATAGCTCATCGATTCCATATGAAAGCTGAGTGCCGTATGATCCGGCGTTATTTCGACCTGGTCCTCAAATATCTGCTGCAAAGTCTTCTCACGGGGAAAATCAGCATCTGCCAGATGGAATCCGGTCAGAAGCTGCTGCTTGTCATCGACGGAAAGCATATCAATATCGGAAAGGAGCAGTCCCGGGTCCCGGGTCACATTTTCAAGAATTTTACCAAAGTGAGAAAGAAGACTGCATATGGTAGTCTCTTCAAACAAATCGGTACAATATTCTGCAACGAGCTCAATAGAATTCTCCTGATTAAAAGCTTCCAGTGTGATGTCAAACTTAGACGTTCCGCTGTCAAACACATACGGGGAAAGCCTGACACCCTCCAAATCAACCTGGGAAATATCCATATTCTGCAAAATGAATACCGTATCAAACAGTGGATTTCTCCCCAGATCCCGCTTGGCATTTACTTTATCGACCAGCTCTTCAAACGGATATTCCTGATTCTCATAAGCCAGCAGAAGGTTATCTTTGACTTCCTGTAAAAACCGGGTAAAAGTCTTGTTTGTCTCCGGATAGCTGCGTATTGCCACCGTATTGACAAACATTCCGATTATATTTTTCAAATCAACATTCAGACGTCCCTCAACCGGCATACCCACCGTAATATCCTGCTGAGAGGTATATTTTGAAAGGAGTACGTAATATGCGCTGAGCATGACCATATATAAAGTTGTTCCGGTATCGGCAGACAGCTTTCTGAGCTGTGAAGCCAGCTTGTTCTCAATGGTATAAGAAATTCTTCTTCCGGCATAACTCTTTCTTGAAGGCCGGGAAAAATCAGTCGGCATATTCAGAATCGGAATTTCTCCTGAAAACTGTTCAATCCAGTATTTGCCCTGTTCTTTTGCACTTTCCAGACTCAGCATTTTGATCTGCCAGTCAGAAAAGTCTTTGTATTGTGTCTTTAGGTCTGGAAGCTTTCCGGAGGAATACAGACTCGACAAATCCCGTATCAGGATATTAATCGATGTACCGTCAGAAATAATGTGATGCATGTCAAACAGTAAGAACTGTTTGCCTGATTCGAGGGTAAGAATTCCGGCTCTCAGTAACGGGGCCTTACCTAAATCAAAAGGACGTATGAAGTTTTTAATCGTCTCATGTAACATCAGGTCAGGGGAAGTAATATTGTCCATGCCAAAATCAATCGTATCATGTACCTTCTGGACCGGCTGTCCGTCCTCCAGCACAAAAGTAGTACGCAGGGATTCATGCCTGTCTATGAGAGCCCGGAAAGCACATTCTAGCTTCCCGAGGTCTATCTTCCCGGCAATATACATGACTCCCGGCAAGTTATAGCTGATATCATTCGGTTCCAGCCTGTTCAGTACAAACAGGCGTTTTTGAGCGGACGACATGGCATAGCTGTCCCTGTGCTCAGCTGACGGGATCGGAACAAAGCGATTCTTATCAGAACGAAGCAAATATTCGCTTATCTGCCGAATTGTCTGCAGCCTGAATACTTCGCTGACAGGCATATCCACATCAAATTGCTTGTGTATATCCGTAATCAGTGCGATGGCATACAGCGAATCGCCGCCTATCTGAAAGAAACTTTCCGTTACGCTGACTTTTTCAATGTGCAGGATCCTGCACCAGATTTCAGCCAATTCAATCTCTGTTCTATTTTCCGGGGCAATATATTCGGATTCATTGATGCGGGAAAAATCAGGCAGCGGCAAAGCTTTTCTGTCTGCTTTTCCATTGGATGACAAAGGAAGCTTATCCAATATAACAAAAAATGCAGGAATCATGTATGACGGGAGATCCCTTGACAGGTGTTCCTTCACATCAGAAATCTCAACTGCCTTTTTTGTCGTGATATATGCGCACAGGACACTACTATTATTATGCGAATTGCCTACAACGACAGCTTCCCTGATGGCTGCAAATTTCATAAGGCGGGTTTCAATTTCCCCGAGTTCTATTCGAAACCCCCGGATTTTAACCTGAAAATCAATGCGTCCGAGATATTCGATATCGCCCTGTGCAAACCATCGGACCCTGTCTCCGGTTTTGTATATTCTCTCTCCGGGGAAAAACGGGTCAGGCAGGAATTTTTCTTCTGTCAGTTTGGGATTATTCATATATCCTCTGGCCACGCCGACTCCGCCGATATATAACTCACCGGGAATACCAATGGGTAGCAGACCCATGCACCTGTCCAGAACATACAAATGAATATTATCGATAGGTTTTCCAATCGGCACCGTCTTAAGCGTCACTTTGGGTGAACAGTCAAAGTATGACACCTCGACCGTTGCTTCGGTGGGACCATATAAATTATACAGCTCCGAACCGTTTGTTTTATTCAGCAAACGATTGAAAAGATCTGTCTGCTGAAGCGTCAGTGCCTCACCGCTGGAGAAATACTTTTTGACGGAAGACAATCTGTTGGCACAGGATCTCATTTCAACGTAATTCTGGAATGCTGCCAGCATAGACGGAACAAAATGAATAATGGATACCTGATTCTTTTCTACCGTCTTCAGAATGGATTCCGGATTCTTCTCTCCGCCAGGCTCGAGCATACATACGGATGCGCCCGCAAAAGACCACCAGAATAATTCCCATACGGAAACATCAAAGGTGAACGGCGTTTTTTGTAATATGATGTCTGTTTCATCGATCGGGTACTTTTTCGAGCCCCAGTGCAGCCGGTTAATGACTCCTGCATGCTCCACCATGACTCCCTTCGGATTCCCGGTCGATCCTGAGGTATAGATTACATAGGCAAGATTTTGGGGTCCGCTTCTTTTTTCAGGATTTGCTGATTCACCGGAGTAGATACTCTCGTTATCGATGACGACAATATCCGTGTCGAAAGTGAAGCGGTCGGCTAACGCTCTCTGGGTGAGCAGTATCTGCGCCCCGCTGTCATTCATCATATATTGAATACGGTCCTGCGGATAATCCGGATCCATCGGAAGATAAGCTCCGCCTGCTTTCAGAATTCCCATGAGACCGATAATCATCTCAAAAGACCGGAAAACCGAAATACCGACAATGGAATCAGCAGTAACTCCCTTTTTTTGAAGCAGCCTTGCAAGCTGATTGGATTTTTCATTTAGTTCTTTGTATGTCAGCTGCTGATCTTTATAAATCACAGCAATATTGTCCGGAGTCCGTTCTGCCTGGATATAGAGGAACTCATGAATCGTCTTATCACTTGGAAAATCCTGTTTGGTGTTATTGAAGTCAAATAGAATCTGATGCTTTTCTTTTTCGGAAAGCATTTCAAGCCGGGATACAAGAGTCCGGGGATTATCAAGTGCATGCCAGAGGAGACTGATAACGTGCTGGTGCAGATATTCAATTTCTTTGGCGTAGTATACATCTGTTAAAAAATCATAATCAAATATATATTTACCATTATCATCCCTGTCGTTGATATGAATAACAAGGGACTCTACCTGGTGTCCCGAAAAATGCCATCTTGTTATATATTCCTCTTCCGACTTTTTGGTGGTGAATTTGGAATTCTGATAATTCAGAACAATGTCGAAGAGACGGTCAGACAATTTGTGTTTCTTTTTCAAATCCCTGATGAGGTAATTATACGGGTATTTCTGGTGTTTTAATATGGAAATGCTTTCCTTAAGCATTTCATTTGAAAATTCCGTAAAGGTCTGGGTATCGGTCATTTGGATCCGTATGGGTGCCGCTACACTCACAAACATACCAACCGTATCTTTTTCCCTGGAATTGATTCTGTTAAGGATGGTTGTTCCCAAAACGATATCTTCGTTCCCGGTTGCACGATGGATATATATTGATAATGCAGAAAGGAACAGCGTAAAAACGGATACATTGTTCTCCGCACAGTATGCCCGAATCTTATCAGATAACTTCTGCGGGGTAATGAATGTTTTTCTGTTCGCTTTGGTGGCAATGGTGCTCAAGGCCTGGGGTTTTAACGTTGTCGGTTCCGGGAAAACACTGAATTTTTCATTCCAGTACTCCCTGTCCCGCACGAATCGATCGGATGTTTCATATTTGCGCTCACTTATCAGATGCTCGAAGAACGTCGGATTCTTCACGTCCTCAAAAGGCAGTTCATTTTTGAGTGAAGAATAATACCCCATCGTTGCATTGGCCACAACGCTCATCGACCACGCATCTGAAATCAGATGGTGCATCTTTGTATATATGCCGCCGTTGTTTTCGTCAATTTTGAAAACGGCAAAATAAAATAAATCCGAGTCATAGACGGGAAAAGGAATCTGTGTCTGCTCCTCGTCCCATTTATAAAGGTCATCGAGACCGCTGCCATGGCTGAAATCGAAAAAATCAAGTTCCTGCTCAACATACGGCGTAACAAATTGATAGGTATCTCCGTCTTTTTCACGGAAGTGTATACGCAGTCCGTCGTTGTTCTTTATCGTAAGCCGTAGTGCCTTTGCTAAAGCGGGATAGTCAATTTGCCCTTTAATACGAAGGGTTCCGGCTATTATATTCATACATGTATCAGGATATTTCTGTTCAAGATACCAAATTGATTTCTGAGGCTGTGACAGTTCATAGCACTCCGAGCAAATGTCCATATCCACCCTTTTCTGCTTGCGATAAATTCGTCTGAATTTGAAATGAATATTGCCCCGGTCCGTATATCAAGAAGATAATCAACAGTAAATATGATATTACGTAAAGCAAAATAACATAACACAAATAAACACCGCAAATCCCTCTATAATTGTACACTAAATGGGACTCTAAAAAACAATTTCAGAGTCTATTTACTTTACGATTGCGATACTATTTTGTCTTTTGGGGCAGGAAAAAGACTCATTTCCCTATTATTTGTAATAAATCCTTCTCTTGAACCTCTACAATATTAACCTCATTATTCAAATGTATTGAATACGCGGATATTGTATATTGTCTGATTTCTGCTGTTATCATTTGCGTACAGACCGGATCACAGAGTACATCTGTTACTGCCGCATCAGAGGACCACCCTTCGCCAATCCATTTCGCATAGGATTCCTTTTTCGTCCAGATTTCATTGAACCGCCGATCCTGGTTTATCTCCTCGCCGAATACATAGTCGAATTCATTATCGGTAAAAACTTTCCGGGCCACGCGGGGATCGGCGGGATTCATTTTTTCAATATCCACACCGACCGGATATGCAGACAGTCCAACGACAAGAGCATTCCTAGTATGCGAGATGTTGAAGTGAAAAGACGGATCATTCAGCAGATATGGCTTGCCGAATGAATTCTGCGAAAACCGGAGATCCTGATTCCTGAGCTTCAGCGATTCACATGCTTTAGAGCGGAGCAAAATATCCGCATATACCTTCAGCTTCCTGTCCACACAAAACCGCATACTGCTGATCTGCTGCTGTTTTTCAACAGAAATCAGGGGAAGAAGGACATCGATAATCCGGGTATCAGAATGATCCTCTATTTCCATGAATAATAATGTAATCACTTTTGTCCCACTCTTTCCTCAGCAGATGTTTTGGAATATAGGAGGAGATCCAGCAGGATCTCAAGGCTGCATGGCTCCGAAAAGAACCAGCCATGCAAGGAATGTTTTGGCAACCAGGCTCAGTATGATATAAACCCGCTCGCCATACATATAATTCTTCCATTTCCCGACCTTTTTGTACTGCAGGATCATGTTGACGGGAAATGTATTGAAGGCTACAAAATAGGTACCGATAATTGCCCACACAAACCACGGAACCTTGTCCAAATTACCGGAGCCGAACATGTACAGAAGAATGGCCGCCCATGGTGCGATACCGGCGACTGAGCCCCATACAAAGGGTCCCCATGCGACGCTCTTCTTTTCGCTGCCGGCATTCAGCTGTTCCATAACAAGGCCGAACATATTCATCGATGCGTTTGCAACAAAGATCAGAAGCAGCGACGCGATGTCATAAATTCCGAAAAGAGTAGCAATCAGGACAATCATGATCGATGAACTGAGTGAATATTCAATCCAGCGAAAACGATTGATACCTTTTGCCAGATCTGCGTTATAGATATCATTGGTCTTTTTAGGAATGGAAATCAGTGCGTGGGCAAGAGCTGATATCAGCAGAAAGCTCGCAACCAGCAAACCGAACGGAAGTGAAAACAACTGCCTGGAAGCTAACTCAAGTGTTCGTGTCGTCGTATTGAATGCCAAATAGTTTTGTGTGATTTCAGGAGAGAACTCAGCTATTTTTTGAATGACGGTAGTCGCAAGGAAAAGCATCATAATTCCCTGGACCAGATGCAGCGCACCCATAATCATGTTAAAGCGACGTAGTCTTGCGTAAGTAATTTCTTTCATAACAAATCCCTCCCTTTTCTTAAAAAAGTTGCTTTGGGTCTGATTGTTATTTTGTAACTAATACAATAATTTTATAACGAATGAAATCACACGTCAATGCAAAAATAAAAATATACTTACATATAATTAAATATTTTGCTGCTCAATTTTGCAGCTCAATTTTGCGGCGGTATCTTGTGTCTATTTTGCAGGCCTGTTACCAGTCATACGCCTGCTCGCCGTCGATGCCCAGAAGCTCATATTCGGAATATTTTTCCTCGTCCATTTTTCTCCACATCGAAATTATTAATAATATTGTCTTGCTATTTTCGACATATCGAAAAAACAGAACTTCTTCGCCGCGGCTATGATGTAACCGTAGGAAGGGATGAGATAAGAGAAGTCGACTTTGTCGCCCGAAAAGTAGGATTGTAAGGAGATTTGTCCTTACTGAATCGAGTATCCCTGACAAGCTTAAATGTCAAATCTCCAGGGCTACTAAATAATATACTATTATCCACTTTCCCCAGTTCAAGAATTAATTCCTGCAAAAGCTCTTCAAATTCCCTCTCAACTTCAATCCGCTGCTCCTTATGTGATAAATACCACTGCCGATTGTTGTTGTTCTCCAAATCTGTAAGATATGCTAATATTTTCTTCAAATGAGCACTATTATCTCCTCTCGAAAGATCAAATCAACAATTATAAATATGCTGTTCAAAGTGCTTATCCGCCATTCGGCCAGCGGCAATAATCAGAGTAATTCCGACGATCAAGCCGGTAACGTAATATACCGTTCCGGAAAGATGAAAGAACGAAGCTATAATAGAAATAACTGCGATCCCTATCAGTGTTCCAATCATTCTGTGGTTTCTAAATAATCGATTTGTTGATGCTGATATGTAACAGAAAAGAAAAATCGCCGGATAAAGCAAAACTATTTCAAGCATAATTGCCCAGTATGGTTTATTGGCCGTAAACGTAAAATAGTGCATGGTATTTGTGCTGAATCGGTCCATGAGTGTTGTACCGGCGTACACAAGTCCGGCTGCAAGAAGAAACGCAGCAAGATTCATGATAATTTTAGAAAAGAATACCGCAATATGGGATTTCCCGGTTATTCGCTCCATCGTGTATGTCTGTCTTCTGAAATCACTGATCATGTTATACATGGGATAAAGGGCCAGACCGAGTGTTCCAAACATCATAGCCACAGAAAAAGACATCAGGACAATTCCAGATGCATTGCTTTCCGATTTGCCCCAACTTGCCGGCAGCAGCGACAACGTCAATAAGATAACGGCAAACCCGAGAATCAGCCATTTCAAGCGATGGAACTGTTTTACACTCTCCCACTTAATTATCTGCAGCATTCTCCATCACCTCCGAATAGTATTCATCAATCGATTGGTTTCTGGTTTCCCTGATTTCATCCGTATCGACGTATATTATCTTCCCCGCCCCCATGATTATGATCTGGTCGAAAAGAACTTCCAGATCCTTCAGCAGATGCGTTGCCATAATGATTGTCGCATCCGCAGGAATGTTTTCCAGAATAAACATCTTAATATTCTTCTTTAATGTCGGATCGATTCCACCCAGTGGCTCATCCATAAGATATAGTTTTGCATTACGGGAAAAGGCGAGCATCAGGCATACTTTTTCTTTGCTGCCCTTCGAGAGACGGGCAATTCTGACATTCGGGTCAAGCCCAAATTCGCGGCATATCCGTAATGCCTTTTCTGCATCAAAGTCCTCATAAAAATCACGGTAAAACGCTATGGAATCCTTTATCTTCATCCAATCAAATATATTAGCCGGCTCCAGAAGGTACACGATATCTTTTACATTCATCTGAGAAACAGGAGTCTGCTCAATCCGGATCTCGCCTTCGTCCGGCTGCTGGAGATTTCCCAGAAGCCTCAGAAATGTCGTTTTCCCTATGCCATTATCACCCAGAAGTCCAATAATCCGACCGGATGGAATAGACATGGACATGTCCTTAATGATGTACGTGTTACCATATTTTTTTGAAATCCCTTTGACACTGATAAAGTCATCCATTGGACAGCGACTCCTTTACTTTTGAAATAATAAATTCATCTGAAAGACCCATCTTTTTCATCTTCTCAACAAATTCATCGACCTGTTGCCCGATCATCCGGGATTCGAGATTGTCCTTGCAGTCCCCCAGCACAAAGCTTCCGATTCCTTTTTTGGACTGAATGATTCCTTCCAGATCCAGCTGCGAAATGGCGCGCTGAATCGTCAGCGCAGATACTTCATAAAGCAGGGAATACTCCCTGACAGACGGCAATTTGTCGCCGAAATGAAGGCTTCCGCTCATAATCTGCTCTTTAATGCTCGTAGCTATCTGCACATAAATGGGAATATTCGTCCTGAAATCCATAATTAGCCTCTATACTGTGTTACTTATGTATAACAGCATAGTATCACAAATCGGATGCATGTCAACAATACAATATTTGACCGCTTACGAGACCGCCAACACTCCCAGGAATACCGCCATCACGGACGCATCGATAATCAGCGGAGCCATGCCGTCCAAGTAACTGGCTGTTCCTTCCAGGCGGTAATAGAGTACGTAGCAGATCACGCCGGCGACGAAGGCAATTCCTATAAGGGTCAGAAGCAGCACTGTGCGTCCCAACCCGAAACGCCCTGTGCCATAAAGAACAACGACCGCGCACAGCTCCAACACTACCCAGATATGTATGATTATCAGTTCCGATGTCATCGGCCGGTGATATACAGCGGTCGTAACCAGAAGCATAACGACAAACAACACGGTACCACCCAGTAAAATGAGCCACACAGGCACACTCTTTGCATCTTTGGAAAGAGTGTTAATACCGCCGGACATCAAAACAATCGCGGCGATTCCTGATATAAAGGCGCCTGTCAAGTAGATCACACCGGTCGATCCGCCGGCGGCTTTTCCGGATGCATTGGGCCCAAAGCAAACAACCCACCAGACAAGATAAAATAAGCTGCAAATTAAAAGCAGCAGATTGCCGGCAAATATCTGCCAGACCGGGGCGGTGAAGTTATGGAAACATGTCATGGCAGCCACCAATCCATTCTGAGTTTTTACACCCAATATTGATCTTCCCCTAAAGCCTTTCTGATAAACTTCATAATACTACTTTCCACCTGATTAATATCAGTTAGCTTTTCTTCTCCAATGTACATTTTCATTCTCTCTTTTCAATAATCCGAAAAGAATGAAAATTGATACATTATATAAACATTGTCAATGACAAAATATGTTGCTCTATTCATCAATGTCTCATATCACTATCACAGCAATGATAAATTCAATAGTCCCTGCAAAGACAAGACCAATCACAGCCGTTCCGAGGCAACCGCCCAAACAACCTTTTTTGCGTTTCCGACGGCGCAGGTCTTCGGAGCTAAGATCATCCAGCATCATCGCCGACAACCCAATATCCTCTGCGTCTATGTCTCCATCATGATCCCAGTCAATCATACAAACCACCCAGGATTTTCCGTGTGTTAGTCTCCTTCAGCAAAGAATTATTCACGGATTTTAAATTTGAAAAATTGTTCTAATCTATTCAACTAACAACGTCAATTGCTACACTATTACAATTTATACTCAATCTCAATTGTTGTACTCTTGCCGCTGGGCGAAGTATGTAAAATCACATCGCCCTCAATCATCTTCGAATACATAGCTTCACAAACAATCGGTGTTCTATGACTCCATCCTAAATCTTTTTCTATCTCACCTGATACAAGAATAACGGCCTTCTTTCCCAGTGATCTCTCCTTGTCAAACTGTTTTTGTATATAGTCTCTGACATCTTGAGTCAGACTTTTACCGCTCATATTTGTTCTTGTAACACTCATAACTTTTTTCTCCTTTGGAAGCTTCTTCTCTTTGTCCTCAACAGATTTCACATGATAACTACCAGTCCGCGATGTATTGTGAACCGGCTTGAAGTGTTGAATTAAATCAAATTCGACACGATCATAATCATGTGTGGCATGGAAATACAGGTCGACTTTCTGTCCGTTCTCATAAGATGCCAAAACAACCTTATTCATCTTGCAGTTGGTGGATTGCCCGCCCTCATAACAACACCGCGGCGAAATCGTACCGTACCCTATGTTAAACCGCTGGGCAAAATCCAGGCACTGCCCAATATATCGAAGTTCATCATCAATATAGAATGCATATACGCCTGATACCGACATCCATTTCGGGTTGATGGAAAAGTGACAAAAAGGGCCTGTTCCGACTGAGAGAAGCTTATGATTTTTGACATTATTGTACTTCTCTTCCGGATGGAACAATTTGATTTTCCCATCGATATTCTTAACCGGTGCCAGCTCCTGAACGTATTCAAATTCATAATCCAGTAGCGTCTTTGGTTCTTTCATTGCGCCTCCTTGTATAATGCAGAAGCATTATATTTCCCTTCCTATTATTGTTGTTTGTATAATGCAAGCAGACGCTGTGGATTGGTTATGCCTCCTATCGCTCGACGATTCCATTAAGGCTCCAACCACAG
>Ga0209123_1001471_pt1 | contig 23283 bp, 24 predicted proteins | sample BarGraIncu00431A_FD_184500 | JGI IMG/M metagenome (GOLD analysis project Ga0209123, IMG submission 184500) | Arctic peat soil microbial communities from Barrow, Alaska, USA - Barrow Graham LP Incubations 004-31A (SPAdes) (version 2) | ecosystem: Environmental > Terrestrial > Soil > Wetlands >...
AAGATTAAGATGATCCAAATACAAAGAACTTAAGCGCCTGATAATGTGTTTATTACCAAGCGCTTATGTTTAATTAGTGGAGATGGAGGGACTCGAACCCATAGCAATAGTATCCTATATATCAATATCTTATAAATGGATAAGATGCCAAGTCCAATGAAAAGTCCAACGATGAAGAGCCCTGCTTATGTATTAGTACTTAACTATTTGTGGAACAAAGATGTGGAAAATTTCGGAAATTTCAAAATAATTTAGCGTAAATTCTAGGATAATTCAAGTTTTTAACTTATCTTTGTTTCGAATTTGACATTGGTTGAATTCAGTAGATTTTTTATTGGCCTAGGCAACAATTACATATGTTGACGAAGCGGACATGGATGTTTATAAATATTTGGTTGGGATTCCCCATGCAAATTATTTATAGGCATTTTTTTTATATCTGAATCGAGCGTGGGTAGCTCTCGATTATTAAACAATAGTAGCTCTAATTCTACCCTAAGAGTAACCACTAAATAAATTAAATGAAAAGTGGATATAACAATCAACTTGGAGTTACCAAAGCTCCAACACAACACCCTAGGGGTGGAGGTGAACAAAATTTGGTAGAGTTACAAGATGAGCTATTAGATTTAGTAGATCTCACCAAGTACTTTAAAGTAACAAAACGCACGATTTTTAATTGGCGTGCAAAGAATGAACTCCCATTGTTTGAAATGGGCGGAAGATTGTACATTACACGTGCCAAACTGGGTGAAGTTTTGGCAACAAAGCAGGAGGGTGCCATATGAATTCCCAAGTGCAAAGAAAACAAGTTCCTCAACCACGAGATGTGGTTGGGGATACTCAACCGTTCATTAACCAAGACAATTCAAGTTTTGGTCAATTGCAGTCATATCTGACAGATCATTATCAGTTTTATTATAATATTGTAACTAATAAGCTTTATTACAAAACCTTATCAGTTGGTGATGCAACATTTAGATGTGCTGATGATCTTTCTTTAAATACTTTTCTGTGTGCAATAAAGCGTGCTGGAATTTCTTGTTCAAAAGATTCCTTACGAACAATACTTTTCTCAGATTTTGTTATGTCAATAGACCCTTATAGAGATTTTATTGATAGCTTACCTAAGTGGGATGGATACGATTATATTTTTGATTTGGCCAGAACTGTAAAAACAAATGATGATGAACATTGGAGGATTTGTATTAAAAAATGGCTTGTTGCAATGATAGCAAGTTGGGATGAAGAATCAATAGTCAATCATACTGCAATTATTTTTGCCGGTAATCAAGGTATTGGTAAAACTCGTTGGTTTAGATCCATTATTCCTAATCCATTGAAAGAATACATTTATTCTGGTTATTTACAACCTAAGGATAAAGAAACGTTAGTAAAAACGTCAGAATGTTCATTGATACTAATGGATGAACTGGAAAATCTTTCCTCTAAAGATATTGATTCTATTAAAGCGCTTATTACATCAGAAGCCAACTTTTTTAGAAGAGCATATGCTCAACTTAGTCAGAAATTCCAGCATAGGGCTTCATTTGCTGGAACTATAAATAACAGACAATTTCTCCATGATTTGACAGGAAATAGACGTTTTTTGTGTTTTGATGTATCTTCGATAAATTCGGAACATCAAATCCCATTAGATATGCTATACTCTCAAGCATACTACTTATTTAAAACAGATTTTAGATATTGGTTTGACAAAAACGAAATTAAAGAATTAGAGGCTAAGAATGAGAGTTTTCGTTTGATTAAAGTAGAAGAAGAATTGTTGAATTCATTTTTTGAACCATGCGAAATTCCAGATGCCACTGATTTTCTACAGACTACAAGTATACTAGAAGAATTACGTAATAAATCTAATCGAGTTTCCCTATCTACTCAAACCCTTGGCAGGATTTTAATGGCCAAAGGATATATACGTGTGAAAAAGAATACAAGATACACTTATGCGCTCAAACGAATAATTGAAAACAATTGATTTTGTTTACCCTGCTTACCCCATTTGCCTTTCATTATCTTCTGATTATTAGAAGGGTAAGTGGGGTAAGCAAAATTATATCTGCCATTACAATTGATTAATGTGAATAGTGAACTATATGAATAACAATTAGTTTTGTTTAAGAAGCAAATAAGTAACATACTTTGAGTGATACATTATTAATCAGCACAAATTTTAATTTCTGCTTCCTCTATAATATTTTTAAATTGATTCCATCCCTTAGACTTCTGATATCTCAAGATACTGCCTTTGGGCACAATTAAGGTACAATCTTTTGCACTAAATGGCCAAGTAGTCATCTTTTTTGGAAAATTTGGAAATAATTTATTACGAGCCACCTTTAAGGTGCTAGGCTTCAATTTAGTTGGTATTGGATTCTTAACTCGTAATATTTTTATCGGAGCTAGTGAAAACGCAGTATTTCCAATTTTTATTACAGACGATGGAATTTCTAATTCAGTAAGATGACTTAACCCCCAAAATGCCCCATTACCAATTTGCTTTAATCCCTCATTTAAGAAAACTGATTCAAGGCTACAACAGCAAGAGAATGCATTATCATCAATCTTTTTTACAGATTCTGGAATTGTGATAGACTTTATATTAATTTGTCCAGCTAAAGCATTTTTTCCTATCCTACGGATGCCTTGAGGTAATAGAACTACATTATATGTTTTGCGACCCTCTGTACGGCATAGCATATAATCAGATAGCTCATTTTTACGTGCTTTGCATTTTACTTCAACACCATAATCATTAAATTCACTAGATTTTCCTCCACCAACGAACTTGCAATCTGATAGATCTAAATGCGTCAATTCAGTCAAACTGCGAATTGTTATAAAATCTGTTCCATTAATTGGTCCAGAAAGTGTTAACGACTCAACTTGTTGATTATTAAAGTTATTGCTTAATGTACCTGCTGCCACTAATTGCAGTTTAGCATGAGAAAGCTCATTATTCATATCAAAAGTGAATAGACTTATATTATTGACTTATTTGAAGTTGATAACACTGTTATCCTGAAGTTCAGCTTGATTATGCATCAAGACGAACAATTCATTTGGGTTGTCAGGAGTACTGACAATACTGACAACAGGGTCAACGAATTCTTCAGGAGAGGTAATCTTGTTGGAGATAGCACCGTTGTGAGAAACACCATCTGAATCCTTCCAAGCCATGAAGTATCCCTTAGGATGCTTGTTGCCATTAGGATTAACGAAAACACCAACACCTTTTTCATCGGCATAAGATGCCTTGAATTGTTCTGGAGACATTGTTGCGTGATATATCAACTCCTCTTTATTGGGAATGCTCTTTTGTTCAAATTTGATTGTAGGTGCATCAACACGATTGTGCATAAGCACAAACATTTCTTCAGGTTTGTCAGGAGTGCTGACGATTGATAACATTGGAGCTGTGAATTCTTCAGGAGCCGTCAACTTGGTGCTAACAGCACCAGTGTAAGCAACACCTTCATTACTCTTCCATGCGATGAAAAAGCCTTTGGGATGTTTGTTACCTTTGGGATTGATGAGAACATCAACACCTTCTTTGTTGGAGTAACCGTTGGCAACGAATTCTTCAGGAGACATTGTTGCGTGAAAAATCAATGAACCATCTTTGGAATGTCTGTTAATTAGATTTAATAACATCTTTTTACAAGTTGTCTCATAATCTTCATTTTCTGAATCGGCCATAAAATCCACCATATCATCATAGTCTTCATCGTTGAGATTTCTTAATATTTCCTTCCATGTGGTTAAATCTTCTTCATTTAAATCTTTTTTTTCAATGATTCTGGAGATTAGTGAAATTTCTTTTTCAGTTAAATTCTTCATGGAGTGGGTTTATTAGTAATAGCTGGAGATTTTTCAAGCTTTATTTCTTGGTATTGGTGGTGGGGTTCCATAAAATAATGATGATGTAATTTACAGTTATTGTATTCTATTGACTATTTTATTCAAAAGTTGCTTTCTTATAAATGAATTTAAACGCCTTTTGTTTTGTAATTTTTTTGCTATTGATGGAGAGAGAAAGTAATATATTTTAATGAAAACTCTCCCAAACAATGATTTTGATAGCTTATTATCTCTATAACCTCTCAATTTTACGACTTCGATTGCATTAGAATTACCATAGCAAGCAGTTGCAATATAACAACCTGAATTATACTCAATGTTATTAAATCCTTTTGAAACAATTTTACATTTCAGATTTTCATTTTTATAATCATTTTCTGTATTTTGCCAATGAGAAGCCATGTGAGTTCCATAAATTGGATTTGTTACTATTTGCCAACCAAATTCAGTAGATTGATTAAAATGATCTTTATAAATCCAAGCACCAAAATTATCTTTACGCCATTTATTAGAATCTTTTAGTTCTGATATTTTTGCATTCTCCCACGTCTTTTCATCTATTTCAATTTTATCAATCATAAATACTTTTTTCCCAAGTTCATCATTAATAAATTCTTGAACATTTAGTTTGAATCCTGATATATTTTTGACTTGATCATTTGGTTGTACTATTTCATTATAATTTTCAGTAATTACTTCTAATACAATGTCTAAATTAGTTATTAATTCTTCAATTTTATTTATTAATGAATTGTTGTTGGTGGCTAGAACATCTGAAAAAATTATAAAAGGAAAAGTCCCATTAGCTTTAAAAAGGACTCTTTCAATATAAGAATCATCAATAATATCATAGCCAAGGTTAGAATAAATATCAGCCCTAGTTTTTAATATGCTTCTAAAAGCGCCCATTTTGCCTTGACTTATTCGGAGTCTTAAAAATTCTTTTGTCATTACACGTGTGGTTTCACCAGGTGAGCCAAATCCACTATTTAAATCACGTTTATATTCATTATTTTCCATTTTTTGTGATATTTTTTCTAAGTTTTGTTAATCAAAATATTTATTGATCATTTCAGATGCTATATTATCTAACAATTTGTTATAATCAAAAGGAGATAGACAACTCATTTGTTGTAGGTTTTTGCTTTCTTTGAAGCTTTGTAGAGTGCATCCTAATAGAAGATTTTAAAATTAATCCATCTAAATTAGAATCTCCAACTAATTGATTTTTTATAGTGCTTTCTATGTTTTCTTCAAAAGCTACAGTGATTTTATTTCTTACAGTATTCCTATCTATTGAGGAATCCTTTTTTGTGAAATCAAATAGTCCCATAATGTTTAATTTAGTAGTTCATGATTTTGTTTATTATATCTTGGTTGAATCTTAATCTTAAAATATTTGGAGTGTCATCATTAAGTGTTATAAAAGACCAGTTCTTTCCATTATTAAATGTTACCCCAATGACTTGCTCATTAGATTCTGGAGCTAAATGAACGTATTTCCCGCCTTTATTTTCTTTTTTATACATAAGCGTAGATATTTGAAATACATATATTTTTGTTACTCCTAAATCAACCCTCCTGTCAATAGATGAGGCGATAAGGTTTAAATCTAAACCTGACTTTTTGTATACTTCATCCATTTTTATTCTTGTATCTGATGATTGCTTAAAGAAGTCATTAATAATATCATCAGAGGTAAAATCTTCTGGATAAAACTTTTTGAAATATGTTATTGCGTCTGGATATAAATAAGCTGAAGCTGCTTTAATATCACCTCTAAGTAATGCAAAATTATAACTGTTAATTTGACTAATTAGATTCTTTTCTGCTTTGTTTTTTCCAACATAAGATTCAATTTTACCCATTTCAAATTTTGCTGGAAGTTGTTCAACTTTTTCTACTTCGGCTTTAATCTGATAATTTGTTTTTTTTGAATCATTAGTACAAGAATTAAAGTTTATTATTAAAGTACTAGATATTAAGAATAGAAAAAGTGTTTGTTTCATGGTATAATTATTTATACAAATAAATTATAATTTTAATTATTATATGGATTTCTGCAAGGCTTGCAGAAAACAGTTTTTTATTAAATATCATTTTCCCATTGTACCATATTTCTGTTTAAAGTAATTAATTTAGGATTTGAACGATCACCTGTTATAAAGTAATTTTGAGCTAATGATTCATCAAACTCTTTGATAAAAGCTTCTCTGATCCGAGAGCATTTTTCATTGATTGCATTTTTAGTAGGATCAGTTACATCATTAATGCTCTTTTTAACATCGTCTATTCTTTCACGATTGGAAATCCTCATATATATGTCAGTTAACTCATCTTTAAAGTCAGGTAAACACTTAAATATTATTCCTTCTGGATGTTTCAAAAAAAGAAAAAACACCGCTTTTGGTAATGGATATAATACGATTTCCATATTATTATAATCTGGAAGGAAAATGCGATACTCTTTATTAATCAATACTCTACTCAACTTTGGCGTTGGCATTAAAACAGACTTAATGGCCATTTCACCAATGCCGATTAATCTAAGCTTTTCAATCCGCTCTTTTATCTCTTTGACTAACTTCTTGGCTTCATATGGAAATGCATCATCAGCAATGTCTTCAGGCGCTAGTTTGCCCAAAGAGTATAAGGGTGTGCTATTTCCTATATTGCTAATATACACCCCTATCTGTTCCCAAATTTGATCATCCTTAAATTCTGTTATTTCAAGGTAGCTAAAGGTGTAAAACCCGTCTTTTTCGTCTTTGTAACGCAAAAAGCCAGGATTAAGAGAAACTCCGTCATTTGAATAAGAAAAAAGGTTACTATAAATGTTCTCTATTGAGACTTTTTTATCGGCAATATGGATATCTTGATTTGTTAAATATGGATAATTATATAAGATTGCATCCTGTTGAAGAATAGTATTATTTATGTCTGGTAAATACGAGAGTGAATAACCTTTTTTACTAAATAGTACTTTTATTTCTTCAAGATGTTTATCTATAAAAGAATTTACTTTTATATTGTATGTGTTTTCAACATAGATAATTTGGTTTTTAAGAGGCTTAAATGGCAAATCCAACTTGAAATCTATAAATTGGGGAGCGGGTATTAGATACATTGTAATTTTTTATTGGCGAATGAAACGTATACTGTTGGATAATCTGATGGATTTATGTTTTTATGTCTTTTTTTGTTTGATGTTTTTTATCGTATCCGGTGAATCCCGTGTTTTAAATTTTCATGTTACTCCTTTTTGATGTACAACTCAAAAGAATAAGACAGACAAAAGGAAAAGATGCGATTCTGTTTTTCATGGTGCTTTAGGTTTATGTGAAAAAGAAGGTGCGGCACTTAACTTACCAGAGCCCAGTAAGCCCACACCCGTATCGTGAGCATTGACTTATCCTTGAGTAGTTGTTTTGGAAAAATTTGGCGAAATTTCTGGGACTACAAGATAAAGCAAATGCTTTCTATTTCAATATTATTTGTCCTTTACGTCATCAATTATTTGTTAAGATTTACAAAACAAATATAAGAATATTTTTCCCTTAATGGATAATAGTCCTTTTGAATCTGAAAAATTCCAAAATAAATATTGTTGGGTGTGGGCTATGATAGCGCTCAAATATCTTGAACGAAATCACTTTAGGATGAGTTGGTTATGAAACCACTCTCAAATTAATACTATTCTCTTACTCAATAAACCAGTTGTAATTGTTTGTTCCATTCAGTGCACTGCTAATGCCGCTTATTAAATCTGTTGCATTTACTGATCGATCAAGGACGTTATCAATATAACTGTTCTTATTAGCTCCCGTAAAGAGGTTGAATACTCTCCACAAGCTGATTCTACCGTCTTGGTTGCAGAAGTTTTCATCCTGATAATAAGCTTTGGCAATCATATTGATATGGCTGTCATTGAACTCCATTGTAGGAAGTGATTTCTTTTGTGCGGTTGGCAGATGTTGAAACAGTCTTGTCCTTCCAATAAGTTGGGCAAATTGATGTTCTGTAAGGGATAGATCCCTGAAAGATTGCATCAAATGAAGATGTCTTGCAGGATTATAACCTTCGAAAAGGGCAATTACACCCTTGAAGAGGTCTTCCATACTCATCGCTTTCAGTTCTGTTTTGATGCCGTCTGTAGAGATGCAAAGATTACAACAAACCATATTCTTGAAACCAATGAATATCTTAAACTTCTCACTGGATTTCTTGCTGAACAGGTTTTCATGATTGTAGGCTCTTACACCTCCAATGCTGAGATTAACCCTATTTCCGTCGATAATCTCATACACTGAAGGCACTTCAAAACAAAAGGCCATCCTCTCATAATAGATGGTCTTGTCACTCTCTAGGAGGCTGTTTACGGGCTTATGCAATGCTTCTGGGATTCTTCCCTTGATTACGTGTGAAGTCATTATTTCAGGGTAATCAATGACTTCTCCTCTAAAGAAATCATTAGCGGCATTGTGAACAGTTTCTATGAAATTTGGATGACTTATGGTCAACTCGTTATCCTTTGACCATACTGGAACCAAGCATTCATGTTTAAGATGGTACATACTGACCTCTTTGGTGTTTGCCTGAATAAAGTGATTCTGTTTGTTTATGCTCATATCAGGTTGGTCAAGCACTTGATTGTTTTGATTGGCCAAATTGATCCCAATGTTATCAAATGACATTGATGCTAAAGGAATGACATTATTAGTTCTGACCGGCATTAATTGCATGGTTTCCATAATTGATAAAATTTATTGGATTTTTAACTGCTGTTTGATCGTTTTGAGTAACCTGTAGAGCTTGTTTTCTCGTCAGGAAATCAGGTGTTAATTGCTGATACCATTCGGGATGATCATGAAAGACCTGATTAAGTTCCTCTATTGTTGAAGCCCTATAGATGCTCTCTCTGACACTTTCAACATTAGTACCACTATTACACCATTCAAGGATAGTTTCTCCAATTTTGGACGTAATAACAAATTCAGGCTTGCCCATAAATAGCTCTGTCCTATCTTTGCTCGTATTTACATTGTGTTTGATGTCAATATCAAAAACCAAAGTAAATTCGTAATCTATTCCATCCCTTTGTACAGATTTTAATCCGACTTTTTCAGGAATGAATTTTCCATCTTTTTGATTTAAAACGTAATCCTGCTTGGTTCTCATTGTAGCAATGATGTGGCAATTACTGCTGAGAATTTTCTGCACAAAGGCATTTTGTCTTGGAGTGATTTTGCCCCAATTGGCAAAACTATTGCCTTGCAAGCTTGCATGGAATTCCAAAAGGAAATCCCAACATTGACTTATAGAATCAATAATAATAACTTCCATTCCTGCCTGTTCACAAATCTCAATTGCTTCAATGTAGTTTTCAGGATTAAATGGCGCACTTAAGTTTAATACGTTATAAGAACCTAAGTGAGCATAGAGGTCTGCTGAACCATTTTCTGAATCTATGATTGCAATTTTATCCCATCGTTTTGTCATCCCATAAGCAATTAACAAACTACTGTATGTCTTGCCACTCCCGGATGCGCCTTGCAGGGCTAATTTTATTTTAGCCTGCTTTCTTTCAGATTTTCTTAATTCCATGATAATTTGTTTTTTTATAAATAAAAAAGGAGCCATTTCTGACTCCCATTGACCATTACTCATCAATTCCCTACAATGTTGCAAGCAATTGAACAGTTCCTTCACCCTTTTGATGTAGAAGGTAGAAGATTTGGCCTGTATCTTCCGAACAGACTTGTGAGATCACCGGAGATGTAAGCTGACCTGTTTTTATGGTATTGCTAACGGGTCCAGTTTCAAGGCCAAATACAAAGAAGCATTTTCCTGTATTTCCATTTTTCTTGATTTCAATTTGGTCTACGTGTTGCATTTTCTTGAACTCTTCGACCTCCATTGTCTTTAAAAACTTTAAACTTGCCATATTTCCAAAACTTTAGATGTTTACCAGGGGAATATCCCTAGGCCAAATGGAGTGGAAATGAGAGGTTTGCTTCTTATTAATATTGCCAAATCTTTGGTGAAATTCCATGACGGGGGTATAACCCCAAGTGGTTGAGTAGGGGGGAGGGATCACTTGATTGACTAGCGTATTGGTAAATTTAGTTATATTAAAAATAATATTTTCTAAAAAAAAATTTGAAAAAAATCTTTCAAAATTAGGCTTTAGTGATAGGGCTACACTCTTGATCATTATTTGTCGATTTTTAAATACTGCTTTCTATAGAGTAACCAATGGGAAAAATTCGACAAAAATGGAGCACCCATAACAGATGCTCCATTGATAATAAGTATCAAAATATCAATTAGATATATGATTCAATAATTCGTAATCCATCAACACGTTTGCCTTTTTCAATTGGAATCTTGGCTTTTCTTGTCTTGAAATAACAATTCAAATCTGTTGCTTTGGCAGCAAAGTGAATTTTCAGCTTTTCATAGCCTTGTTCCAGTATGGATTTAATCTCGCTGTTGCAGTAGCTCGTGTTTATTTTGAATTTTTGCCTTAATTCAAATCTTAGGGCTTCTTGAGTTTCAGGCAACCTAAGGTGAACGTGGTCACGTATCTTTTCTTCACTGTAGAGCAAATCTTCTACAATTTGTTCATCCAAATATTGATATGCCTACCAAACTAGTGGCTCATTTTTTTCAAGTTCCTCAGCAAATTCGGTTTTTCCAATGCTCATCTTTTTCCTTTCGCCAATATAAAGCAGGTAAAGCTCTTTGAAACGTCCTCCTGAACTACCTATAAAGACGTTGGTTTTTATTTTCTTTTCCAATTCGAATGCATCTTTCAAATTGTATCCTTTACGTTTGTAATCCTCTCTGATTGAAATCCCAGTTTTATAAATTGCATCAACCGTTTCAAATTTGTGTCTGTGGTGGGCTTCTTTCAACTTGTCAATCACTACTGTGTCATTTGGCTAATCGTAGTAGGCCAGTTCATCAGGGTCATCAACTCGTATCCTTCCAGTTATGGCTCTTTTCTGGTCTTTGTGCAGTGATTCGTATGCATCAACACTGGTCTGAGCATAATCTATTCGCTGTTTAATCCATTCATCAAATTCAGATTCTGAAAGCAATTGGTCATTTTTAGAGGAATAGATGTGCAGGATAATTTTTCTAAATGGATTGTCTAGATTTCTGATTCGTCCTGCAATCTGCTGTATATCAGTAGAAATGTCTAATAATGTGGATTTGATATATCCATCACTTACAATTACAATCAATCCTGAATTTGAATAGAAATCTGCTCCATAGAATACTGTTTTCGTACAAAAATTGAAGGTTTTGTTTGGTGCAGTCACGTCACTAATTTCTATGTTTCCCAATTTTAGACGATTCAATTCTGATTTTCCACATACTACCTTGACGTCTTCTGGTCGCAGTTTTGCCTTGGAAATGATTCTTTTAATTCCTTTGACGGTATTAACAAAGAAAAAATACTCATCAACCTTATCGCCTCCAAGTTCAAATGGTCTACCAAGTATATGGTTCTGAATCATATTCACGACAGCCCCAAGGGGTTTGTCTGTACCAAGTCTATGTGGAATTACTTTTACAGCATCTGGCCAGTTGATTTCATAAGTTTCCAAATCTTCCAGTTCTTCTGGTACATAAGTATAGGGTATTGGGGTGGCAGACATAAAGGTTGTATTTTTCTTACTCTTGAGTTCACGGAGTAGATTTTTAATTGCCGCATTCCTATATACACATGCATCCAACAGCTCTTGGTATTCATCTACCACGATGTGGTATTCATCTAAATCTTCATCCAGTAGATTTGCGATTCTTGGGTAAGAGTCATAAGTTACCATTATTTTTACTGGCTGCACCCCTCTACATGCGGATATATAATCTTCAATATCCTAATTGTCAACACCCTTCATAATGCCTAGCACTCTATACGGACATTTCTCATTTGGATACTGGAAGGTCTTGCTTATAATTAACTATCTGGTAGGGCAACAAATAACGGCATTCTAATTGTTTTCAAGTATAACAGAAGTTGCTCCACAGCCTGTTTCCTTTTTGTTTAAGATGCCCATCGGCAATTCGGACATAAATTCACTCAGGTATTTTGCACCAACAGGTGCATTAATAACATGCTTGCCCTCATTTTCAAACACAGACAAGCCTTTTCTCAGATTTTCATCTGAATTAATCAAGTAGTTCATAATTAATGAATTAAATTAGTAAAAAGTGATGTCGATTTTTTTTCAATGGCTTTCTTATAGGAAGCCTATATGAGAAATTCGACAACACAAAGTAGATTCAAAGACCATTTTGGTTAAAGGCAGATTGAATCTTTAATAAGTCTAAAATTATCGGGGTTTTGTTGATTTCAAATTGAACATTGTACAGGAATGACCAAAATATTGTTGAAATCGACTTTATTCGAAGTGGGTGCAAAAGTATGTAAAAAAAATGGAATATGCAAGGATATTTCCTTTTAATTGTCAGATTATCAATGTTATGGCATGAATTTTCATCATTTTTCATCATTTTTCTTATGTTCCATTTATATGGAGTGTGGATTTTACTTGAAAAGTACACACCACTGAAAATGGAAGATACTGATTTTTCAATAATGGAAGACGAGGTTTATCGAATGTTTAGATTGTATTGACCCTTTTGTAGAACATTTTCGAAATTCATTACAGCGTATTAGTGAGTATTCTACAAGTTATCAATGCCTAATGCTTGAAAAAAACAATCGTGTCTCTTTTCTGCAAATTCTATCATCGTTTCATATGACATGACCTCAATATATAAATTTAGTTTGTCATTAATCTTAAAGAGAGTGTTATATGGGGTTTTCATAAAGCCGTTAAAATCAATGTTATATTCCTCTAGATCATTATGAATATCACAAATGATATAACCAAATTTTGGTGTCGTTTTTTGGATATTGAGTAACTTCCCCTTGTCATTTTTTGCCTTGCTAGCCATCAAACGCTCAAAATAACCATTTACTTGAGAATCTAATTTTTTATCCTCACCAGTGTTCATATCTCTTCCTGGTCTTTTGAATTCAAAAATCACTAATGAGTTAACGCGACTTGGATTATCAGCATATGCCCATGGGAAATCATATATTAACATATCTGTTTCTTTTCGACTTTCACTTTCTATGTGCGGATTTGTTGATAAGGCCTTATCAGATGTAGCATATGAGTGAAAAGTTAAACGTTCATCAAGTAGCCATAGATTGTGATAATCGTGGGGGATGGACTCTGTTTCAGCACCCATAGTGAAGATAATATTATGTAGATCAGCTTCTAACATATATTCATTATCTTCATTTCTCCATTCTAAATATTTTCTAAAAAGCTTGATTACAGCTTTTCGACGAACCATTAAATCAGCTAATTTATCTGCTGAAAAACGAGCTTCTTCAGAAAGTACAGAATGAATAATTTTAGAGAAATCATCCTTATCATATTTTTTCTTTGCAAAAGCTTTTTCAAATGATTTTGTGCGTTTTTGTTCCAGAAAAAACACTTTCTGATGTAGTTCAGATTCGATTTTTTCATCAGTCGCATTTGCTGAAATATCATTAAAAGCTCCATCGATGTTTAGCAAATGTCTATATGCTAATCTCGGTTTCTCTTTATTAAGAATATAATTTCTAATCCTATCATTCCGTTCACTTTCTGCACTTTTAATAAAATCATTATATTCTGACATGATGTCAACAGAAACGCTGTTACACAAATCTGTCATACATACTGAATCAAACATAGATTTGTCATCTACTTTCTGTGGTAATAGGAATTTCGTCCTTTGACTATTAACTTTTTCATCTAAGAGTTGACCAGTGACATATACGGATAGAAAATAATTTTTACAATCAGTATCTTGAATTGGATTCACAAAAGTTGGTATATAATTTGAAAGAGTTATTTTTTTTCCTACTTCTCTATTGTTAGCGCATAAATGCATTGCATGAGATCGGGTAGAGTAATTTCGCACATAATTTAATGTGAAATTCGAATCAGCCCCTTCAATACTAATGTATTTCGGATTTCTATCAAATTTGATAAAATCACAAAATATATCGTTTAGAATCAAGGCATTACTTTCATCTCCTTCGTCAAAAATTCGAATAAGTGGTATGCTGTCTTTTGTGAAATACAATAAACAATGGTGAATAATAGATTCTGCAATATCTTTATTTGATACTTTATTTACGGTTATATAATCAAGGAATTCTTTTTTGTAGTTGTTTAAAGATACTTTTGTTCTGTGACGCTCTTCCTTGATTTTCCCCTCAATCGAATCACCAACAAATGTAATTCCATCTTTAGCAGAATATTTAAATGTATAATTGTGCCATTTCTCATTTTCAAAGAAAGTACTGTCTATATTCATATTGTTAAAGCAAGCAAGAACTGAATATCGCCCAACGCCTTTGCATCCTTTTGCTTTATTGATATCAGTATAGATTTCATTAAATGCATCAAATCTCTTCTTAATAAATCCAATGCCATTATCAGTTACCTCAAACCCTTGAATTGGAAAATATGGTGTTTCAAATTCCTTTTCATCAATTATAGGCATTGTGTTTCTAATAATTTTAATCCCAATTGATGAAGAGGAGAGTTGTTCCTTGTCCTCAATTCCTTGAATTGCATTTACAACAACTTCTTGAAGTGGTAGCAGATATTCATCGGGCTCAATTTCAATATTTGAAACAAATCTCAAGAGATTTATAGTTGTGTTTATGGTTTTCATATGGTAGTATTATGTATTGACAATGGATAGTTAAAATTGAGCTAGGGTTGTCTTCTTCTAATAGATGTCATCATTGTGAATTCAAATTGTAACCAACAAATGCAGTGAAAATGGCATTGGGAGTACTGTGATAAAAACAACCTTATTATTGACTTTTTTATCGTTGCTTAAATGTCTTTTACTATGTTAAGGAAGTCTTCCAATTTGTAGGCTCCGTCAACAGTACGCTTTTCGTAAACCATGAAATAACGATAATTATTCCCTGCCTTACTTGCCCAGAGTCCTCCTAGTCTTATTTTAGGTTCAGCGTCTAAATGGACACCTTTCGTTTCTAATAAAAGAGTTTTTCCACTTTTTGTTTGAATAATTTATATTACTGATATTCAATATTATATCTATTATTCAGTGCAACCTAATTAAAAAGATGTAAAGGTTACGGGTTTTAATATTGGTGCTAACGAAGGGCGCGGCATCCTTCAGGCTGCTGTGCATTGGGTAGGCAAGCTCTTTTGCGGGATTTGGTCGTGCGTTGACTTTTTATGCGACCAGCAAATGTGCTTGACTACGAAGCGTGGGCTATCCAATAATTAAAACTTCTTCTCCTAACATATCAATAATTTTTACTGCTATTTTCGAGTCCTTGTTTTTCAGTAAAAATTCATATACGCCTTTTACAAAATCTTTCTGTTTCTCTGGGACATCGCTGATACAAATATTAAAAACTTCTCCGTTATAGTCTGTGTCAATTATAACGACATCAATCTGACTGCGAAAATCTTTAATTTGTGCTTGAAATAGTTTACTATCAATATTTAGTCGCCGAATAATTGATGGAGAAATAAATTCTTTTAGAATTACTTTTGCCTTGTCTTTTGATTTTGTTATTTCAACTTCGGCTTGTGCAGGTTTATGCACAAAGAAAGAACCATATTTTTTGTCAGTACGCAATTCAATAATTCTAATTTTATTTACGGGTCTTAATTTGTTGTAATTGTCTATCTCTGATTTTACTTTCACCTCCATACCAAGCGAAACCATCACAATATTGCGGTCTTCGTCTTTTCGTTTTTCCAATTCAGTTTTTACTAATTGCAAGTCGAGCAATGAAAGCGGATGATTAAAAGGAATAATTTTTACTAATTCTGTTCCTAAAATGCCATCAAAGAAACTATCTGTTGGAATTCTTTTAATTCCGACATGTTCGTAAACCAATACTTTTAACTCGTTATGCTGTACTTGTAAATCATAGTCGTTAATTTTGTAGTGAGCAAATGAAGTAAAATATGTTTTCTTTTCTTCTTCTAAATCCAATTTACCTTTTTGCTTTTTTAATTCATCTAATTGGCTATTTACAAGGTTTTGCAATCTTTTACTTGTTGTTTGTATTGCACCTTTATTAATATCACATGCAATCCATTTTCTTCCAAGTTTTTGAGCCGCTGCCGCTGTAGTACCACTACCAATAAAACAATCAAGAACTATTGAATCATCGTTTGAATGACCAAATAAAACTCTTTCTAATAGACTTACTGGTTTTTGAGTTGGGTATTTCATATTTTCGTAAGCAGTTGGACTAAGTATTTTTTGAACTTTATTGTCTGCCCACAAATCAATTAACCCTGCACCCTCTTCATTTAATGAATATCCATCTCCCTTAGATTGTGTTAATCCTCTTTCTATCGTACCTTGAGAATATGGTCTAAATTGCTTATTAAATATCCATTTGTCAGATTTACTATACCAAAAAAGATTATCATGTTTACAAGGATAATAATCATCTGGAGCACCGCCACCACCATAACCCCAAATAATTTCATTCCTGAAACATGATTCTGTGAATATTTCATCTAATAAGAATCTTAAATAGTGGCTTTTATGATAATCACAATGTAAAACAATACTTCCCTTTTCACTTAATAATTCCTTTAAAAGCAATATTCTTTCATACATAAACTGCAAATAATTATCATTTGCCCAAATGTCAGTATATTGAATTTGTTCTAAAAGAGTTTGTTCTTCACCTTCAACTTTTGTATCAGAACCTCTTAGTTTTACTTTACGAACATAGTCAGCTCCGCTATCAAAAGGAGGGTCAATACAAATTAAATCAATTTTTCCACGAAAACCATTTACAAGCAGTGTGCTTAATACTTCTTTGTTATCACCATGAAAAAGCAAATTTGTCCAATTGGTTTTTAGATTTTCAAAAGTTGGCACTTTCGGAGCATTTTCAATATTAAAAGTTTCAACCAATTGCGAAGGAAAAGATTTTACAGTTTCCAATGGATGTTTCCCAATCCAATGAAGCATTGGTCTGCCTTTTACTTCGGCAATTTTCATTTCTTTTTTTTCTGACATATTATTCTGCATTCAAAAATTCTTTAACATTTGTGTATTTATCTGATGGAACCGTACTGCTCGGTACAAAAACAATTTCATACTTAAAACGATTTTTGTTTATTTTTTCCAACTCGTCCATTTTAAGTTTCTTCATTCCTTTTTCGCCCACAATTGTGTCATCTCTTTCGTTTTCGGCTTTTATTTCAACAATATAAAACTTGCTTTCCTTTTTTCCTTTTGCTTTTTTGCGAATTACAAAGTCCGGAAAATAGTTATGAAATTGGTTGTCGCTTCCTTTATACTCAAAGTAAAAATCGGTTTTGTTAGTAGCGGTCAAAGCACCTGTAAAATATATATCTTCAACATCTTCGGGCTTTTCGTTAATCATATTCAGCAAATTGATATAAAAATCCTTTTCAGGGGATGAATCAAAATTGTATGGAGTGTAATGAAATCCAAAATTGTTGGTGTTGTTTTCTGTTTTTTCTTTTGAAAGGAAATTCACATCATTTCCTTTAGTGTATCTTATCTCGGTATATAATCTTCCTTCATCGTCAGTTTTAAAGTTGCTTTCTCCATCAAAATTATTTAAACGGATTATTGCAAGGGCTTCTTCAACTTCTTCGGTTGTGATAGTGTAATTGCAAATTTGACTTTCTACCTGTTCAAATAACTTAATCAAATGATGTGTTGGAATTTCATCAATGTATAAGTTTTTTAGTTTTTTAAGCACATCAAAATTGTCAAGATAATAATTCTCGGCAATAAGCATTGTTGCTGTATAGATGTCAATTGTATCATTAATTTCAATGGTTTTGTTTCCTTCGGCAGATTGATACAAAACTTTTGATTCGCTTACAATATTTGGATTATACGTTGTAATTGATATTTTTTCTTGTTCAGTGTTCTTAGGAATTTCTAATGTAATCGCTTTGGTGTCAGTATCAGTTTGGACAACCTTCTGAATGATTTTTTTTACAAGCAGTTTAGGTATTTCAGTTTTCAGAATAAACAAACGTTGAGTAACCATTTCGGCTTTCTTTTCGTTCAGTTCTCTCAAGCTACTGCCATAAGTTTCTTGTAATTCATTATCGAGTGTAGCAACATTGTTTCCGTCAAGGTATATTGTTGCGTTCAGATTATTATTGGCAATTTGCCTTAAACATCTTGTACTTGCTTGCAATAAGAAATTATTTGCTCCTGTAAGTTTTCGTATTAATGCTGTTGCAAATAAACTCGGACAATTCCAACCCTCAGTTCCTTTGCCAACCAAAAGAATTACACGGTGGATTGCTTTCGGATCGTTTAAAGCGTTAAAAGCATCTATTTCTTGTTTGGATGAAGTTTGTGTGTTTTTTAGAATGATTGTTGTTGGTTGTCCTGCTTTTACTAATGCGGCTTCAATGTGTGGTCGTCCGTTTAGCAAGGCTTCTTCGGTTGGAAAATAAAATGCTATTTTACTATTACAACCATCAACTGTTTTAATAGCTCCGTATTTATCCCAAAAATGCCGAATAATATCTTCAATCATTTCCTGAATACTTTCACTTTCTTTTTTTATGCTGTAGCTTCGAATACCATTTTCCAGACTTTTTAAAATATTATCCTGTATTCCTTCAGCTATTCCATACCAAAAAACAACATCTTTAAGCGTTTGTTTTTTATAGTATGGTGTTCCCGTTGTATTAACAACACAAATAATTTCTTTTTTCTCATGAAGATAATTGATTGTACTTCGCACTCTTTTTAAATCTTCTCCTAATTTTTGGCCGTAAGTATGATGTGCTTCGTCGGAGAAAATTCCGAGATTTGGGAGGCTTGCAATTTTTTGTAATCTTAGATTTGCGTGTAATTGTTCTTGCTTTTCTTTTTCTTCAAATTCAAGTTGTGTTTGAGTTGCACTCTTCCGAACTTTACGCAACATTATTTTTTCGGTATTAGTAACAACTAAATTGTAATTACCGCCTTGCTCAACGGGTATATCTTTTTCACCTGATTTTGTGTAAGTCAATTTTATGTTTGCCATAAACGGACGATTCAAACGAGGCGGAAGTACTTTATTAAAAGGTATGTCGGCAATTTCTTTTAGTGATTCAATAATAGTTGTACCTGGTGCAAATACCAATGCGTTTCTCATAAAGTTTGCATCGGGATATTCAATACTCATAGCAAATTCAGTTGCTATAATAGAACCAATCAAAATGGTTTTACCTGCGCCCATTGCTAAAGCCAAAATATAACTTGGATATGTTAAATCTAATGATTCTTTAAATGATTCAAGATTGTTGCGTTTGACAAATTCATCATCCGTTTTTATTCTTTCCAGATAATCTTCATCATCAAAAATCATCTGTTTAATTTCCTCTTTCTTATCAATATTTAATGCTTGTAAAAAGTCAGATCGTTTGGGAAACATTGTTCTGTAAAGAGAAATGAAATCGGGCGTTTTTTGAATAATTCTCAAATACCAATAAACTTCCAATGCTCTGAATTGCGGTTCTCTCAAATAACGTAGCTTTCCGTCTTCTTTCGCATAAAGTAGAATTTCGGAAATAGCAGGAAACTCGTCAGATTGATAGTTGTTTGCCCTCCATTGCTTTGTTTTCTCTGCTAATATTTCAAATAAATTCATCTATTTAATTTCAATTTTTTAAAGTTCAAATTTAATCTTTTTAACGGGAACATCGGCAAGTAAACAGCTCTTTTGCAAACTTTGGTCGTGTGTCGGCTGGTGCGGTTTGTAAATTTGCTGTTTTGTGCTTTGACCTGTTCATTATTGCGTTTTTCTTTCATTAAGTTTCAACTTGTCTGATATGTCGTTTTTTTACGCTTGCCTGTAACGGAAAGAGCGCGCCTGCCTAAGGCAGGTGTGCTTTGGGTATTGTTAGGCGGCGTTTTTTTGACAATAGTTTTAATCAAGAATTTTATTCTAAACTTTAAAAGCACTGCAATATAAACAATTGTTATAAATGTTTATGAATAAACAATCTGCTATCATGAAAATTTTCAATTAAAAAATGCTGAACCTCATGGACAAATTCTAATTTTCTTTCTTGGACAAGTTCTTGAAAATTCTTTTCCCTATATATATTTTTCTTGAATGCGTCAAAGTAATATGAATAATCTGTGTTGCAAATTGGTGCAGGTTCATTTGGCGCAACATATGAAGCACACACTATTGGGTCATAATAAATATTGATATCATCAATGCCATTAATTGGAATTGGGTCAATATCTGCAAATAAAATCTTGTCTTTACAATCTTCAACTTCTACATGGTCTTTCTCAATTTTCTCAATTTTGAAAACATTAATATTTATACCAATCAACCGATTAATATCATACTTCGACATGCTCTTAAGCCGAATAAAATCTCCAATTTTAAATGCTTCCATACTGTTTAATTTAAAATGTGTAAAAACTTGAGTGATGCTTTCTAAAATGACGCCTAACGGAGGGCTAGGACGCGGCCGCCTGTGGCGGCTGTGGCTTAGCCAGTGTTAGGGCGCGTTTATTTTTTTTAAATTAATTCTGCAATTTCATTTAAATGCAGTTTTATGTGTCTCAGATAGTCCGAAATCATGTCATGGAGTGAAACATTCTCCATCAACGCTGAAATCCATTGGTTATTAAGTTTGGAATTATCAACATTCTGAATCACATGTACAATGTGTAAATTTGAGTATTTCCAAAGTTGTATCAAGGTATTCCAATCTTCGGTTTGATAATTCTGTATGGCAATCCATCTATCATTGTTTCCATTATTGGCATAGTCTGGAAAGATCAATGGATCTGGTTGATATTGCAGATGTATGATTCGATGTGTGTTATTCGATGCAGAGTCAATCATATGTCCAACAATCTGTTTAATTGTTCTATTTTGTGAATTTCTCCTATTCGATATTACTTCATTATCCAAGGATGCCAATATTGGTTCCCATTCACCAATTAATCGTATCAATTCCTGATTGTTCGCATTAAACTCATTCATATCAATGTCGTATTATTTATAAAATAAAAGTTGTGTGACGCTTCCTTAAATGTGCCCTAACACCCCTGCAACCGCATTGCGGTTTTATTGATTATATCAATAACCACGATAACCAATATGATTTAATTTAGCCTTCAAATGTAAATAAAATATTTAAAGAAAAGATATAAAAATTCAACCTGTTAAGTCTATATAGAAATTACAGGTTGATCTTTATCTGCTAAAATATTTTTTCAATATTATCCATCTCTTCCCCAATATACTTATCTATAATCTTAGCATAATGAGCTGTTATCCTTGTGTTTGTGTACCCCATCATTTTAGATACCACTTCTAAAGAAATTCTATTTGTAAGAGTCACTATTGCGGCGAATGTGAATCTGGCAGTATGGAAGCTAACCCTTTTATTAATGCCGCATAGGTCAGCTATTTCCTTCAAATAGGCATCTGTACTAGATATGTCAATTACTGGGAGTAACTTTTCACCTCCTTTGTATTTATCCAATATTAGCTTAGGAATAGGTAGGAGAGGTATTCTTGATAAAACACCAGTCTTTACCCTATACCCCAAAGGCATGGAACAATAAGTTGATGTTCATGTTGGAAAGTTTTGGCAAACCAAAAATATGAATTACCAGATTTCTGTTTATATCATTTTCTGAATTTTAAGTATTAATTAACTTTTTAAAAAGTACTGGGGTTTCCCGATGAACCATTACTACTTCCATAATAAAAATGATGTAATGTTAGTGTAAAGTTAGCTACTCAATCAACCCCCTTCAATAATATATCAACATTCGCCATTTCTTTCGCTAATGACTCATTCAGAATTTTTGCGTATTGCTGTGTCATTCTCAAACTACTATGACCCAACATTTTTGATACGCTTTCCATGGAAACTCTATTTGCCAAAGTTACTGTCGTGGCAAATGTATGTCTCGCACAATGAGTTGTAAGTTCCTTTTTAATCCCAACAATATCCGCGATTTCTTTCAAGTAAGCATTCATTTTCTGGTTGGAAAGGACAGGTAATAATTTCCCTTTTACTACGGGATATTTTCTTAGTATTTGTTCTGCTGGATTTAGTAGAGGAATGTTGCACATATTATTTGTTTTGTGTCTTTCCTTCCTAATCCATGTTTTACCCTGATTGTCATTTATGAGGTGTTCTTCTCTCAAATTGAAAACATCAACGTATGCAAGACCTGTATAGCTGCAAAAAACGAAGATATTCCTTACCTGATCTAATCGAGTGATTTCAAATTTGTGACTTTCTAAAGCTGTAAGCTCTTCTAACGTTAGAAAATCCTTTTCCACAGAATTGACTCTAAGTGTCATCTTTTCTAAAGGAGAGGATTGTATGTAACCTTCAATTTGGGCTTGATGCAATATCTTTCCAAGATTCTTAAGATACTTTACTGTTGTATTGTTGTTGTTATGCCTAACTGTCATTAGGTAATGTTTGTACTTCTCAAGCATATTTACATCTACTTCAGTGACTAAAATGTCTTTTGTTTTGTACGTAACTTCAATAAATTCAAGAAATAGTTTTACAGACGTGCAGTGTCTTTTATAAGTTTCAATTGAAAATGAATTTCCAACTAACTCCTTTAATCTGTCATTGTGCTCATTATAAAGGCTTACGATGTATGCAGCAGTCTTGTCTTCGCCTTTATACCTTTTTGATATTTCTTTAGAGCTAAGAGGCTTATTCTCCCTTTGAATTTGTATTTCAATCTCACGCAATTGGTATTCCAATTGGTCAATAAAGGAGCTGATTTGTTTATTAACCAAAGTGTTATTTCTTGTTCTGCCCTTTGCAGCAATCCACTGTTGTGGTAAAATGCTTTGACCAATAGAGAACTCTGTAAATGCCTTATTAACAGTGATTCTAACAAAGATGGGGGCAGTTCCATCTTTATGTAATTTTTTACGCTTGATAAAGTAGAGAAATGATACCATAATACCTATTTTTAAATGTTAACTAATGGTTACAAAGTTAAGTAAAAATAGGGACTAAACAAAGCGCAAAATGTTGAATATCAATGAAATATGCGGAAGCGTGTTGGACTTTATTCATTTTGTTTTTTAGTCCAACGGATTCTCCCACGACGATACTTCTTTTTTCTTCCTTTTATTGCTTCCTTTTGCACATAAAAAAACCCTGTAATTCAATCAATTACAGGATTCTTCTACAATTTTCATCGATGAAAAGTGGAGATGGAGGGACTCGAACCCTCGTCCAAACAGTGAACCAATACGCTTTCTACATGCTTATCTTCGCCTAAATTTTCGTGAATGAGCTGGACCGAAGC
>Ga0209123_1001472_pt1 | contig 23278 bp, 23 predicted proteins | sample BarGraIncu00431A_FD_184500 | JGI IMG/M metagenome (GOLD analysis project Ga0209123, IMG submission 184500) | Arctic peat soil microbial communities from Barrow, Alaska, USA - Barrow Graham LP Incubations 004-31A (SPAdes) (version 2) | ecosystem: Environmental > Terrestrial > Soil > Wetlands >...
GCAAAGGTTTTAGCGCGCTCGCTGATCTCGCCCACCACGATGCGGCTGGGGTGCAGGTTGTCATACAGGGCTCGGCCTTCGCGCAAAAACTCGGGCGCAAAAATCAGGTTGTTGGTGTTGAACTGCGCTCGGGCTTTGGCGGTGTAGCCCACAGGTACGGTGCTTTTGATGACCATCAGCGCCTGGGGGGCAATAGCCATCACGTCTTGTATGACGGACTCTATCGACTGGGTGTTGAAGTAATTTGTCTCGGGGTCGTAGTCGGTTGGGGTGGCGATGATGACGTAGCTGGCCCCGGTGTAGGCATCCACCTTGTCCAGCGTGGCGCGCAGGTTCAGGGGTTTGTTGGCCAGGTAGTCTTGCAGCTCTGCGTCTTCAATGGGGCTGTGCTTGCGGTTGAGCATGGCCACCTTTTCGGGCACGATATCAATCGCCACCACTTCGTTGTGCTGGGCCAGCAATACGGCGTTGCTTAGGCCGACGTAGCCGGTGCCTGCGATGGCGATTTTCATTTTTTGGATGGACATCGTTTTATTTGAGTTGCTTGGCGTTTTTAGCGCTCACGATGGGCTTGCCCGTTTTTAGCTCGATTTCTTTGCGGGTGTTACCGGCGATGGTGCCGCCTTGCTTGGCAATGGTGCGGTTTTGCTCAAATCCTTCTGGCAGCTTCTCTTTGGAAATTTCGGTGGTGGTGGCCTCGGCCAGCATGTTTAGCACTAGTTCAAGGTTGGTCATGTGGTCGCGCAGACCATCTTTCTTCAATCCTTTGACCTGTTTGTATTCACGCGTGCTCAAGCCGCTCCAGGCTTTGGTGATTTCGTCAGTGAGGATTGCAAATTCTTGGCCTTTTTGCACGCCCCGGTTTTCCCATTCATCGGTGAGGTCTTTGCGGACTTCGATGCTTTTGAGGCGCTGGTTGATCCATTCTTTGGAGTAACCTTTTTTAAGGTAGGTCTCCATGGCGCGGTCAAAGGCCAGCTCGGGGTCGTCAGTTTCTTCTATGCGCTCGTAGCCCACGCGGGCCAGCCATTGTTTGAAAGGTTCGGCTTTGGGGGATGGTATGGACTGGATCAAGCGCAGGAGTTGCTCGGTGTCGGCCACGTCGGTGAGGCGCATTTTTCCGTCTGAAGCCGTCATTTTCAAACCGTGACAATTTGTCACGGTTTCATTGCCTTCAGCCTTTAACCGTTGTTTAAGTTTGCGCCAGTACGCACCAGCATCAACACTGTCTGTAAGAACCCCAACCACATCCACAATGCTGAAGAACCAAGCTTCTTTCTCACCGTCCCACAGAGAGCGGACTTGATGGGTTTCAAACAGTTTGATGCTGCTCATGTTTGGTCCTCGCCCTTGGGGGTGTTTGAGGTCACAGTTTGTGACCTCAAAATAGTGAACTCAGCGGCGCCCAGCAGGGATCGCATTTGATGTATGGCGGTGTTGTTCAGAGCTAGCAGGCGTTCACTTTGGGGGATATTCTGGCGAATCAGCTCTGCGTTGATGCTTTCCAGGTTAGACAGGATGATAAGTTGTTCCACGCTGGCATGGTCGCGCATGTTGCCTTGCGTGGTGCTGTTTTGGTCGCGCCATTGTTTAGCGGTGATGCCAAATAAGGCGGCATTCAACACGTCAGCCTCTGACGCATATATCAGGCCCGCCTGTGTTTTTGTGATAGTTTGCGGAATGATGTTTTCAGCGATGGCATCGGTATGGATGCGGTAGTTGATCTTGCTCAGCGAGCGGGTCAGGTTCCACTCAAGAGATTTGGCTTGTATTTCGTCGTCTTTTAGGCGTTGAAATTCTTTGATGAGGTAGAGCTTGAATTCGGCTGATACCCAGGATGCAAATTCAAATGCAATGTCTTTGTGGGCAAAGGTGCCGCCTGTGCGACCCGCTGTACTGCGAATGCCAATGGCACCGGTTGTCTCAATCCATTTGGTGGGTGACAGAGTAAAGCTGTTGGTGCCCGCTTCCTTTTTAAAGGCGTCGAATTCGACCCCTTTAAAGTTTGGGTTGTTAATTCTTTCCCATAGGCCCAAAAAATCAAGGGTTGAGCGCGAGCGAAGCCAGTTTTTGACGACATCTTTCGGTTCGTCAGGGTTTTTGACTCGGGCAATGTCCGTTAACGATATGAAATCACTTTGCTCGATTCGGGTGAATGAAACAACGGTGTCTTGCACCAACAGCGTGCCTTTGGTTATGACCGGTTTCATGTTGCTAGTCCTGCCCAAACAGATCACGGCTGTAAACCTTGAGCATGGCCACTTTCGCGGGCACGATGTCTATCGCCACCACTTCGTTGTGCTGGGCCAGCAAGACGGCGTTGCTTGACTCCGCGTAGCTGGTGCCGACGATGGCGATTTTGAGGGTGTGGCTTTCGTCAAATGGGGCGGTCATGGCTGTGTCTCCTGCTGCTGCAAGCACAGAATTTTTCCTGTTGGCGTCAGGCGGTATTTTTGCAGGCGGCTGGTGGGTTTGTCGGGGATGCTCAGTTGGAGCAGCCCTTGCGCAATGGCAGGCTTGAGATAGCGTTTATCAAAATTCTCTCTAGACTTTAATGCCAATGCAGTTTGAAGCTCTTGCCGGGACATGTCGCCGTGCATAACGCCCACTAAGCAAGCAATCTCATGGGTGACTTGCCCTGTGACTTGCCCTGTGACTTGCCCTGTGACTTGCCCTGCAACGCTGGCCCCCTGAAGCTGTGTGAACGTTACCATCACGCCACCGGCAAATTCACTCACTTCAAATTTAACTTCAGGGTAGGCGCGTAGCGCTTTACGAATGCGAATGAAGCCGCTGCCATACTTTTCAATATTGCCAGTGAGATAAAAGCCTTCAGCAACGAGTTTGTTGCGCAGGCTGGATCGGTAGTTGTCTTTCTGAATGTCAGCCACGCTCACGCCTCCATAAAAAATGCCGGGGCTGAAGATGGATATTTGGTCGTCAAATATTTTGATCTGTATGTCTGAGCCATCGGTGTAACTGCGATGGATAACAGCGTTGAGAAGTGCCTCTCGGATCGCAGGCAAGGGGTAGCCAAAGCGCTCTTTGCGCCGCAGACTGCCATCAAACTCAAACGCCACGCTGATATACGACACAATGAATTTCATGGACTGCTCGACCACTTCAAACAGCGTGTCAGTGAACTGGCGGTCGTCAATGATCATGTCGGGCGTTTTGAAGCGGCCAATGTGGACATGATGGCGAATGGGCTCTTTGGCAAAGAGCAACATGGCCGCCCAAGTGGGGTGGTCGCTGGTGATGTAGTTGAGCTTTTCTAAGGCGGCTAGGCCGTCACTCTCCAACGTAAAGCGGCCGTTCTCATTGACTTGGCTGATGAATCGGTTGATTTTGGGCAGTGACAAGGCGTCTAGTGTGTGCGAGCCAGCTGGGTAGGCGTCCCATGAGAGTTGCAGTGACTGCATGTACAGGTCTGCAATTTCACCGGAGGACATCTGGTGGTTTGAGCTGGCGACGCGCTTGTAGTAGCGCCCCTTGGTGTTGACGGGTTTGACAGGGAACTCGCTGATGTGAATCACAACAACGGTTTGGTCTTGCTCTGTGCAGGCACTGATGTCAGGGATCAGTGCGGGGCTGGTGGCTGATTTGATTTGCCCTAGCCATTCATTAAGAGTTTCTTTGCCGAGAGTAACGCCCTTGATGCCCCCTGCATCCGTCACGCCCACCAGCACCGTGCCACCCCGTGCGTTGGCAAACGCCACCAAGGACTCGACCACCGCTTTATCAAACGAGGTTTTGAATTCCAGTGTCTGGGATTCACCGGCCAGCATGAGTTGGCGGAGGTTCATTTTGGGCTACTCAATGCTGACGTTGACGTGGTAGCCGTTCTTCTTCAGCAAGGCGTGTTGTTTGGCTTTTTGCAGATCATGGGCCACCATCTCGGCCACCATCTCGTCCAGCGTTATTTCTGGCACCCAGCCAAGGTCTTTTTTGGCTTTGCTGGGATCGCCGAGCAGGGTTTCAACTTCAGTGGGGCGGTAGTAGCGGGGGTCGATCTTGACGATGGCGTCGCCTACCTTCAGCGCGGGGGCATCTGTGCCGGTGATGGCGGTGACGATGGCTTGCTCGGCTTCGCCCTGCCCTTCAAAGGCGACGGTCACGCCCAGTTGGGCGGCGGCTTTTTCAATGAACTGGCGCACGCTGTATTGCACGCCAGTGGCGATGACAAAGTCTTGCGGCTTGTCTTGCTGCAGCATCATCCACTGCATGCGCACATAGTCTTTGGCGTGGCCCCAGTCGCGCAGGGCGCTCATGTTGCCCATGTACAGGCATTGCTCCAGGCCCATGGCGATGTTGGCCAGGCCGCGGGTGATTTTGCGGGTGACAAAGGTTTCGCCCCGGCGCGGACTTTCGTGGTTAAACAAAATGCCGTTGCAGGCATACATGCCATAGGCTTCGCGGTAGTTGACCGTGATCCAGTAGGCATAGAGCTTGGCCACGGCGTAGGGGCTGCGTGGGTAGAAAGGTGTGGTTTCCTTTTGCGGAATCTCTTGCACCAGGCCATACAGCTCGCTGGTAGATGCCTGGTAAAAGCGGGTTTTCTTCTCCAGCCCCAGGATGCGTATGGCTTCCAGCAGGCGCAGGGCGCCCATGCCGTCCACATCGGCGGTGTACTCGGGGGATTCGAACGACACGGCTACGTGGCTTTGTGCGCCCAGGTTGTAAATTTCATCCGGCTGCACTTGCTGGATGATGCGGGTGAGGTTGCTGCTGTCGCTCAGGTCGCCGTAGTGCAGCTTGAAGCGGCTGTTGTCAACGTGCGGGTCTTGGTAGATATGGTCCACGCGCTGGGTGTTGAACGAGCTGGCGCGGCGCTTGATGCCGTGGACTTCGTAACCTTTTTCAAGCAAAAATTCAGCGAGGTAGGAGCCGTCTTGTCCGGTGATGCCGGTGATGAGGGCTTTTTTTGGTGGAGTTGTGGTGTTATTCATTGTGCGGGGTTCAAGCGGCGTTTTTTACAAAGTCGGCATAGGCGGTCTGCAAGCCTTGAGCTAAGGTCACGCTGGCTTGCCAACCCAGGGCGTTGAGGCGGCTGCTGTCCATCCATTTACGGGGGGCACCATCAGGCTTGGTGGCATCAAAGGTAATGCGGCCGGTGTAGCCCACCGCCTGGCCGATGGCGTGGGCCACTTCTGCAATCGTCACATCACTGCCATAGCCAACGTTGATGTGGCTTTGCATGGGCTGGGTGTGAGCTTGGTAGGTAGGCACGGGCAATTGCATGACAAAGACGCTGGCAGCGGCCATGTCGTCAACATACAAGAACTCTCTTTTAGGGGTGCCAGTGCCCCAGATAGCGACTTCAGGCGTATTGGCCAGCTTGGCCTCATGAAAACGACGGATTAGCGCGGGGATGACGTGGCTGTTTTCAGGGTGATAGTTGTCGCCCGGGCCATAGAGGTTGGTGGGCATGACGCTACGGTAGTCCCGTCCATATTGACGGTTGTAGCTTTCGCAGAGTTTGATGCCGGCAATTTTGGCAATGGCATAGGGCTCGTTGGTTGACTCTAATTGGCCGGTGAGCAACGCATCTTCGCTCATGGGTTGCGGCGCCAGCCGGGGGTAGATACAGCTTGAGCCTAAAAATAGGAGCTTCTGCACGCCCACGGTGTGTGCCGCATGGATGATGTTGGCCTGCATCATCAGGTTTTGATAAATGAAGTCGGCCGGATAAGTGTTGTTGGCGTGAATGCCACCGACTTTGGCAGCGGCCAGGTACACCTGGGTCGGCATCTCCAGCGCGAAGAAATTTTGCACGGCTTGCTGGTTGGTCAGGTCCAGTTCGGCATGGGTGCGCGTGACGATATTTTGCGTTTGCACGCCTTGAGACAGCAGGGTACGCACAATGGCACTGCCGACCATACCGCGGTGACCGGCAACGTAGATTTTTTGCGCACCAGTTGTGGCGGCAGCGATGTGAGACATGTATGAGCCTACCCTTGACTTGCCTTGGCTGGGCCAGTTCTTTTATAACGTGAACTTTAACCCAGAGAGATATTCAATTTTAACCGCCGAACTTGCATGTATTGATAGCTAGATAGGACGGTAAGATCAAAGAATACGTGCAAATAACTTAGAGGGAATGACGTTTGAGGTTAACGGGTCGAATTTGTGGTTGGGGTACAGCTGCGGTCTTGTTGTGGACCTTGGCAGTGCCCGGGCGCGCCGGTCTGGTTGATTTTTCTGACAAGTTTCTGGCTTATGTAGAAAAGCGATGGGGTCATGAGGCGGTACCTAGGCTCACTGTGTGGCAACGATTGGTGCGCGATAACAAAGCGGCTATCGCCAATGCCCGCCCAGTGGCCAGCGGACTTCGACTGGTCAATGGTTTTTTTAATCAGGTTCCTTACGTCACTGATTTGATCAACTGGGGGGTTGATGACTACTGGGCCACACCCACCGAGTTGCTGGGCTCGTTTGGAGGAGATTGCGAAGATTACGCTATCGGCAAGTACCTGTCACTCAAGGAGATTGGTATTCCTATCGAGAAGTTGCGCATTACCTACGTGCGGGCACTGAATCTGGGAGAGACGCACATGGTGCTGGCTTACTACCCAACCCCCGACGCAGATCCGTTGATTCTGGATAACCTGATCGGTGATATTCGACCGGCCTCACAGCGCACTGATCTGGAGCCGGTTTATAGCTTTAACGATGATGATTTGTGGTTGCGAACGGGGGATGCCCGCAAAGGCGGGGCCAGCAATGTGCGCTTGTGGCGCGATTTACTGGAGAAGCTGGCAAAAGAACAGCGGATGTAAATCCAGACTATTGGTCTGGCAAGGTAACGCCGTTTTGTTCCGCCATTTCAAGCAGTTGCTTGTGTGACGTGGCCTGTGCAGTGGCCACCATATGGATAATGCCTCGCTGGCGATCTGCTCCTAGCGCTGCCCATAGAGGAAAGGCCAATTGAGCCAGGGTTGGCTGAACGCCAGCTTCGCTGGTGCCGTATTGCAGGGCTTTGTCAAAGGCCAGCCAGAACTCTGCATCGTGCTGATTTTGCAAGTGTTTCACCAGTGCCAGATAGGCCCAGCTGTAAGGAAAGGTGGGCCGCAGGGTGGTTGCGGCCCGGTAGCTGGCCGCCGCTTGGGTTAATAGCTTTTCTTGCAGCAGCTGCTCTTGACTGCCTGGTGTTGGGGTGCCCAAGCCTTGGGCTCGGGCTGCATACAAAAACCCCAAATCATCGAGCAACTGGGGATTACCTGGGTTTGTTTGCAGAGCAGACTGCAAGACATCGTGATTTTCTTGCCAGAGCTGCGGGGTGAATACCGGCCCACTGCCGTCACGCCATTCATTCACGATCGAGCGGACATGCAGTGCACTGGCGTCTGACCAGGCTGCAAATACGCCGTGCCAAATGCTCAAGGCGGCCATGGCTATGAAAAATACAACGGCGGTTGTGTTCCTGACGCGGCGTTGAAACAGAGCAGTTGCGAAACCCATGGCTAGGAGTCGGATGTCAGACCAATGATTTGCGCTGGCTTCTTAAAGACCATGCTATGCGCGGTTTCTTCGCCATAGCGGTGACGTAAAGCCTCACGTCCTTCACTGAGTTTGGGGGGGCGACTGTTGAGATTGTGCGCGTCGGTGGCGACCAGGCAGTTCCAGCCTTCATCGATGAGTTTGAAGGCGGTCAATTGCGCTTGGGCGCCAAATCGCCCTGCCAAGGAACCCGCCGTGAGTTGCAGCCAACAACCGGCATCTGTGAATTCACGCACTTTGTCGGGGTTAGCCATGATGGCTTTGTTGCGTTCTGGGTGCGCGATGAGTGGTCGGATCTTGAGCTTGAACAACGAATTGATAAATTGGATGCTGCCCACTGGAATCAGTTGATGGGGAAACTCAAGCAGCAAGATGCGATAACCAGCGACGGCGCCTATAAATGGAATCTGGTTGGCCGCCAGCAAATCAATGAGTTCCGGGCATAGCCGTGCTTCTCCACCGATACGCACATTAAGTGCTATGTTGGCCTTGATCAGTTCGTTTGAAAACTCATGCACGGCCACCTCAAGGTTATGCCGCTGATTAGGAAATTGCTCGGGATGCACATGCGATGTTAGAACCGAGTGGGTAATACCATCCGCCACGGCGGCGCGAGCAAGATCCAGGGCCTGCTCCATAGTGGCAGGACCATCGTCAATACCAGGTAACAAATGGCAGTGCAGATCGATCATGCGTGGCGCTGAAGGCTTGAACTTATGCCATCAAGCAGCATTTTTGACAGCGTCAGTCAACTTGCCAGATCCGTATGTTCCGCCGTAGGTCGAGTTGTAATTACCGTAACCGTGCTTGCCATAGCCCGAGTATTCGCCATAATATTTTTCAGCCTTGACGAAATCAAGCGCATTCAATACGACACCAATGACGTTGCCATCAGCACGGCGCAAACGTTGCAAGGATTTGCGGGCCATGACGTACGGCGTGCTTTGCGCCTTGGACACAAAAATAATACCGCTGGCAAGTGCGCCAAGAATCAGGGCATCACTGACCAGTGCAACCGGTGGCGAATCGATCACGATGACCTCGAAAATTTTCGCGAGCTCGCTCAAAGTCTGAGCAAAACGATCTGAGTGCAGCAGCTCCAGCGGATTAGGAGGAATGACACCAGAGGTCAGCACCTTCAAATTGGTATCGGGCAAGCTTTGGAGACAATCCTTAAAGCTGGCGCTACCGGCAACCAACTCAGAAAGCCCGGGTTTGCTAGCGTCCAATCCATAGCTCTTGGCCACGCTGGGGCGCCGCATATCGGCATCGATTAACAAAGTTTTCTTGGTAAAGGCATGCGCTATGGCGAGATTGCTCGCAAAGGTGGTTTTGCCTTCACCCGGTACGCTGGAGGTCACAAGCAATACGCGAGAAGGCAGGTCAACGAATGAAAGCAAGATGCCAGTTCTCGCAGTCCGAATGGCTTCAGAATAGAGCGAGTTGGGCTGTGTAGCGACCATATGGCCACTAACCTTGCGCTCAATTTCTTTGGTAGCAAGCAAGGGTAAAACCGTCAGCAAAGGATATTTAAGGCGGGTTTCTACATCTTCGGCTGTTTTCAGGGTGTTGTCCAACACTTCCATGAGCAAAGCCAGCATGGCACCAATCAGCAGGCCCATGAAAAGAGCCACGGCAATGATGAGCCCTTTTTTAGGTTTGATGGGTTCATTTGGTACGGAGGAAAGGTCGACAACTCGGGCCACCGTCGTTTGCAAATCACCGGCCACATTGGTTTCTTTGGCGCGTTTCATGAACATGTCGTACATCTGGCGATTGGAGTCAACCTCTCGCTCATATACGCCCAGTTCAAATTCCTTGCGATTGATATTTTGCACAGTGCCACGGGCTGAACCCAGGGCGCCTTCCAGCATTTTTTCCGTGCTGCGGGCGCGTTCATATTCGTGGTTAATACCACCGACCACAAGGTCCACCTGTCGTTGCAGGTTGTCTGCAGCGGACTTGCTTTCTGAGTCAGCCTGCATGTATTTGGGATGCTCCTTGCCATAGCGCTGCGACGCATCGGCCAGTTTTCGTGAGGCTTCTGTGGCCTGGCGCTTGGCATCGGCCACTTGGGCACTGTTCAGCACGGCCGGTTGGGAAGCGAGATCCCCCCCGCTAGCGGCATCCTTGACGATTTTATAAGTCGCCTCAACCTCAGCGCGGCGGGTGCGGGCTTCAATCAAGCGGGACTGCAAGAGTTCGAGTTGCTGGCCAGCACCACTTTGTGATGCTTCCTTCATGCTGACAATGCCCTGCTTTTCACGGTAGGTTTGCAGTATTTGCTCAGACTCAGTCAATTTGTTTTTCAGGCCAGAGAGTCGCTCCTGCAGCCAGACCGATGCGGTACGTGTCATCTGGTAACGTGCATCCAGGTCATTCTCAATGTAGGTCTGCGCCACGGTATTGGTGACTTGGGCTGCGAGAGCCGCATCAGGAGAAGTAAAACGAATAACGACAAGCTGGCTCAGGCGAATGGGTTCGATGCTCAGGTTATTGGCGAAGCGGTTATAAACTGCTTCGCTCAAAGTTTGCTCATTCCATTCACGGGGTGCTGGCTCGCTTGCAAAACCAACTTTGGCGATCAAGGCACTTAGGCCCTTTTTAGGAGCCCGTGGATCAAACTCTGGATTGTCATAAAGCTTGAGCTTGGCAATGGCTTTGAGGGCCACTTCGCGCGATTTGATAATCTCAACTTGTGTCTGAAAATATTCACGCGAGGCGCCAACGCCGCTGTAAACATCTTCAATCGTGACCACTTTTTGCTTGTTGGTTTCAATCAACAAAGTTGTTTTTGCCTCAAAGATCGGCGTGCTGACAAAAGCAACTACGCCTGCCAGAAGCGATATAACCAGAGCGAAGCCAAGAATGGCCCACTTGCGCTTAAGAAGCGTACGCCAGTACTCGACAAAATCGAGTCGAGGCTCCTGCTCGGCTGGGTCATGAAGAAACTGGTGCTTGGGCTGTGCACTCACGGCAACAGATTGTAAATTAGACATAGTGTGTTGCAGTGCCGACTCAGAAAAATGATTCTTCGATGAAGATGGTGTCCCCAGGTTTTACAGGGGTATTTATTTCTGCTTTTTGCGGCTGATTTTTGGGATCATTTTCACGAATAATGGTGATTTTCGAGAACGATGCACGCTCTTTGAAACCACCCGCCAAAGAACTGGCTTTGAGGACCGTCAGGCCGGGCTGAAAGGGATAGCCCCCCGGCTTTTCCACCATGCCATTGATGTAAAAAGGACGATATTCCTCAATGGTGACCGATACGCGGGGATTGATCAGATAGCGCCCTGTCAGGCCTGCTGTGATCGAACGCTCGATTTCACCAATGGTCAGGCCCAGTGCCTTGACTTCGCCCAATACGGGGTAAGGGATGGTGCCGGCATCAGAGAGTCGAATTTTCTCGCGACTCAGATCATCTTCACCGAAAACGCGAACCGTTATGACGTCTCCAGCGGCTAGTTTGTAGGTTGAAAGCAAACTCACAGCATCGTTGCTAACGGCTGGCGTCTGCGCATGTGCTGGCAGTGCCAACATCAGCAAAGCAGCCATTGCCAACGCTGCCAGCCAAAACAAAAAAATGCCATGCAGGCATTTGTAGGAAACGCCATTCGCGCCAATTTTCATCATGATTTCTCCAAGACCAACCTAGCCACACGACGGGTGTCTAGATTGGTGATTCCCAAAATGATCAAAGTGACGCGTTAAGCGTCAACATCGTGACATTGCGCTTATAGGACCATGTAGGGATACTGGAGCTGTTGTCTGTGCTTGCAAGGTCAATACCTATTTTGAGCCAGCGCAATACTGCGTAATCCACCGTCAAGGCGACATTGTTAGCCGTGTCTTTGCGGCTCGTACCACCGAACTCAGTGTTGAGAACACCTGCGGAAATACGGCTACTTAGCGACTGAGTCCACTTGTGGTTCCAGCTCAGGTCAGTGCTGGTATTGAGGTTGTAGTTACCATAACCGGTAGCGTCAGCCGTGGAACGACTGGTACGCAGGTCAAATGCACTGTAGGTTTGCGGCAACCAACGTATAGAAGCTTCCCAGCTGCCACCACTGAAGCCGGCTCTACCGGAGTTGTCAAAGTCTTTTGTCATCTGGCCAATCTTGACAATCCCGGTCGTCGCCGCAGTCGCTTCCCAGGTCAAGCCAGCATAGTAGCGACGCTCGGTATTGCTGTCTGTTGAGAGCGAAGAGGCATAGTTTGCCTTCGCTTGGCGGAACTCAACCAATGCCAGTGAACGTGTACCGAGGCGGTAAAAACCACGCGCCGCAAACGAATCCAGCGTGAGATCAGCAATCGCCATCACATCGCGGTTGTTGTCGTAGGTTTTGACCTGATTGCCCAAATCAAATTCGACACGACCAGGCGCCTCGACAGCACCATACGCAATGCGTCCATTGAGGTTCGTGGTGTGCCAACGATCAGGCTCCGTCGAAGACTTGTAATAAGTCGTTCCGCGTGGATCTGAGCCATTGACCTGCCCCACGGACCAAGCAGCCCGAGCACGACTAGAAAAATAGTGATCGCCAGCTAACTCGACGTCTGCATTATTGACGTTATCGCTTGCGCTGTTCGCATAACGCATGGCATCGAGCGAGGCCAGCAAGGTGAAGCGATCACCTTTGTGTTTGAGTTCAGCTACGACTTGAGGCGCAAAGTTAGTGAAACTTGATCCAACGGTACTGCTGGCGTCTGATAAAACGTTGTCGTTATAGCCATAGCCCACAAAAGCTGTTGGATAAAAGTAAACACCACTTTCAGTCTTGTAAGCCATTGCACCAGGAGGCACGGGCGCAGTCAGCATGACGCCTGACGTCGTGGAGACGCCAGAAATGCTTGTACCACTGAGTTGATACAAAGCTGCGGGTGTGGGTTGCGCTGTTGTGCTTGGTGCTTTGAGCGTACTGCCTTTGAGTGAGTAAGCACCGATATCTTCTTGTTGCTCAACAGGAGCAGTAGAAGTTACCGCTTGGGCAAGTGATGTTGCACTAAAACTTAGCGGCAATAAAGCGGCACACAGCAAGCTGCATTTGTTTTTCATTTTTAATCCCTGAATTGATAAACCAACGTAAGCCATGTTTGGTCAAGCGAAGTGACCGGCTTCAATTTTTCTTTTCATGTTATTCTAGTTCAGTCGGTTAACAGGCTGCTGAAATACTCCTAGCAGGTGCACGCACCCCACATTTAAAACGTTAACTTGGTACCGATTCACTGATACGGATAGAGCCAACTTCATGCGCGGAGCCGACACCTTCACCGAGAGCTTGTTCGCCATGCGAAAGCTGGAGGACTTCGTATCCGCCGACCATCCACTGCGGCCCATCCGCCAGATGATCAATGCCGCTTTGGTAAAGATGGATATGCTCTTCTCAGCCTGGCCATGGACGATGCGCACACTGGGGGAAATGCTGGAAAACGAGGCTCAGAACGCCGAAAACGGCTCCAAAAGAATCGGAAAATTCATGATGCGAAAGGATGAAGTAAGAAATCAAGCATCCCGAGTCAGGTGCCACGCGTGCGCGTGGAGTATTTCAGCAGCCTGTTAAGTGACCATCTTGATTTCAAGCAACGAAAGATCGACGAAGCGCAACAGTTCCACAGAAAACACGGTCGAAAAAATTAATTGGCATAGAATAAAAGTTCATGTTTCAGCACTAAGTCATCAGAACTCTGACTGAAAAATAAAGCGGTATCTAGGTGGGGCCTTGAGATGAAGCTATTTCAAAATATTTTTATTCTGTGTTATTTCAATTCCTTTTGTTTTTCGGTTTCCGAAATTCAGGAGCGATAGAAAGTGTCATCTTTTTCTATTCGGAAGTCATTTTCCGTAACGAGTCTGATGGTGAAAAGCCTGGACTTTCTATCCGTCTGCGCTGGCGGTTCACTCTCCTACCAGATGCGTTTTTCGAATGGGACTCAATGGATTTCTATTCGCCCAGAAGATCACATGCTGATTTTGGGACTCGCTTTATTTTCAGCACTTTTTTTCGACAAGCTTTACAGAATGTGGCCGGGCGGCGCGCTGGCAGCCATGGTGGGTCGAGTCACCGTTGGCTGGATAGTCGCCTGGATTGGACTCCTGGTGCTGTTGGCACTGACAAAAAACGCCGAATTCTTTTCTAGAGGGTGGCTCATTCTTTGGTTTGTAACGACGGCCGTTACTTTGTGGGTCGGGCGTGTCATCGCTTTTCTCATCATGGCTCAAATGCGCCGTGCTGGGTATTACCACAAGTCAGTGGTGCTTTATGGCGATACCCAGATGATGGAAAAAGTGAAGGAGCGCATTGAATTGGCAGCCTGGAGTGGCTACGACATTGTCGAAACACTTGTGCCTGAAGACGGTAAAGATCTTGAGTTAATTGATGCCAGACTAAAGCCTGATGAGATCTGGATCAGTCTGCAGATGTCCGACCAAAATCAATTAAACGCCCTCATGCTTTCGCTCAGAAAATCTGTGGCCAACATCAGGTTGATCCCTGACCTGAAGATGTATCAAATCTTGAATCATGGCATGAGCGTCACAGTGGGTATTCCCATGGTTGATATTTCGATTTCACCGATGTTCGGTGGCCGACAAATCATAAAAAGCATTCAGGACTACGTTGTAGCAAGTTTGGCATTACTGGTACTAAGTCCACTGATGCTGGTGATAGCCGTTGCTATCAAGTTGACCTCCAAGGGACCGATTCTGTTTCAACAAAAACGCCATGGCTGCAATGACGTGGTGATTGGGGTCTACAAATTCAGATCGATGCAGATTCACCAAGAGGGGCATGACAATGTGACCCAGGCCAAACGGGGTGATTCACGACTGACGCCCATTGGTGGCTTTTTACGCAAATCCAGCTTGGATGAATTACCACAGTTTTTCAATGTATTGCAAGGCAAGATGTCCGTTGTCGGCCCACGCCCGCATGCACTCAAACACAACGACGATTATCAAAAAATCATTCCTCAATACGCGTTGCGCCACAAAGTTAAGCCGGGTATCACAGGTTGGGCGCAAGTTTGCGGCTATAGAGGTGAAACGGATACGGTTGACAAGATGGAAAATCGGGTCAAGCATGACATCTACTACATGGAGAACTGGTCACTTTGGTTGGATCTTAGGATCATCGCTCTGACGCCTCTGGCAACGATTCAAAACAAGAACGTTTATTGATGGCCTCAAACCTTTTGGTTGGGCCAGGATCACGGGTGTTGCTTCATGGAAGGCTTAAGTGAGTCGTCGTAAGAGCCAAAGGTCATACTTCTGGAGAATTGCTCTTACAAAGCTTCTATTAAACCATCTGACATTTTGATAGTCGTTTTGATAGTTGAAATTATCAAAAAAAGCCCTTGATTTACAAGGGCTTTTTTCATTTTACTGGCGGAGCAGGCGGGATTCGAACCCGCGGAGGGTTTGACCCCTCGTACGCTTTCCAGGCGTATGACTTAAACCGCTCATCCACCGCTCCAGCGTGCTGAATTCTAACTGAGCCCAGAGACGATTTCCGCCACAAGAACCAAAGGGCCAAGAAAAAAGCCACCCTAAGGTGAATTTTTTACTCGGCACAGAACTGGATCAGTTCAGCGCAATCTTCTTGCCAGCCTTGTAGGTGTACAGAGTTATGGCGGGGTTTTTCAACTCGCCGTTGGACTCAAACTGCACCTTGGTGGTTATGCCCTGATAGTTCGTCGCACCAATAAACGAAGTGTAAACCTTGGGGTCTGCACTGCCGGCACGCTTCATCGCATCAACCAGAACGTTAACCGCGTCATAGACGTAAGGGCTGTAGATCTGGAACTGGCCTGGGTACTTGGCGTCATAACGCTTCTTCCAGGCGGCGCCGCCAGGCATCTTGTCCAGGGATGCACCACCTTCAGCGCAAATCACGTTGTCAAGCGTTTTTGCACCGGCAGATTGTTTGATCAGGTCATTGGTGCAAATGCCGTCACCGCCAAAGTACTTGACGTTGGTGAGACCGAGTTGCTCCATCTGACGCAGCATGGGGCCAGCTTGGGGGTCCATGCCACCGAAGAAAATGCCATCCGGATTCTTGGCCTTGATAGCCGTCAGGATGGACATGAAGTCAACTGACTTGTCCGTGGTGAACTGCTCATCGACGATGGTGATGCCTTTGGCGGCAGCCGTCTTTTTGAACACATCAGCCACGCCCTGGCCGTAAGCGGTACGGTCATCAACGATGGCGATACGCTTGAGCTTCAAAGCGTCAGCGGCATAATAGGCCAGACCTAAACCCAGTGCATTGTCATTGGCCAGCAGCCGAAAAGTAGTTTTGTAGCCGGGCTTGGTCAGGTTGGGGTTGGTCGCCGCCGGAGTGATGTGGGGAATACCACAATCATTGTAAATTTTGGAAGCGGGGATGGTGGTGCCTGAATTCAGGTGACCCGCCACACCAGCTACTTTGGCGTCGCACAGTTTTTGTGCAACGGCTGCACCTTGTTTGGGATCAGCCGCGTCATCTTCAGCCACCAGTTCAAACTTTGCTCGTCTGCCGCCGATCATCACGCCCGCGGCGTTCAGATCATCAATGGCCATGCGGGCACCGTTCTCATTGTCTTTTCCGTAAGACGCCTGTGCGCCCGAAATCGGGGCGACGTGCCCGATCTTGACGACCATGTCCTGCGCCATAGCCACACCAGCGGCGGCGGCAATCGCTGCAGCAACCGTAATTTTCAATTTCATTTGCATAGACAACTCCATAGATAAGAAAAGTGTGAATTCAGTAGCTCCACACCCGGCACGATAACGCAATTTATGCGCCAGAAACATAGGGTAGACACCAACCCAGTCGGTTAATGCCTCAGTATTTCGACTTATGTTGATTTGCCAGAGGCGTCATTGCTTCAGACACGGCTTGCCGCACGACAATCTCAAGTTCTTGCCGAAGGCGTGAACGTAAAGTCTCCAGTTGTTCAGTCACCAGGGTGCGCATCATGGCATCGACTTCTTCTGATAAACGGCGTTCGAGCACCCGCTCCACCTGCTGCATCACGGACAGCACGATTTCCTCAAGGTCTGGCGTTGCCGTAACTGACGCCTTGAGCAAACCTGATGGATGCACCACTTCGGTCAGCGTTGGCAAAAATCGGGGGAGATTTCGGGGTGTAGTGCTCATCAATGAGACGTTTTCAAAGTCAGATCGTGACGCGTGATGGCGTAACCAAGATCGGTGTAATGCTTCCAGCGACCTCGCGCACTCTGACGGTTTTCGTCATCCAGACCGACAAGCTCAATCACACGCTCAAACCGCTCAAAACCGTCGGGGACCAGATGACCGAGATTGAGCAGCACCTGCTGATGTGGCACTGACTCGGTCGACGTCGCCAAAATCACGGGCGAAGCCGCCACGATCCAGGCATCGGTCTCCAGATGGCAGTGCGGCACAAAATCAGTAGGCGAAAAAGTCCACAGTGCGGCATCCAGCTGCCGCAGTGTCTCTGGCAGGCCCGTCACCACAATCTTCGCACCACTGCTCACGGCCTTGCGCAACAAACGGCAGGCATAGGCCACCCGGTCGGGCGCATTGAAGTGAAAAGCTACGTCGGCCATTTGTAATGTCACTTGGATTTTGCTGAAGCCAGCAGGTATTCCAGCAGCAGCGCGACCGGGCGACCGGTAGCCCCTTTGGCGGCCCCGCTCTTCCAGGCGGTTCCGGCGATGTCCAGATGAGCCCAAGGGAACTTGTCTGTGAAACGCTGCAAAAACTTGGCTGCTGTGATAGCACCACCAGCGCGTCCGGCCACGTTCGCCACATCAGCAAAACTGGTTTTGAGGCCTTCTGCGTAATCGTCGTCCAGAGGCAGGCGCCAGCACAGGTCAAGCGATGATTCGCCCGCTGCCAACAGCGCAGCTGCCAAGTCATCATTCGCTGAGAAAAGGCCGCTGCGTACACCGCCCAAGGCAATGACACAGGCGCCAGTTAACGTGGCGATATCCACTACGGCACGTGGTTTAAAGCGCTCGGCATAAGTTAAGGCATCACATAACACCAGACGCCCTTCGGCATCGGTATTGAGGATTTCAATGGTCTGCCCACTCATGCTGGTGACGACGTCGCCCGGCTTGACTGCGCGGCCACTGATCAGGTTTTCACAGGCGGGAATCAAGCCGACCACATTGACGGCGGGTTTCAACTCTGCCAAGGCCCGAAAAACGCCCAATACACTGGCGGCGCCGGACATGTCAAATTTCATCTCATCCATTTCAGCTGCGGGTTTAATGGAAATGCCCCCGCTGTCGAATGTGATGCCCTTGCCCACCAGCACCGTAGGCGCCTCGGACTTCAGCGCACCGTCGTAGCGCAACACAATAAAGCGCAAGGGTTCGTCAGAACCCTGGGCCACCGCCAGAAAAGAGCCCATCGCCAGTTTCGCCACTTCTTTGGGGCCCAGCACCTGGCACTTGATATTTGGCAACTTGGCCAATGCCCGTGCCGCCTCTGCCAGCAGCGTGGGCGTGGTATGGTTTGCCGGTCGGTTGGCCCATTCTTTGGCGTACTCAATACCCCTCACCGCAGCAACGGCCCGGTCAAAAACGGGTTTGCTCTTCGATGAATTCGGCAAACCGACGACAACGCGCTCAATCCCCCGGCCCTCGGGTTTTGATTTGGTCGTCGTAAATACATAACTGGCCTCGGCAACCGCCATCACAGCGGCGCGAACGGCGCCTTCCTGGGGCGCGGTGGCAAAACAGATCGCCAGCTTTTTGACGCTGGCTGCTTTAACCGCCGCCACTGCTGCCACAACGGCCTGCCGCACTTCTTTGGCCGACCCCGCGCCAACACCAGCCAACACAGCACGTGAACCGGTCACCCCGGCGGGGCGGTATAAAACCAGCGGTTTGCCCGGTTTGGTCTCCAGATCGCCCGCCTTGTGTGTCTGCGCCACAAGCGCTGACAAAACGTCTTTTCCAGGCTTGAAAGACTGATCCAGCAGCACAATCAGGGCATCGCATTTTTCATTGGCTGCGCCGCTCAGGCCAAATGTCTTGAGTTCAAAGTTCATAATTCAGCTTTTTAATCAGTTGGGGACAAAGTTGGCTCACTTTGCGTAGCGGCGGCCTGTCCCACAAAGTTTCACAATAGTTAAGGACAGTGCTTGCTTAGCGGCGGTCTGTCCCGCAAATTCTCAACCCATGTTATTCCATTCTTCCATTCGCAAGGAGCTGGCGCGCAGTTTTGGCGCTACGCTGATCGTGCTGGCCACGGTTGTCATGACCATGACGCTGATCCGCACCCTCGGGCAGGCCTCGCGCGGCAGCTTCAATCCATCTGACGTGATGTTGGTCATGGGCTACACCGTGCTCGCCTACATGCCGACCATTCTGACCATGAGCCTGTTCATTGCCATCATCGCCACATTGTCACGCATGTACCGTGACAGCGAGATGGTGATCTGGTTCACCAGTGGCAAGGGAGTGTCCGCTTTGCTCGGCCCCCTGTTCCGGTTTGCCTGGCCCGTATTGCTGGTGGTGATGGCACTGGCACTGCTTGTCTTGCCCTGGTCCAACCAAAAAATTGAAAACATGAAGGATCAATACGAGAAGCGGGGTGATATTGAGCGTATCGAACCCGGTCAGTTTCAGGAGTCGGCCGCTGGAAAACGGGTGTTTTTTGTCGACAAAGACGCCACCGGCAAGCGGTCTGGCTCTAACGTCTTTATCGCCACGACTGAAAACGGCAAGGAGACCGTCACCTCCGCCCGCAGCGGCCGTATCCAGACTTTGGGGCAAGACCGTTTTTTGATGCTCAGCAACGGGCAGCGGCTGGAAAGCGTCATTGGCAAGTCGGACCTGAAAATCAGCGAGTTTGAAGAATACGGCATCAAGGTGGGCGTGGACGTTCTCGGTGGCACTGATTACGTCCCGGTCAACACCCGCCCCACCCTGGAGTTGTTGAAAAGCCTGACACCGCCCAACTTGGCTGAATTGTCATGGCGCATCGGATTGATTCTGGCTGCCATCAACTTTGTGATCATCGGCATTGCCGTTTCAAGCGTCAACCCACGCGTTGGGCGCAGTGCCAACCTGGTTTTTTCCATGTTTGCTTTCATCTTGTATTACAACCTGTTGAACCTTGGCCAGAGCTGGATTGCCTCCGGCAAGTTCACATTTACCGGTTTTTTGCTGGCCTTGCACGGTGGCTCGCTGGTGCTGGGACTCCTCTGGCTTGCCAAGGGCCATAACAACTGGCACTGGGGTACTGTGTCCGGCTCACGTACTTCACCCACCTCACTTTTGCGGAAGTCACCGACTTGAAAACTATCCGACGCCTGATCTACGGCGAGGTGCTTACTGCGGTGGCATTTGTCACCCTTGGCTTTCTCTCCCTGTTTTTCTTTTTTGATTTTGTGGAAGAAATCCAGTCCATCGGGCGCCATGCGGCGGCCGAATATAAGCTCGTGCATGCCTTGACCTATGTGACACTGATGATTCCGAGTCACCTCTATGAGCTCCTGCCGATCGCCGTTCTCATCGGCACCATTTTTGTCATGGCGCGTTTTGCACAAAGCTCGGAATTCACCATTTTGCGAACCAGCGGGCTGGGCCCCTGGCGTGCCCTGAAAACACTGCTGGTGCTGGGTTTGGGGTTCGTGTTGTTGACGTTTGCCATTGGCGATTACCTCTCGCCCGTCGCGGACCGTACCGGACAACTCCTCAAGGCCCGTTTCCAGGGGCGTATCACGGTGGGTCAGACCGGCGCGTGGCTGAAAGAAAAACAGCGCTACTCGCAGTACGCGGTCAACGTCAATGCGCTGGAATCGGACGGCAGCATGCGGGGGGTACGCATCTTCGAATTCGACAGTCAGGGCTTCCTGATTTCCATGGTGCAGGCAGAAACCGGCAGCTATGGGGCCGATGACTCCTGGACACTGAAGCGCGTGGACCGGACCGAGTTCCCGACACGGGGCACGGATACCGCTCGCATAGAGCGCACCCAGGTGGACAGTTTTCGCTGGCCGAACCAGATCAGTTCGGAGATGGTGTCGGCTGCGCTGCTCAAGCCGGAACGCATGAGCGCGATTGATTTGTTTCAGTACATCCGGCATCTGGATGCCAATGGACAGAGTGCCCAGCGCTACGAGATTGAGTTCTGGAAAAAGGTTTTTTACCCCTTGAGTTGTCTGGTGATGGTGGTGCTGGCCCTGCCCTTTGCTTACCTGCACTTTCGCACGGGCGGTATTGCCGCCTATGTGTTCGGCGGCGTCATGGCGGGTATCAGCTTCTTCCTGCTCAATAACGTCTTTGGCTATATCGGCAACCTGCAGAATTGGCAACCCTGGCTAACCGCCGCGTTGCCGGGCATGATTTATTCACTGCTGTCCCTGACCGCGTTTGGCTGGCTGGTACTCAGACGATAGCGATAGCGTTAACCTTGACTTTATCGATAACGAGGTCTTGATGCATTCAGATGCAACACGCGGCACGATCCTGTTTGCACATGGCTCACGGGACCCGTTGTGGCGAAAACCGATTGAGGCGGTGGCCAGCCATATCCAGCAAATCGCCCCAGCGGTCCATGTGCGCTGTGCCTACCTGGAGCTCACAGTGCCCGACCTGCCCACCAGTGCTGCCGAATTGGCGACCCTGGGCGTGACGTCCATCACGGTGGTGCCCCTGTTTTTGGGTGTGGGCAAACATGCACGGGAAGACTTGCCACTGCTGATGGCAGAGTTAAAGTCAATCCATCCGCAGATTGCATTCAATCTGCGACTCGCCATCGGTGAAGAGGCGCAGGTGATTGAGCTCATGGCCCGAATTGCCCTGTCCTGAAGATTTATCAGACACTTGCATATGTAGCTGAGGCATAATAAATTTCACCGTTAGCTGGAATTTCATATGAACCTACACCAATTCCGCTTTGTTCAGGAAGCAGTCCGGCGCAATCTCAACCTGACTGAAGCTGCCAAGGCCCTGCACACCTCCCAGCCAGGCGTCTCCAAGGCCATCATCGAGCTGGAGGAAGAGTTGGGCATCGAGATTTTTGCGCGCCACGGCAAGCGCCTCAAACGCGTGACCGAGCCGGGCCAGCAGGTGCTCAAAAGCATCGAGCTCATCATGCGCGAGGTCGGCAACCTCAAACGCATTGGCGAGCAATACAGCGCCGAGGACAGCGGCACCCTCTCCATCGCCACCACGCATACGCAAGCCCGCTACGTGCTGCCGGAGCCGGTCGCCAAGCTGCGCCAGGCTTACCCCAAGGTCAACGTCAGCCTGCACCAAGGCTCGCCCGACCAGGTCGCCAAAATGCTGATTGACGAAGTGGCCGAGATTGGCATTGCCACCGAATCCCTGGCGGGCTATTCGGAACTGGTGACCCTGCCGTGCTATGAATGGGAGCATGTGCTGGTGCTGCCCGTGGGCCACCCTTTGTGCCTGAAAGAACACCTGACGCTGGAAGACATCGCCCAGGAGCCTCTGATTACCTACCACCCGTCCTACACCGGCCGCACCAAGATTGACCATGCGTTTGCCACCCGCAAGTTAGAGCCCCGCATTGCGCTGGAAGCCATTGACTCGGACGTGATCAAGACCTACGTCCGCCTGGGCCTGGGTATTGGCATCGCCGCTGAAATGTCGGTGCGCGACGTGATCGCTGAGGGTGCCAAAAGCGATCTGGTGGTGCGCCCGGCCGGACTCTTGTTTGGCCAGAATGTGACCCGGGTCGCGTTTAAACGCGGCGCCTACCTGCGCAATTTTGTCTACAAATTTGCCGAATTGTTGAGCGACCGCCTGAACCGCAATCTGGTGGCCCAAGCCATGACTGGTCATGTCGACGATTATGAATTGTGAGACTTTGCGGGACAGACCGCAGCTACACGCAGTGAGCAAGCTCTGTCGCCAACACTTCAAGCTGGCGGGACAGACCAGCAGCTGAAGTCACTATAAAAATAGTAGCTACTCACGCATAGTGGACGTGGGCTAGAGCCTAAAAAGACTCATAAAATCAAACACCAGATATCACCATGCCTCTCGACTGGAAAGAAATCGCCAACCGTGCCCGAGCCTTTTCCAAAGACTGGAAACACGCCGCCCGCTTACCCATTCCAGACGCCAAGGTGGTCGCAAATTGCGACCACCGCAGCAGAGAAAGCGCAGGCAGTCACAAACTGTGACCACCTCCGTACCCTCACAACGAATAAACGGGAGACTTGGGCCGATGAGCACCACACCACTTTCTGAAGCGCAGGCTTTGCCCGGCATTGCGGTGACCATTCGCACCTTGCGCGACCAACGCGCCATTTTGGACTCTGACTTGGCCGCCTTGTATGGCGTGGAAACCAAGCGCTTCAATGAGCAGATCAAACGCAATCTGAACCGTTTTCCCCGAGATTTCATGTTTCAGCTCACGGCGGATGAGATGGAATCTTTAAGGTCGCAATTTGCGACCTTAAACAAGAGCCGTGGGCAACACCGCAAATACCTGCCCTACGCCTTCACTGAGCATGGGGCCATCATGGCTGCCATGGTATTGGGTAGCGAAAGAGCCGTAGAGGTCTCTGTGCATGTGGTGCGCGCCTTCGTGCAGATACGCCAAGCCGCCTCCCTCCATAGCGATCTGGCCAAACGCCTGGATGCGCTGGAGATGAAAACCGAAAATTTGGGCATGTCCCACGACACCTTTGCCCGCAACACCCGCAACCAACTACGTCAAGTGTTTGATGCCCTGCGCGAACTCACCACACCGCCTGAACCAGCCAAACGACCGATCGGCTTCATCACGCCCCAGGACAAGCCGTAAAAAGCCAGTCGATT
>Ga0209123_1001473_pt1 | contig 23272 bp, 24 predicted proteins | sample BarGraIncu00431A_FD_184500 | JGI IMG/M metagenome (GOLD analysis project Ga0209123, IMG submission 184500) | Arctic peat soil microbial communities from Barrow, Alaska, USA - Barrow Graham LP Incubations 004-31A (SPAdes) (version 2) | ecosystem: Environmental > Terrestrial > Soil > Wetlands >...
TTCATCATTGACCAAAGTAATCATACCTTGTTTATCAACGGCAATAATTCCTTCATGTACTGATTGTAACATGACATTACGTTCCTCAAGCCGTTTGGCAATGGCCTCCGGTTCTAGTCCAAATAATATTTTCTTAATATTATATGACAACATATAGGCCCCCATAATACCTACAACCATACCAATGAGCGTAGCAACTAGCAATACATTGCTAACTTCTCTCACTAATGCTAATATATTATTCATCAATATACCGACCACGACCACACCAATTTGCTCTCCATTTGTCGCCAGAATCGGCACAAAAGCTCGCAATGAATCCCCGAGCGTCCCCCGCGCTTCGGAAATATATTCCTTACCAGTTAACGCCTCATCTTCATCGCCACCAACAAAATGTTCACCCACTTTAGTCGGGTCGGGATGAGCGAGACGAACCCCTTGCATATTCATAATGGTAATAAATTGAACACCCGCCTCCTCTTCACACTCATTGGCATAAACCTGCATCGCACTAATACTCTCTATATTCGTCAATCCCTCTAACACGATGGGAGAACGGGCCATAATATGAGCCACACTATTGGCCTGCCTACCAATCCCGCTTTTTATCTCGACTTCAATACTACGAGAAATCAATACATTCGTAATCAATAAGGCCACAACGACCACTCCAATGACCACCAACATTATCTTCGTCTGTAATTTGCATTTTATCCTAAAAGACAAAAAGGTGCCCCCCTTCTGTTTGTAACTAATTTTTTAAAAATAGGCAGTTTCATTACTATATCCAATTATAGTATACTACTAGAATATATCAACCATAAAAAAAAGAAGCGTTCATACGCTTCTTTCATTGCACCTCGACGGTTGCTAATTATGTCTTACAATTCTATTCTATTTTATTTTACATTTTGATTGTATTGTGTATAGACAACATGAGTCTGCAGATATTCTTCTAAGCCGTGTTTGCCATCAGCGCCACCAATTCCTGATTTGCGCCAACCGGCATGAAAGCCCTGCATGGCTTCAAAACTTTCTCTATTAATATACGTCTCGCCAAATTTGATTTCCCTGCATGCGCGCATGGCAACGTCAAGATTTTGGGTGAAAATAGATGAAGTCAGACCAAATTCACAGTCATTGGCTAGTTCAATGGCTTCATCTAAATCTTTAAAGGTTGCAATGGGCAATACTGGCCCAAAAATTTCTTTGCGCATAATATCCATATTTTGTTGGCAATTGATCAACACTGTAGGCTCAAAGAAGAACCCTACTTTGGTGTCTACACGCTTACCCCCAAGTACAAGGGTTGCGCCATCTTTAATGGCTTGCTGAACGGCACCCTCCACTTGTTCTAGTTGATTTTTACTGACTAATGGCCCCATGTCAATATCAGTTTCTGTTAAAGGATTCCCGGATTTAGTATTTTTCATTGCTACAATCATCTTCTCGATAAATTGATCAGCAATGGATTCATGTACGTAAACTCTCTCAGTACAGTTACAGACCTGTCCCGTATTAATAATGCGTGAATCACGAATGGATTTCACAGCTAAATCTAGATTAGCATCAGCCATGACAATTGCGGGAGCTTTACCACCCAGTTCCAGGGAAACTTTTGTCACATTATCCGACGCCGCTTTCATAACGGCAATACCACCTGGTACACTTCCAGTAAAGCTGACCATACCTACTTGCGGGTGACCAGCAAGTGCGTTACCAACAACTGAGCCTGCACCTGATACCAGATTGAAAACTCCTTTAGGCAAGGAGCATTTGGCAACAATTTTGGCAAATTCAAAGGCATTATTAGGGGTCTCCCGGCTTGGTTTAATTACAATGGTATTGCCGGTTACCAAAGCTGGCGCTAATTTGCGGGCAATAAGGAAAAATGGGAAATTCCATGGCAAAATTCCAGCAATAACACCAATTGGGGCTTTGAAAAGAAAAATATTTTCATTAGGACGGTCGCTCTGAATAATTTCACCTTCATAACGGCGGGCGAATTCTGCCATATAATCCATATAATCCGCAGTAAAGTTAGCTTCAACCCGGGCGAGAGGTAATATTTTCCCTTGTTCCTCGGATATGACCCGCGCTAATTCTTCAGCATTATCTCGAATACCTTGGGCAATTTCCTTAAGATAACCCGCCCGCTGAATGGCTGGTAATTTAGCCCAAGATTTTTGCGCCTGTGTGGCAGCTTCCACAGCAGCGTCAACATCCTCCCTTGTCCCCTCGGGAACCTGGGAAATGACTTCTTCCGTAGATGGATTAATGACAGTCATCATGTTTCCTGACTTATTGGGAATAAATTCACCATTAATAAACATTTGATAACTTTTCACTTTAATTCCTCCCTTGTATATGTACTAATCATTTTCTTACATGTTTACCTCATCACCAGCAACATGCAAAATGAAAACTACATCTTGATTTACTTATTCGATTTTTGATTGAAATATCCTTTCCATATCCCACTATTTAGCATTTTTTATTCATTGAATATTTGCTACTTTATGTGTTATGTGCAAAAATTAAAGTATTGCGTAGCCACCCAGTGTGCCTCGTTAAATGCCTAATCGGGAAAAAGTGGGAGATAATATTAGCATTAACATCGGAGTAAGTGCCGCCTATAATCATATACTGTTCATAGTAGCCCATAAGCTGACCCTCATTATTAAATGACTGCAGTTAAACAACCTTTCAGCCGCATATGGGGTATATTGTTCAGCATATACTCAAGAATAAGAAGACTGGTAGCAACCAAATTGTGCAGTTTTATACTGATGAATGAAGAAGGTGAAAATCTATTAATAAGCAACGGCTAAACGAATGGGGCATTGAAGCACGTGCCTTCCACATCAAACATACTCCCTTTACCCACAACTTCTGGGTACTCACTGACCCGCGTAATGATATTATTGATCAAATTCACGGACTGGCAGTTGACCCAAAAACTGGAGAAACAAAAGCAATAGGAAATTCTCACCATCTATTACAAGTCGTCCAAGATTCAACGATTGTTTGGTCATTACAACCAGGACAACCAACAAAAATTTGCGCTATGGACCATGAAGCAATAACTAAGCAACGATGGCAGAGTGCCGTAAATTCAATTCCTAGCATAAATGCATTAAAGTTACATTATCCAAATTTGTGGCAACATTTTTATAAAAGAAACAGCAATACTGTCTTCACTACCATTGGTCAAATCATGGGTTTTGCCATGCCCGCCCTTTTATTGCCGACCTATGCTTTAGGAATTAACTTAGTGATTTCGCAAGATATCATCGATCAATATCACTATAAAAAAGAACGCTAGCGCGTCCTCTGTCATTGCGAATGTAGTGAAGCAACCTTTGCTCAAGTGGGAGATTACCGCAGAGGCGCAGAGAACACAGAGAAAATATTATTATATACTTTTTAGCCTCCTTTTAATTCCTATTTGAAATTTATTTTCTTCGACCTAGCATTAGCCCATTGCAAGATCAATATATTTGCAATAGGAGGCGATATGTTATGGATGATTTTGGTATTACCAACACAGAGTTATTGAATGGATCCCAAGCAGTAGAATTGGCAAGCGATTTTTTTAAAAAGCTCAGTCATTATATGGATCAATTTGATAAAAGTCTTAAGCAAGAACAAGAGATTGGAATTAAATTGGTAACCTTTGGCCAAACAATACAATTTACAGTACGTAATATTGGTTATTACAATCCTAAATTAATTTGTTTTTATGGGGAAATGCCCGATGGATCACCCGTTCAGTTAATTCAACACGTTAATCAAATCAGTTTTTTGCTGACAGCCGTACAACGTAAAAATCCTGAGCAAGCAAAACGCCCCATTGGTTTTCGCTCAGACCTCTACAGACACCTAGAAGGTTATCCAGCTTACCCATACGTCCCAACAACAACGGAATAACTTCATCAATAACCCTCTCTACAAAAATACCCACAACTCACCGCTATGGCAAGTTGTGGGTATTTTTCGTTGTTTAACACTTTTTGTGGCTGAATGTTTACACTTTTAGGTGGGACAACACCCTAAACGCCTATTCTAGTTCAACAGTGACCTGAACCGAAGACTCTACAGTTATTTTACCTGCAGCAATAGGTGGCGCACCGGCGTCCAGACTCGCGGCCTTATAGGCGCGACTCTCCATCATAACCGGACGATAAGAATTACCTGATTCATTGACTATCTTCACGCCAGAAATGTGCTTGTCCAAAGCTTTGGCAATGACTTCCGCTTTTTTCAAGGCATCTTTGACTGCATCATTTAATGCGTCATTTTTCACTTCTGTGGCATTGATTTTTTCAAACCGAATGGAGTTAATTTCATTGGCGCCCACGTTGGTCAGCTCATTGATGATGATGCCAACCTGCTCAATCGATGCCGTAACTTCAATACTATTGATCACCTTATAGCCTTTTAATTTAGGTAACTTATCATTTTCATAACTATATATGGGATCAATACGATAGGCCTCTGTTTTGATTTGCTGATCTGTAATTCCTTGTTCTTTTAATTTAGCAAATACCTGATTCCCACTTTGGGTATTCTCATTCTTCGCCTGCTCAAGATTGCTATTAATATTGCTAATGGAAAGGTTAATCTTAGCAATATCGGGAGCAATTTCTTTTTGACTGTTACCAGTTACCTGTACCGTCGTGATCTGGGGAACCCCATTGGCAAACACCGTCGTAGATACCAATAAACAAACTGTAAACATCAACATGATCTTCTTATACATTTGGTAATACCTCCACGTATTTTTAAAGCACTGCTTTTATGTACTTCTACTTACTTAAACGTTTGCTTTAAAAAAAGGTAACGGTATTAGCCATTTTTTTATCCGAGCTACCGCTTCCACCAATCTTTCTTCTGGTTGCACCAAGGCTATTCGAACGAACCCCTCTCCACACTCGCCAAAGGCGTTTCCAGGAATGACTGCCACCCCCGTATTATTGAGCAAATCAACAGTAAAATCAAAAGAACTTTGTTGCGTTGGTACTTTCGCCCAAATATACATAGATGCTTTCGGACGTTCAACCTGCCAGCCAATACTGTTAAAGCCGTCCACAATAATATCCCGGCGACGTTGATAGGCTATGGCCATCTCTGCTACGCAATCTTGAGGTCCAGTCAAAGCGGCAATCGCGGCCACTTGTAATGGCGCAAAAATACCATAATCAAAATTTGATTTTAAGCGACCTAATAATGCAATAACCTCAGAGTTACCAACAATATAACCCACCCGGCACCCACACATATTGTAGGTTTTGGATAAAGAATTGAATTCGATACCAATTTCCTTCGCACCAGGTATGCTCATAAAACTTTCTGGGCGATAACCATCAAATGCCAGTTCACTATAAGCAAAATCATGACAGACGACGAATTGATACCGCTTAGCTAGTGCTACTACTTTTTCAAAAAACTCTCGAGGCGCCGTCGCCGCTAAGGGATTATTCGGGTAATTCAAAATCATTAGCTTGGTACGCCGCAGCACATCTTCATCAATGGCATCCAAATCCGGCAGATAATTGTTGGCGGCTGTTAAGCACATTTTATGTAGGTCAGCACCTGCAATGAGTGGACCCGCGCTAAAGATGGGATAACCCGGATCAGGAATCAGCACTACATCACCAGGATTGACTAGACAAAGTCCGATATGCGCCAAACCTTCCTGAGAACCGATCAAGGAGTGAACCTCTGTCGTTGGATCAAGTGTCACAGCAAATTTATCTTGATACCACTGGGTTATTGCTGTCAATAATTCAGACTTTCCCTTTGACAGAGTATAACCATAGTTATTACCACAGCCCGCTGCCTGTTGGAGCGCTTCAATAATATGAGGCGCCGGAGCCATATCCGGCGTACCAATTGACAATTGAATAACATCCGTGCCTAAAGCCGCTGCTTTCTTTTGTAAGTCCGCTATCTGAGAAAAAATCGCCGATGTCAGTCCTTTCATACGTTCAGCTTGTTTTATCATCTTATCTCCCCCAATTGTATTAAACAGTGTTAATCTTTTTTTATACCACCTCAAGTTACAAGCGCAAATGGCGTTGTTCCTTAATAATTCCTTCCCGATACGCATCCAACAGTTCTTGTAAGGCCTCAATATGCTCTAACATCGCCCGACCACGATCTGTATCTTTCACCCTCATTCTGACAGGATAATTCTCTATTAGCTCGGTCTCAGAATCAATATCGATTTCTTCGGATAGAGCTTTCCGTAAGGAATCAAAGGGATGATGTGCGGCAAGTAGCAGACTGGCAGAGTTTGAAATCAAGGTATAGCCTGCTATCCCAGTCTGCCCTTGATAGGCTTTCGAAAATCCCCCATCAATGACGATTAATTTCCCCTGTGCTTTGACGGGTCGCTCACCTTTTTTGACTTTTACAGGTACATGGCCGTTGATAATATGGCCTGTTTTAGGATCAAGACCAAATTCCTCTAAAATTTTGCAGGCTATTTCCACCCTGTCTTGCGCTGCATAATAGGCATTGCTTTTTTCTTTATGGGTCGTCGCGTCGGCAAGAAAATAACGTTCAAAGGTGGCCATTTTTTCTTTGCCGAATAAAGGTGATTGGGCCGCGCACCATAAGTACCAGATGGAATCCATACCATACTGTTTCTGTTCCAAATTATCCTTCGTAAAATATCCCTGCCGAGCCAGACGGTCAAGGCGGTCCATAAAGGCTTTTCCGGCAAATTCTTGCCCATCAGCAGTAAATGGCGTAAAGGAGCCATCATCATTCATGGCAATACAGCCATGGTACAGGAGGTTACCATTATAAGTAAGATAGATGCTACCTTTTGAATAGAGAAATTGAGTATGTTGCTGGAGTTTTTGACTGTTGATAAACGAAATTTTTAATTTTTCTAGTATGACCTGTTCGGCAGCAGTTAAGCAATACGGATCTTCAGGATCTATTGTTGGAAAATGCCTGTCAAGCAGAGGATACTCGACATTGTTCAACATAATCGTACCCTGTTCATAATTAATTTTTCCCAGCAATAAGCGATCTTCCATCTGATAATGAGGTCGCCTAAGAATCATCTGCCCTTCCAGCTTAAACTGGATAATGGCGATGGCTTTTTGCATCTGGGCCATTAACCTCAGTTCCTGATTGGTAAATTCACCCTTTTTGATAATCTTGGGGACAAAACATTTACAAGGATCGGCTCCGTAAGTTTCAATCGCAAATGACACCAAGGGTAACAGGCTGATACCATACCCATTTTCTAGAGATTCCATGTTCCCATAACGCAAACAGATTCTGACAACATTGGCAATACAGGCTTCACTGCCAGCTGCCGCCCCCATCCACAAAATATCGTGATTACCCCACTGAATGTCCACGTCATGATATTCCATTAACGCATCCATAATGAGGTGAGATCCGTAGCCACGATCATAAATATCCCCAACCACATGCAGCCTGGCAATCGCTAGGCGTTGTATCAGCTCCGCCAAGTTAATGATGAATACTTGGGAGTTGTCCGTCGCAACAATAGTTTCAATCAGACTTTGATAATATTCTGCCTTGTTCTCAATTTCTTCTCGCTCATACAGCAATTCTTCGATGATAGGCGCTGCCTGCTCTGGTAGGAACATTCGTACCGTCGTACGTTGATATTTAGAAGTGAGTAACCGGCAGAGTTTAATGAGCCGCAGTAGAGTAAGGCGGCACCATTCAGTCTGATCTGGTACCATTTGTAACATCATCGGCGTTTTTTGTGCAGGATAATAAATCAAAGTTGCCAGATTACGCTGTTCCTCTTTCGACAGGGTATCCTCGAACATTTCCTGAATTTTGAGCCAAATTGAGCCGGCCCCATTCTTAATAACATGCTGAAAGGCTTCATATTCACCATGTAAATCTGAGAGAAAATGTTCAGTACCCTTGGGTAACTGAATTTGCGCAGATAAATTAATAATGGCATTTGAGGCTTCTTGCATTGAGGGATATTGTTCCGATAAAATTTTCAGATAACGTATTTGGTTTTCTTCCATAATTTATAACATCCCCATCAATAAAATTTTTATAACACTCGTCTAAGGGACTCATCTTCCCTCTTGTTTTTTATAACCTCTTTTCTGTTTCGCCAGTACCTTTCAAACTACCTGCCACAATATCAAAAGTTTTAATATCTTTCATAATTATCGGCATGAATGGTCCTTCTAATTCCAGTTCCCGTCGCGAAGGTGGACTTTTTTTTACACCTCCTTTGCCTAAACTCCATGACTCAGTCTTTTTCATCTTTTATCAAAAATGTGGGATCTCCGAGTATAACAGCCATAATTTGCTTCTTTTTATCAATATGTTGGCCACTTGATACATCGATAGACGTGCTTCCATTATCCTTAAAATGAAAATCAATATAAAAATTCAACCCATCAGCTTCTATTTCCACTCGATGCCTTTGTCCACCTTTATGAATCAAATTTGAAACAGTAAACTCTTTGTAATTTACTGAACAGATCTTTTTAATAATTGAAACAAGTTCTTGTCTATTTAACATTTTTTCTTTACTCATAAAACTCTCCCTCTTTTTTTCATAATCCGCTGTAAAGGCCCACACCTTCCAAGAGCAACCATTTATCATTCCATTGTTGAATCACTAAATATAGAGATGAAATTCAATGTTCATTGACTGTGCAAACTTTATAACGTGGTTCTTTTATAAAAAGCAACACTGCAAGTAATAAAGCAATAATAAGGGAAATGCTAATCAGAAGCACTACGCCATCCCAAGCATACCAGCTCAAAAATTTTCCACCCATCGTTCCAATCATACTGGCACCCAGATAATAAAACAGAAGATACAAGGACGATGCCTGGGCTTTATCAGAACCTCCACACTTTCCCACCCAACTACTAGCCACCGAATGACTGCCAAAAAATCCAAAAGTTAAAATGGCCACGCCTAGAATTTTTACATATAAATTGCCGTTTAACGTAATAAGACAACCAGTCAGCATAATCCCAATTGATAAACATAATACTTTCGAACTACCGATATGATCGGCAAGCCGTCCCATATAAGTAGAACTAAACGTTCCCACTAAATAAACAAAAAAGATACACCCCACAGCCGTCTGGCTCAAATTATAAGGCGATGACATTAGGGCATAACCAATATAATTATATAGGGTAATGAAACTTCCCATAATTAAAAAACCAATACCATTCAGTGATAGCAATACTGAATGATGTAAATTTCTAGAAAGGGCCGGAAGCAGTTCTTTTAGTAACCGTCTTTTAGGTGAAAACTGCTCCGAATCAGGTAATCTGAACCAAAACCAGATACTAACCACAACACAAATGAGGCCGGTGCCTGCTAGTGCAATATGCCATGAAAAAAAATCGGTTAAGGTACTCACCATAATGCGACCACCCAAACCACCAATCGAAGTTCCACTCACATATATCCCCATCGCCAAGCCTGTAACAGTTGGATCAAATTCTTCATTTATATAAGACATGGCAATTGCTGGAAAACCAGCCACCATAACTCCTTGTAAAGCCCGCAATGCAACCAAAACAACAAAATTATTGGTGAAGGCCACTGCAATTACTAATACCGCTGAGCTGAGACAGGAAATCGTCATAATTATTTTTCGGCCCCGTGCATCTGATATCCAAGATACAACAAGCATCGATATTGCCATAAATCCTGTCGTAAAAGATAAGGATAAACTGGCATAAGAAGGGGTCAATTTAAATTGCTCAGAAAAGACTGGAATTAATGGCTGTGTACAATAAAGCAAAGCGAAGGTAACAAAACTCCCCAAGAATAAAGCCGATATACCTCGCCAATATCGAGTACTGCCTTTTTGTATATAACTCATGTAAAACTACTCCTTTCGACAATCAAAACCTAACCTATTTTATATTAAACCCATTTGTTCCATATGTCCAATGCATCCTTTGTATATATACTTTGATATGGAATAGCTGGTGAATTTATTTTCATACTACCCGAAATTACCAAATACAGCTATCCAAATACAGGTTATTTCCTTAGATGTCCACTCCACCCTATGCCTTTCGTGAGCAGGAATAAACAACCAATCACCTGCCTTCAATTCTTTACTCCGTCCGTCTTCCCAGCCAATTCTTGCCTGCCCTTGCAGTAAAGCCACCCATTCATCCCTGTCTTGGTCATACCAAAAGCCAGGTGGCGATATTTGTCCGGTAGAAATAATCCGTTCAATCAAAACCCCTCGCCCTGAAATAAGAGGCTCAACAAACTCTTCCACTGGCAATGATTGAGGAACTGTAAACAAATTCATATCATACCCTCCTCTAATAACTTTTTATTATTTAAAGATTCCAATCGTCGCATAACAAAGCCTACCAAGTTATTAATAAGCTTGGTAGGGTTTCTTATGCTGGTGCCTAGCATATACTAATACTAATATGATGCGATTTCATGCCCGATATACGAATACAGCAGGGATAAGGAGAGATGTAACATGAATCTTTGTATTTTTAATAATGTGCTTTGGATTATTATCCTGATTCTATTCAGATGTAGCTGTCATTGCAATAATAATTGTCGCCAATGATGATTGTTATACTCCATGGGCCTTCACGAACAGTCCAATGGCTAGCCCAAAACCGAGGATAATAATGCCAATACGCAATTTTTTTTCATTTACATGCTGTAACGCAAATGCGCCAACCTGCCCGCCTGCAATAGAAGCAATGGCGCCTACCATAACTTGCGGCCACGCAACATCACTGGAAAAAAGAAAAATCAAAACGGCGGAAGCATTCATCACGCCGGCCAACACATTTTTGGTCGCTCCTGCCTTACGCACAGCCAAACCTGCAATCGTCAAGGCGGCCAACATTAAGATACCAATGCCTCCACCAAAATAGCCGCCATATATGGAAATAGCAAATTGGGCGACTACCGCCCCAGCAGTCCCTAATGGTTTAGAAGTTTCCTTGATTTTACGAAAAAAGCTTCCCCACAGAAAAACAAAGGTGGCAAATAGAACCAGCCACGGCACCAAGAACTCAAAGATGGAAACAGGCGTGGCCAACAAAAGAATAGCTCCTAAAACGCCGCCAATCAGACTAATAACAAACAAAGCCTTAAAGGATAACTGGGGTAAATCTGAAACATGTTTACGTCCGGCAAAACCTGTTGTAATCTGCCCAGGAAAAAGTGCGACCGTCGATGTAATATTTGCGGCCCGTGCATCTAGTCCAGTAAACATTAATGCTGGAAAAGTAAGAAAAGAGCCCCCACCAGCTAATGCATTTTGAATACCTGCACAAAAAGCTGCAATAAAAAGAACAACAAATGCTAACATAATTTAAAATACCATCCTATTCACTACTTTTTTCCTAATAATTCCCACCTCATAACGTTCACGAAGCAAATATTATTATAACTCAGTTTATAATACAACTTATTATACTATTTTTCTACCGTTTATTGCTTTTTTCCCAACAAGTTAACAAATTCAATGGGGACCTCACAACAATGTGAAAATTATGCCTTCTCCAGAGCCATGCCAATGATTTCCATTTTCAGCTATTTCCTTTACACTGCCACTTTTTCCTTACCACATCTCATTAGTAATCCCTTGCCAAGTAATTCCACATCTTTACGATGAACTACAGTGGTTTTGAGGAGTTCCCCCATCGCCATCTGTAAATTTGCCATACGTTGACTTTCCAGTTCTTGATCATGTTTAGATTCTAACAGATCACCTTTCAGATTTTCTAAATAATCGAACACCTCACTAAAATATGTTTTTATCGCCTCATTGAACTCAGTTCGAACATATTGATCAAGGGATAGCCATATTCCATTTGAATCCTCGGTAAATGATCTTTGCAACAGCTCTAACACATCTTTACAATAAATTCGATATACCTGTGCCCTATATTGATAGGTCAGCTTATGCTCGTGACTCCAAAGCGTATACCATCGCCGTTCAAGCATGGTGCCAATCTTTGTGATTGACTCTTTTCTGATAGAGGAATGAAATATTTTGTCAGGATCAAATTCCGTTAGAATGGTTGGTTTGGGGAAGTCCACGGTTAGTGAAAATGATTCATATAATCTTTCCCCCGCCGTTTTTACCACGGCTTCAAGTGGTCTAGTAACGTCTGTCCAGATACCTTCCAATACCTCATCAACATTTTTTTTAGCTTCCTGCTGTATAAGCTGAAGTTTAGTCGTCACCACCTCAGCCAGTTTCATTAATAGTTTGCGCGCATCTTCCTCATTTGAAAAATCTTCATAGTTATTTAGCTTAAATTCAACTTGTATTTCCTCTTTAAGAAGTTCTGCACTGTCATCAAATAATGTATAGAATTTTTTTTGTAAAGTCTCTATCCCCTTATTAATAATCATACGCAAATCAGCACGCGCATTTCTTATAATGCTCAAATCTTCTTTAAAACAGTTGATGTGGTTCTCAATTACATCAATATCAGTAGTCAGAGCGTTGATCCGAAACTGAATACTTTCGGTAATTTTCTTATCGTAATCTAGCATTTTGCCAATAGCTGACTTTAAACTCATTATTGCTGCATTTTCAGAACCATTTTTAATGACTTCTGCCAGTGGGTGGTCAAAAAGACTGTTCTCCCATAATTTTATAGCTCTATTTTTTACTTCTTGTACATCGTCAATTTCCCTTTCCCAACAGGCCCCTAACGCTAGTTGTCCAAAATCTTCAATCCAGGGATTGATTCTATAATCAGATAATTTCCCGTTGACAAATAGCTCACCTAATGCCCGATTGGCTAGATAAGCGTATTTACTAGAAACGGGAAAAACCCGTTCTTTATCTAATGCCCCTTCAAATAATTGTGTTGCAACGTAAGAACGTAAGGTTTCAACACTCATTCCATTACGATCTTTCTGATCAAACTTATTGACTAACACAAACAGTCGATTCCTTGTTACATGTGTTATGCCATGTAATGACCTACGTATCTCCACCTCCGCTTCTGCATTCATTTGCGTATAATCCAGAACGACAATAACGGCCGATGATTTTTCCAGATGGTCCGTTATGATATCTTTCAGAAAGGTCTGTCCAGCTTCATTAGGACCTGGAGTATCAATTAATGCAAATCGTCCTTGATAATCTTGACCCCGCAGATGGAAAAATTCTACCTCAATCGCAGGCAAGTCTTGTATTTTATGATACTGATTTAAATACTTATCAATATCTATTGCTATGTCGTCAGTATGACAAAGGCGCCATATGTCATTCACATATTTTAAAAAAGTAAAAATTTCTTCGTTTCCCTGGTATTGCCGGCGAATTTCGCCTAAAGACCCATCTAAAAGTTTTTGTATTAGCTCTTTTCCATCCGCTGTTGCGCCGAATGCAATTTGGTCTAACTCGCCCTTACATTTTTTCGTTTTAAGCTTTTGACATACTATTTCCAGCAGTTCATTAAAAGGCTGAGGATTAGAAAATGTCAACTCCGGTTCTATTTTACCGGCACAATGCCTAATAATTGTTGGCAAAATTGTCATGGGCTGATTACGGTTGGGCAAAAGCTCATTGCCCACAATTGCATTAATTGTGGTAGATTTACCCGACTTCATTGTACCAATTACAACAAAAGTTACTTCGGAACGTTTCACTTTATAGGCTTCGTCTGTAACGACTTCAGTCCATTGTTTAATTAATTCATCGCTTAAAGTCCGCTGCTGATCCTGTTTTTTTAGAAGATCAGGTGTTTGCAAAAGTGGTAAGAATATTCCATGCACTTGCTCATTGATTAAGCGGAGAACTTCTTTACGGATAACGTTAATAACTTTCTGATACAAGTCGGATACCTCCATTCGTATTTTAAGTTGAAAACCTTTCGTTCATAGTCTCTATCATAAAAACTGCAAAGAACGTACTTATTAAAATTATATATATCTTCTCATTATATCAGAATAATCCTTCTTTATATCCATATTTTGTAATTAAAATGTTGAAGTAAAAAATTACATCGGTATGGGCAATGCTGGATACGCATAACCACATCACTAATAATAGGAAAAAGTCCTGCCAAATTTATTAATTTGACAGGACTTTTTCCTATTTATGTTTTTTTCGTGGGTCAGTCCCTTTTTTTTATCTTTTTCCTACCGTCCCCACATATACTACAAACTGCTTCTCACCATCAATACCCACCACACTATTTAGTTCCTCATCATCAAAGGCAGCAATGGCGCATGCGCCGCAACCGATGACTTGAGCTGCTAAGTATAAGTTCTGACAGATATGTCCAGCATCGAGATGTAAATAGCGATACCCTCTATCTCCGTATCGCCAGGTCATGCGGCCTGCATCTGCAGCCCAGATAAAGGTGACGGCACTGTTTATGACAATTTTTTGGCGCAAGCAGGCATTACTTATTTCCTCGGCAATATTGCCTGCCATATTCACTGCGGCTAGTTTATGCTCCAAGGCTAGAAAACGATATAACCCTGGTTTTAGGCCCTCTACATGATTAATTAATAGATAAGTTTCAAAGGCGTGCCTGGCACCTGCTGATGGTACTGTGCGCAAGGTTGCCTTGTCTCCTAGTACTTGCTTAACGCCTTGGGTACACCATAACAAAAAGGATAATTCTAATAAACTGATTGGCAGTTGCTGATAATCCCGGACACTGGTTCTAAGTTCAACAGCTGCCATAAAATCAATGTTGATTGCTGGAATATCTTCAGGCATAGGCAAATCAATGATTGTTTCCATTCCAGCATAAAAAACCTCTAATGGTGGTTGCGGCAATTGTTTTTCTTGACCTGATGGTGGCAAATTTCCGTAACGAGTTTGCACCATAAACTCATGACCAATCGACTTCGACATAGCTAACACCTCACTACTTTCTTCGTTTCTGTAGTTCTGCCATAAGTTCACTGGGAGTCACATCATGATTAGCGAGGAGTACTAAACAATGGTACCATAGATCTGACATTTCAGATATGAGTTCATTCTTGTCATTATTTTTGGAAGCAATAATGGTTTCGGCTGCTTCTTCCCCGACTTTTTTCAGTATTTTATCCTGACCCTTTTCAAATAGATAGGTGGTATAAGATCCTTCCTTGGGGTTGAGCTTACGATCATTAATAATATGATAAAGTTCATGCAAGACCCCGGATAAAGATTCCCCATATACAGTATTTGGATCAACGAGTTTTTCCCCTTGAATCTCAGTATCGCCTAATTTCCTGCTAAAGCAAGATAATGTTCCTTCATGACAAGCAGCACCTGTTTGCTCCACTTTAATCAGTAAGGTATCGGCATCACAATCATAATAAATATCTTGGACTTTTTGCACATGACCTGAGGTCTCGCCCTTTTGCCATAAACCGCGACGGCTACGGCTATAAAACCAAGTCACCCCAGTTTCCACTGTCTTTTGTAGTGACTCTTTATTCATATAAGCCAGCATGAGTACAGTGCCTGTTTCTACCTGCTGGATAATGGCTGGAATTAAGCCTTTTTCATCGAATTTTATAGTATCCATATTTTTCATCTTCGCACCTCTATCCCTCGTGATTTTAGATATTCTTTGACCTGGGTCACCGTAAACTGGCCAAAATGAAATACCGAAGCCGCCAGTACTGCATCAGCTTTGCCTAAGGTCAATACATCATAAAAATGTTGCAGTGTTCCCGCACCACCAGAAGCAATAACAGGTACATTAACAGCTTCGGATACGGCGCGCGTTAGAGGAATATCATAACCATCTTTCACACCATCGCTATCCATACTTGTCAATAGTATTTCCCCTGCACCAAGATTTGTAGCTTGTTTAACCCAGTCTAACACATCAAGTCCTGTTGGAGTGCGTCCACCATTAATATAGACTTCCCATGTGTCCACCCCTGTTCGTCTGGCATCTACAGCCAGCACGATACATTGGCGACCATAACGTTTAGCACCTTCGGCAATGAGATTAGGATTTTTGATAGCTGCCGTATTAAGGGACACTTTGTCAGCCCCCGCTTTCAGCATTTTACGAATATCCTCCACACTACGAATCCCCCCTCCGACGGTAAAGGGAATAAAGATTTGGGATGCGGTTTTTTCTACCATCTCTACCATGGTATTACGTTCATCAGAGGACGCAGTAATATCTAAAAATATTAGTTCATCAGCCAGCTCTGTATCGTAAAAGGAGGCCAATTCTACTGGATCCCCGGCGTCTCGTAGACCAACAAAATTCGTTCCCTTAACCACTCGTCCGTCTTTCACATCTAGACAGGGAATAATACGTTTCGTAAACACAACTTCACTCCCCCCTTGCTAATTTGAGGGCATCGATTAGGTTTAAACTTCCCATATAAATAGCCTTACCCACAATGACGCCTTCAACACCAGCGTTTTCGGCTGCTTTGATGGCCTTCATGTCAGCCATATCTTTTACTCCGCCTGAAGCAATGACTGGGATACCAGCCGTTTGGGCGAGGGATGCAGTGGCAGCCACATTGACGCCTGACAACATGCCATCACGAGATATATCCGTATAAATAATACGAGCAACACCCACCGCAACCATTCTCTTAGCTAATTCTTCAGCACTAATTCCACCAGTTTGGCCCCAGCCTTCTACGGCCGCGATGCCGTCACGGGCATCAATACCCACGACAATACGATCACCATACTGTTTACAGGCTGCCGCGACAAGTTCTGGTTGCCTTACTGCAATGGAACCTAGAATGACTCGCTGTACACCAGCCTCCAAGCACTGGCTAATATTCTCCAAGGTGCGAATACCGCCACCCAGCTGAACAGGAATATTCACAGCTTTTATAATTTCAGTAATAACCGCCATATTGACAGGAAATCCCGCCAAGGCTCCATCCAAATCTACTAAATGCAGGTACTCTGCGCCTTCATTCGCCCAACGCACTGCCATGTCCACAGGCTGATCGGCAAAGATTGTCTCCTGATCAAAACGACCTTCCGTGAGCCGCACACATTTTCCGCCTCTAATGTCAATCGCTGGGAAAATAATCATTTTTTCATCTCCTTAAACTTTGACAGCATTGTTAGCCCGACAGTACCTGATTTTTCTGGATGAAACTGTACTGCTTGCACATTTCCCCGTCCAACAGCTGCCGTCACTGGTCCACCATAATGAGTGACAGCTGTAATGATCTGATCATCTGCGGGTACCGCATGATAACTGTGAACAAAATATACGTAGGACTCAGTGGTTATATCAGCAAACAATTGGCTATCACCGGAAAGCTCTAGACTATTCCAACCCATGTGGGGAATTTTAAGGTCAGGAGCAACAATTTTGCGTACCATGCCAGGGAAAACCCCTAGACCTTTAACACCTGGATCTTCTTCACTACCATCAAATAACATTTGTAAACCTACACAAATACCGAGAAAAGGGGTACCTCTATCAATGACTTCATGAATGACATCAATCAGTCCATATTCTGTAAGATTGTTCATACAGTCGCCAAAAGCGCCGACGCCTGGTAACACAACTTTATCAGCATGTAAAATAACCTCTGGCGACCGAGTCACAATCACCTCTGCCCCCAGTTTGACAAAGGCTTTTTCGACACTAAATAAATTACCCATACCATAATCAATAACAGCAATCATACGTATCCCCTCCTTACAGCATGCCCTTAGTTGACAGGACTCCAACAATACGTTCATCTTTCCGCGTGGCTTCATCAAGGGCCCGCCCTAGGGCTTTAAATACTCCTTCGACAATATGATGAGCATTTTTCCCAGCCATCAGACGAACATGGAGGGTTAAGCCAGCATGGACCGCCAGGGCCCGCAGAAATTCTTCTGTCAATTCACTATCAAAAGTGCCAATACGCTCTGTGGGAATATCTACATCAAAGGCCAAAAAGGGACGTCCACTAATATCGAGGGATACCAAAACTAACGCCTCATCCATAGGCACAAAGGCAGTACCATACCGTTTAATACCACTTTTGTCACCTAAGGCCTGAGCAAAAGCCTGCCCCAAAACGATACCTACATCCTCCACAGTATGATGTCCATCAATAAACAAATCGCCATCAGCCTTAAGTGTTAAATCAAAAAAACCATGTTTGGCAAACAGGATCAACATATGATCAAAAAATCCAATCCCAGTGGTTATTTCACTGCGGCCCGTGCCATCAATGCCGAGAGTTGCTGTAATCTTGGTTTCGGCAGTTTGTCGTTTTAAACTTGCTGTACGTATCATACTGCCCCTTCTTTCATAAAAGCGCGGATATTTTCCAATAGGTTGTCATTTTCTAGGGGCGTCCCCACTGTGATCCGTATACAATTAGTGAGACCAGGGGCTGCATCAAAATTTCGAATACCAATATTTTTTTCTGACAAATGGGCGTTAAGCTCTTTAGATTGTGCTGTCTTAATTAAAATAAAGTTTGTTTCTGAAGGATATACCTTAATCCCAGCGATGCCTTCCAAGGAACCTGCCAAACGCTGGCGCTCAGTGATGATTTGCTCAAGACCAGGCATAAATTCATCACGCATTTGAAACAAAATTTCAGCGGTAGCCAATGACAATGAATTAATATGGTAAGGCATGAGTACGCGCTCTAACATGGAGATAATACCAGCATTTGCTAGCACATACCCAACGCGGGCAGCCGCTAGGCCATAGGCTTTGGAGAAAGTCCGAGCGATAATGACATTATCATAGTGGGCCATCAAGTCAACTGCTGACTGACCATAAAATTCAAAATAAGCTTCATCAACCAATACGGGGCATTTTGCCCGGCTGGCGATATATTCAATGTCTTCATGGGGCATCACTGTGCCTGTAGGATTATTAGGATTACATAATATGATCAGTTTGGCATCAGACTCTTCTGCCGCTTGAAGAACTTTATCCCTCATTACACAATAATCTGCGCCTAGCGTCACGGGAACAGGAAAACTATCAGTCACTTGGGCATATACAGCATACATGGAAAAAGATGGTACTGGGAAAACAATACTCCGCCCAGGCCCACCAAAAATCTGACATAAGGCCATGATAATTTCACTGGAGCCACTGCCAATTTGCACATTCTGAATGCTCATGTTAAAGTTTTCAGCAATTTGGGTGCGCAGATCCCGCATACCCATCTCTGGGTAACGATTAAATGCCAGATACTCCAGGCGATTCATCACCCGTTCACGGACTAAAGGTGGCAAATTATTAGGACTTTCATTAGCATCGAGTTTAATATCCCAGTCTTTTTCTTCCACAGAATAAGGTTTTATATTTTCTAGGCCAGGCCTGTAATCAAATATCATTATTTTCCCCTCACTCGTATAGCATTCGCATGGGCCGTGAGCCCTTCAGACTCTGCCAGCGCAATCACTTGGCTGGACACTGCAATCAGGGCTTTTTGGGTGTAAGCGATAATACTAGTTTTTTTCATAAATGTTTCTACATTCAGCACCGAGTAAAAACGCGCTGTGCCGCCGGTGGGCAGGATATGGTTGGGTCCTGCCAGATAATCCCCCAAAGGTTCTGGGGAATAAGGTCCTAAGAATACGGCTCCTGCGTTACGCACATAAGGCAACATGGCGAAAGGCTGCTCCGTTAATATTTCCAAATGTTCAGGTGCGGACAAATTGGCTAGCTCCATGGCTTCCATGATATCCTGAACAATAATAATGAGGCCATTACGATCTAAGGCCGCCTGAGCAATCTCCTTGCGAGGCAGCTTAGCCAATTGCTGGACAATCTCAGTAACGACCTGCTCAGCTAGCTCCTTATTATCTGTAACTAAGATGCTAGAAGCCAGGACATCGTGCTCAGCCTGACTGAGCATATCTGCAGCAATATAGGAAGGATCTGCTGTTTCGTCGGCCACAATTAAAATTTCACTAGGCCCTGCCAGCATATCAATACCACAATGTCCATATACAGCTTTTTTGGCGAGTGTCACAAAGATATTACCAGGTCCCGTAATCTTATCCACCTGGGGAATAAGCTTTGTGCCGAAGGCTAATGCGGCAACAGCCTGAGCCCCACCCACTTTGAAAATCCGAGTGACGCCAGCCTCTCGAGCTGCTGTCAGTACATAGGGATTGACGCTGCCATCTTTGGCTGGTGGCACGACCATGATAATTTCCTTCACTCCGGCAACGGTCGCTGGTACCGCATTCATAATAACGGATGACGGATAAGCCGCCGTTCCTCCTGGTACATAAATGCCTACCCGTTCTAGAGGGATGCAGCTTTGCCCGAGCATGGATCCATGTTCACGATAGGTCAGCCAAGACTTCGGAAGTTGCTCCACATGAAAGGATTTTACATTGGTTATTGCTTGGCGTATGGCTACTAGCACCTGCTCGTCGACTTGCTCTGCCGCTATGGCAAACTCTTCATCAGTGACTTCGATTGTATCAGGTGTCAAGCTTACACCATCAATGTCCCTCGTATACCTAAAAACAGCCTCATCACCCTGAGCACGTACATCATTAACAATTTTTTCTACGACCTCAACAGCGGTCAGCTCACTACCAAATACCTTGGCAATACTAGCCTTAGCCCCTTCGCCGAGTACCACTTGATCGAAAGGTGGCTTTTTCAGTAATTCTTTTACTGCCTGGGATGATAAATCCTTTGCATGTATAACTTTCACTATTACGCCTCACTTTCCAGCAACGCTTTTAACTCTTCTGTCATTTTGTGAATACGATCAAATTTCATTTTAAAGCTAACCCGATTGGCAATAAAGCGTGCCGTAGCCACCTCAATATCCGCGACTTCCACCAATTTATTGGCCCTCAGTGTACTTCCTGTTTCCACAATATCCACAATAATTTCAGCCAAACCAACCATAGGTGCTAGCTCAATGGACCCGTTTAATTTGATAAATTCCATCTGCATACCCTTACTATGGAAAAATCGTTCCGCGATATTGGGGTATTTGGTAGCAACTCTCATGTGGGCATAGTCACTTAGCTTTTCTTGTTTCAGTGCTTCTGGCACAGCGACCATCAGCCGACAAAGGGCAAATTTTAAATCCAGCAGTTCATATACGTCTTTACTTTCTTCCATCAAAACATCTTTGCCTATAATACCAATATCAGCGGCCCCATACTCCACATAAGTCGGCAAATCCGCAGTTTTAGTAATAATAAACCGTAATTTTTGCTCTTCATTCGTAATTATTAATTTACGAGAGTCTTCCGTCAGGTTTTCAGCTGTATAGCCGATTTTAGCTAACATTTCAACTGATTTACCAAACACCTTGCCCTTAGGCAATGCTATCGTAAGATAATCCATGTCACTTGAAGTCATGAATGCCCTCCTATAATCCTTTAGTTATTTAAAGTGTTAACATATAGATATATTAACACTACTTAAAATATTCGTCAATAAAAATGTAGGATTTTGAGATGTATATGTAGAAGTAATTGGCAGGATAATAAAATTGCCATTATAAATAGCATCGTAACCTATTATTTATAAATAAAAAAAGGGGTGTCCTACACAATGACTGCATTAAAGATCCTTGTAACTAACAGCCTAGCGGACCGCCATATTAAGGCCATTAAAACTGTTGCACCGGACAGTACTATTCTCTCATGTACGATACAGCAAGCTGCCGAACACATCGCTGACACTGATATTTTATTAACCTGGGGCACAATGGATCTTCGCCCCCTGTATCCAACTGCTCTAAAACTTAAATGGGTCCATGCCTTAAGTGCAGGAGTTGAAAAATTAATCTTCCCGGAAATTAAAGTTACTGATACTTTGTTAACAAATTCTAAGGGAATTCATGGTATTCCGGTCTCAGAACATGTATTGGCCATGATGCTGGCTTTTACCAGAGGACTGAATATGTCCATCCGCCAGCAAGCTCATAAGCAGTGGAAACGGGTTCCTGTTGAGGAAATATACGGAAAGACTATTGGTATCGTCGGCCTAGGCAGTATTGGTCGAGAAATTGCAAAAAAAGCTAAAGGAATGGGCATGCAAGTTCTCGCTAGCAAGAAAATCAAGACGACTGAATTATTCGTGGATGAATTATATACTCCAGAGCAACTGCATGAGCTCCTTGCCATCTCTGATTTCGTAGTGATAGCCCTTCCTCTGGTGGAAGAAACCAGAAACCTAATTACGATAAAAGAGTTTTCCATCATGAAACCTTCAGCCTATTTCATTAATATTGCCCGTGACGCCGTTGTTAAGCATGCTGATTTAGTCACAGCGCTAGATCAAGGTCTCATCAAAGGCGCTGGTCTAGACGTTTTCGACCATGAACCTTTACCTGAAACCTCCCCCTTATGGGACATGCCCAATGTCATCATCACACCCCATCTAGCGGCCTTATCTCCTTACTATATGGACAGGGCTATCAAACTGTTTGCTGATAATTTGTCGCGATTTATACAACATAAGGAAATGCTCAATATCATTGACAAGGACAAGGGATATTAAAAGAGCCCTCAATTTCCTAATGTTGATTATCAGCCTTGCGTAGTATTATCAGCTCCAGCGGATCATCATCTGCTGGGGCTTCATGATGTTTGGCAACAATGTTAACCAGCCCTGGGGTTGAGTCAATTGCTGCGAGCATGGTCGCACTACGTGCCCCGTGATTAAAATAAATATAAAAAGCATGCCGAACATTATCAAGCTTGCTACCTCGCCCTAAACGCCCCCACTGCCTCGCCCACTGGGGTGACAGTTTGTGTCCCAAAACAGTAATAATCTTATCAAGGGTGCTCACATCATTTTTGATTTTACCTACGTCATGAAGCAATGCGCATTTCACTAATAAATTGATATCAATCTTTTGTTGAAACTTGGCCAACTGTAAAGCTGTTTGCGCCACATTCAGAACATGACGTTGATCTGGCAAATTCATTCCATAAAATAAATTCTGCTCTGCAGTATTTAAATAATGGCTTACAAAAACCTTATCTTCAGGTGTAACTCGCGCCGTCAATGCCGCAACGACCTGCTTTACCCGGTTAAACATTTATTCTACATAGACTAATTTACGATAGTCTTTATCCTTTTGGCTAACCTCAGCCTCAGCCCGAGTCTGACTGACAAGGCCACATTCCACCCGTTGACCGGCTTGCCGCAATTCTTGTCCTTGGGCTATGGCCGTTTCTAGTTTGTCGCTGTCCCAACCAATATACACATCTTTCGAACTGAGTATACTGGCAATCCCCTGGCGTTCTAATGCCAATAACATCCGTTCAATCCCTAAAGCGAAACCCGTCGCCCCACAGTTCATACCAAATGAGCTGAG
>Ga0209123_1001474_pt1 | contig 23271 bp, 18 predicted proteins | sample BarGraIncu00431A_FD_184500 | JGI IMG/M metagenome (GOLD analysis project Ga0209123, IMG submission 184500) | Arctic peat soil microbial communities from Barrow, Alaska, USA - Barrow Graham LP Incubations 004-31A (SPAdes) (version 2) | ecosystem: Environmental > Terrestrial > Soil > Wetlands >...
AACAACAGGTGACAATAGTTGGTATATTAGTGATTCCAAAAAAGAAATTCAATCTAATGGTGAGGTATCGCTTCAAACTATTAAGATTAATTACTGCCCTATGTGTGGAAGAAAGTTGATTTAGTTAATAGGTTTAAGAATAGAGAATAATTAAAAATAAAAACTGTAGCTGAGAATTTCAGCTACAGTTTTTTTTATATCAAATCGTTCTTAAAGCCCTTTCCGTTTACCTCAGAAGCGTCAACTATTATCATAAAAGCATCATTATCTATTTCTCTAATAAGTAACTTTAATTCGGGAATTTGATGAAGTGATACTGTACAGAATAATATTTTTTGTTGATTACCAGTATAAGCACCTTCTCCATATAGAAAAGTAACTCCTCTATGCATTGTGTGTAAAATCTCACTACAAATTTTCTTTTCTTTTGTAGCAATAATAAGAACTAATTTTTGTTTGCTTATTCCACGTATTATTCTATCAGTAACTTCAGCTGTTATATACATTGCAACTATAGTGTATAATGCACTGGTTACTCCGAAAAAGAAAGTAGCGATACAAACAATTATCATATTAATACAAAATGATATTTGTCCTATATTAAAGTTATCATGTTTTACCTTTATTAGTGCAGAAATAATATTGAGCCCTCCTGCAGAACCGTGATTACTAAAAACTATTCCTATACCAATTCCATTTAACACTCCACCGAATAAACATAATAACAATGTATCGGTTGTAGAAATTACACCTTTGAGCGGAGCCGTGAAAATCAAGAACAATGAAAATGATATTGTACCTATAAATGTAAGAAGAGTAAACCGTTTGTTAAGACACTTATAGCATAATATTAATAATGGGATATTTAATAATAATACGCTATATCCAGCAGGAAATTTAAATAGATATTGAATAATTAAGGATATACCAGAAGCACCACCACTTAAAAGGTTTGCTTTGGATATAAACATATTAATTCCTAGGGATGATATTAAACTTCCGATAAGTATAAAAAAGATATTTTTAATGATGGTTTTGTTTATATAGTTATTCATATTGTTTATTCCTTTCAAATAAGACTCTATTTTATAGTTTCATAATATTACTAATGGCTGAGTAAAACAATTGTATCACATCTTTTGTAAAAAAGGGCATTGAAGAAACATCATAGTAAAAATGAGGCATTCGATGATATTTATTCCTATATTTATTGCTCCAGCGTTACTTATGTATTCATATAAAATTGACATGTAGTAAAAATACTAATACATAAAACAAGATAAATCCAATAAAATGTAGTGTTGGTAAAATTTTTTCAAAAATACAGTGATTCGACAAAATGTGCATAATATCTTTGGTATTATTATATAAGATGTAATATTATAAGATGTAATGACTTAATATACGATAACATAATATGTAATAATATAAGATTTGATAATGTATTATATAATAAATAGGAATTCAGATATGTAATATTGTTAACGATGAATTGTTGGTTTGGGAGGGTATTAAATGAGTGGTATAGGTAGTGTTCTTAAAGACCGCTATGAAATAATCGCTGAACTTGGTCAAGGTGGTATGAGTACAGTGTATCTTGCAAGAGATAAAAATCTTGGCTCATATTGGGCTGTGAAGCAAGTAAGAAACAATGGAAGTGTTGAGGTGGAAGCTTTTAAGCGAGAAGTTGAACTTTTATCAACACTTAATCATTCAGACATAGTAAGAATTGTAGATAGAATTGAAATTGGTGATGGCTTTTTTGTATGTATGGATTTTATTGATGGTGAGTCATTAAGCAAAAAAATTGCCAGCGAAGGACCTCAATCAGAAAAAGATGTTGTTAAGTGGGCCAAGCTTTTATGTGATGTACTGAATTATTTGCATACCGTAAAAGAAGATCCTATTGTGTATAGAGATATGAAACCTGATAATATCATGATTACTAAAACTGGTAGAGTTAAGCTTATTGATTTTGGAATTGCAAAGGAATGCAAAAGAGGTCAAGTACAAACTGGGCCAAGAGTTGGCACTAAAGGTTTTGCTGCGCCAGAGCAATATAAGGTGGCTGTACTTGATGAAAGAACTGATATTTATGGGCTTGGTGCAACGCTATATTATCTGGTGACCGGTGGATTTTCAGCGGGGCGTCCTAATGTAATAACTCCTATAAGGCAAATAAATCCCCTGTTATCTGAGGGGCTTGAATACATAATTAATAAATGTACGCAGTTAGACCCAACAAAGCGTTATCAAAATTGTATGGAACTTAAAACTGACCTAGACAATATTGAAACCTTAAATTCAAAGTATAGAAAAGACATGAAGAAAAAACTGTTTCTATTTTCTGCATGTGTTGTATGCTTCATGATGTCTGTTGGAGCTACATCTATTGGATATAGTGGTATTGAAAAGGGAAAAGATGAAAATTATCAACAAGCATTCTCCCAAGGTATTGTAAATGAAGAAAAGAAAGATTATACAAATGCAAAAGGTGCTTACGAGAGTGCCATAAAAATTGATCCGAATAACGTAGAAGCGTATTTGAAGCTTTTTGACACAATGCTTCCTAAAAATAATGATCCTGATTATATTTCTAAAACTAAAACTGCTATTGAAAATCTAAAAAGCTATACTGATAATGGCAAAAATCTTCCAATGTATCATAATCCACAATTATTATATAAGATTGTGAAGCAGTCGCTAGTACTCAATGACCCGAAATATGCAAATGATGCATATAAATATGTTGTTGATATTATCCAAAAAAGTAGTGATTACAAGGATGGAAAATTAAATAAAGCTGAAGTAGATAGTTATGGGGTAATTGCACTAAATAAATCGAAAAACTTAGGGAATCAAGATTTAATTACTTTGGGTAAGGCCCTTGAGGATCTTGATGGATATATTAAAACGAGTAAGAATATTTCTGAAGGAGATAAGCTGGAGGATTATTATACATTGATTACATTATATAATTCGTACCCTAATGATTTGTCTAATTCATACGCGAAAATCGCAGATTTGGGTAATCTAGCAAAGGCAATTATAGACAAGAATACAAGTTCTGATACGCTCAGCTTTAATAAGGTTATTCCATTATATGAGTGTATTGCCGCTAGTTACTATTCTAGTGGGATGGGTGCAACTGATGTTAATGAAAAAAGAAAAGAATTATCAACTTCAATTACATGGTTTGGATATCTAGCAGACTTAAATGATACTTTATCTGAGACACTGGAACTGAAAAAAGGTAATGCATATTTAGGAATTTTTAGTTCTTATAATTCTCCTAATGAAATGCAAAATATTACAAATGACGTATTAGATAATTTGAATAAAGCAGCGGCTATATATAGTAATATACTTGCAAAAAATAATTCAAGTTTTTTATCTGCAATAAAGCTAACAGAGGTATATCTTGATATGGAAACTATAAAAACGAATCCAGCTGATAAAAATTTTTCTAAAGCAGTTGAACTATACAAAAATGCAGCAACGTTAAAAGATAGTACAAAGGATCTTTCGCCTCAAGATTTGGCACAATTTAGTTCCTTAAAACAAAGTATGGAAATGGTTGGTATAAAGGAGTGATAGTTAGTGAATGAGTTTCTATTTTATGTTGGAATAGTTTTAGCTTTGGTATTTTTAGTTCTTGCAATTATATTGTTTTTCACTCAGAAAATACCAACAGTTATTCGGTTTCTTTTGAAAATTAAAAATGAAAAAGTAATTAAAGCTTTAATTACTCAAAACACAGGAAATACGAACAATATACCAGGTGGCACTAGGCAGGTTGCGAATGATACTGGAACAGATCTTTTGGATGATAATGCAACAGAGCTTTTGAATAATGGAACAGAGCTATTAGACATGCCTGACAAATTTGAAACAGATTTATTGGATTAGAAAATGCTCAAAATTATAAGGGGGATAAAAATGTCATTAATTAAAGGAAGATATTCAAAAAAATATACACAGATAGGGTTGTTTATTTTTGCAATTGTGTTAGCGGTAACTTTTATAAAATTTCAAACAATGGAGGCTATTTCTGTAAAGGGTGAAACTGTGTACACTAATACTAAAACAGCGGTTATAAGGCTTAATGACGCTGTAATCAATGATAAAGCATATATTGTGGTTCTTGATGCTAACAATCAGGATAAATATAAAAAATTTAACACTGAGTCTTATGATGTTAAATCTGATACAAACGGAGAATATGTAACTATTAATTTACCATCAAAAATTAGTCCCGAAGCTAGTGAAACGTTAGTAAAGGATGGCGATGTATATGAGGTGAAGTTGGCATTTAATTTGGATAAAGATAATAATATAGAAAGCAAATTTGTAACAACTGCAACAGTTGTAATTGATACAATAGCACCAACTGCAGAAATCGTTGAAAATGTAAATATTATATCTAACAACGATGATAAAACTCTTGCCAAGAATGGGAATACTATTACACTTAATTTTACTACAAAAGTGGCGGTTCAAGAACTAACAGTTAAGATACTTGGGCAACCGGCTACTAATGTAACTGGAAGTGGTACTAGTTGGAAGGCTGAATACAGAATTGATAATAATGAAAGTACAATTACTCAAGGGGATGTGAATTTTACAATCACTTTCAATGACCTTGCAGGTAATGCAATTATTACACCTGTAACCGCTGTGACAGATTTATCTAATAAAATAACCTATGATCGCGCAGCACCAATAGCTCCAACTGTTAGTATTATTTCTAATAACATTCAGCCAACTTATGCTAACAATGGTGATAAAATAACAATAGCATTTACGACAGATGTGGTAGTTAAAAACGTATCAGCTACTATACTAGGTAAAACTGCTGACATAACAAAAATTGGGGCTAGTGGTACTAGTTGGATGGCAGAATACGCTATTAATGATACGGGCAAAAAGATACCTGAGGGAATAGTCTCCTTTTCAATTAGCTTTGAAGACTTAGCAGGAAATAAAGTTACTCCAGCTGTAACTTCTGTCGTAGGTGCTACTAAGGTTACCTATGATTATGCACCAACAGCAAGTGTCAATATTATTTCTAGTAATAGTGATAAGACTTATGCTAAGAATGGTGATAAAATAACAATAACGTTTAAAACCAGTGAGGAAGTACAACAACCGGAAGTTGCTATCCTTGGAAACATAATCAGTGCAAAGAATACCGGAACCAAGCCTGGAACAAATCCTGTAATTGGAGATGCTACTAGTTGGATTGCTGAATACACTATTATTCCTACTGAAGCTACAATACTTGAAGGTCAAGTTGGTTTCTCAATAAACTTTAAGGACTTAGCTGGTAATAAAGTTACTTCAGTTGTAACCGCTGTTACAGATGGTTCTAAAGTAACATATGATCGCACAGCACCTAAAGCAAAAGTTTCCATAGCTTCAGATAATAATTTGAAAGACTATGTTAAAAATGGTCAAAAAATTATTGTTTCATTTACAACAGATGAACCAACAGAAATTCTGAAAAATGCTACTATATTTGGTTGTACTGCGACTGTTAAAGGGGAGGGGCAGAACTTTACAGCAGAGTATCTTATTCCTGATAAAGAGAGCATACTGACTGAAGGTCTCGTTCCTTTCAAAATTTCCAGTTTTACTGATTTAGCTGGGAATAGTTCTGGAGATATAATTGCAGTAAATGATGAACCAAAATCATCTGTAAAATATGACCGAATAGCTCCAACAGCTTCTAAAGTTAAGCTAATTACCACAAATAGTAATAAAGAGTATTCTAAAAATGGTGATACGATAACAGCAGAATTTACTACTAGTGAGCCAATTCAGGAGCCAAAGGTAAAAATACTTGGCACACTACTTGACGAAAAAGATGTTACTGATATAGGTGGAAAGGGTACTAATTGGGAGGCAAAATATACTATTGATGCTAGGGAAACTAAAATTCCTGAGGGTAACGTAAACTTTGAAATAACATTTAAGGATTTGGCAAGCAATGCTTTAGTTTTACCTATAACTAAAGTATCTGAAGGATCATCAGTAAACTATGAATGTACAATACCTCAATTATCTACAGCTAGTATGGTTTCAAGTAACGTTAATCCATTATTCGCAAGAAATGGAGATAAGGTAATTGTAACATTTGTTACAACTAAAGCTGTGCAACCACCTAAAGTGAAAATAGAGGACCGAGAAATCACTGCTAGTGCTGTTGCAGCAGATGATAAAAACTGGAAAGTAGAATATACTATTCCCGATGATGAAAAATTACTTACAGAGGGGACGCTACCTTTATCAATTACCCTTCTGGATATCGCAAATAATGAGACTATAATAGATGCGGTAAAAACTTTTTCAACAGTAACCTATGACCGCACTCAGGCGATAGCATCATCTGTTAATATTATTTCAAGTAACGATAATCCAATTTACGCTAAGAATGGTGATAAACTAACAATAGTTATTAATACCAGTGAGAAAGTACAAGAGCCAGTAGTTACTATACTTGGTAAGTCTGCTATTATAACAGAGACTAAAATCAAAGATAGTGAAATTAAAAATGGTACTAGCTGGATTGCTGAATATACTATAGAGGCTTACGAAAAATTAATAAAAGAAGGTAAAGTGGATTTTCTAATAAACTTTAAGGACTTAGCAGGTAATGATGCTAAACCAATTTTAACTCCAGCAATAGATAAAAATGTAATAACATACGATAGAACAGCAGCCAGGGCAACATCAGTTAAACTAAATTCAACAAATAGTAATACGAAGTATGCTAAGAATGGTGATAAGGTAACTGCTAAGTTTACTACAAGTGAGGTTGTACAGTCGCCTAGAGTGACAATTCAAGGAAAAGCAGTTCTAGCAAATGGAGATGGAAGTGGCACAAACTGGACATCGCAGTACACTATAGCAGAAAAGGAAGATGCTCTTGCAGAGGGGAACATTGGTTTTTCAATGACATTTGAAGATTTGGCAAATAATGAAGTGGCCTCACCTGTAACTGCTACAAATGATAGTTCATCTGTAAACTATGATAGAACAGTACCTGTAGCGTCAAATATAAGCGTAGCAAAAGTTAAAGGTACATCTTATTCTCAGGTGGTAAAAGATGGAGACGAGTTTAAAGTTAAATTTACACTTGTTGATACAAACAGTGGAGTAGAACCTACCTTTGTTAAAACGCAAGTTGGTAAAACATCTCTTACAGCTCCAATAACTAAAGGAACTTCGAAGAGTGGTGAATATGAGGCGGTATTTACTGTAGATGATAATACATTATTAGGTATAGACGATTATGCATCATTTAATTATGTTGTTAATTTCAGGGATGTTGCAGGAAATTATGGACTTAATATCAATGCTAGTGCAGGTATTACTAACGATAATGTAAATCCAGAAATTAGATACTTCATAAATGGAGTAGATACTAATTCATCAGAACTTAATCCATATTACAAGGAAAATAAGTTGATGATCCAAGTTAAGGAACATAATTTTGATCAGGCGCAAGCTATTCTAGAAGATAGTAATGTAAAACAAACAAGCTGGGACTTTAAAGGTAATGATATTTGGCAAATGGCTGTTACCTTGCCAGATGGTGATAATTATAAACTTAAGGTTAATGTAACAGACAAAGCTGGAAACTTAAGTAGTAATAATTTAACAAGCGAAAGGCCGTTTAATATTGATACAACAGTGCCTCAAATAAAATATCTTTTTAATGGAGTGGATACAAATGCTTCAAGCAAATATTATAAAACAATCCAACAAGTAGCTATGAGAGTTACAGATCATAACTTCGATCCAGCAACCACTACTGTAACAGGTAATGGAATTAAGGTAGCAAGCTGGAAAAACAAGGGGAATGATATTTGGGAGATGGCACTAACCCTTGGAGACGCTAATGATTATACACTAAATGTAAGCACGACAGATAAGGCTAAAAATAAATTTGAAAAGAATTTAGGAGCTTTTACAGTTGATACAATAAAGCCAGCTTTATCAATCAAAAATATAATGTCAGGCTTTTTTAATGGTACTTTGTCTCCGAAAGTAGTATATAGTGATAAGAATTTGGATAAAAATGCAGTATCTATAAAGTTTAACGGAGCTGAAATGGGCCTCGGCAAAGCAGTTGGTGACGGATTTGAGAATATTATTAACATAAAGAAAGATGGTAAATACGATTTAGTAGCCTCTGCTACAGATTTAGCAGGAAACCCTAGCACAGCAGAGATTCAGTTTGTACTTGATAATACGGCGCCAAAAATTGGATCAACCACTATTAACTTAAAAGATCCAATAGCTTTTAAGGGCGGTTGGATAATAGAAAAAGAACTTCAGATTAGTGATATTAACGGGTATGATATTGTTACATGTACATTGAATGGGATGGATTGGGACATAAGTAAACCAATCACGAATGAAGGTAAAAATGTATTATACCTTGAAGTGAAGGATAAGTCAGGAAACATGAGTAAGTTAACTTATCAATTTTTCCTTGATAACACTCCACCAAAGTTAATATTTAAGGACGGTGTTTCAAGCAAGACTATAGAAAATAGTTCTGAAGGTCCTGTGTTTATTTCTCAGATGAACCTAGAAATAGCACTTGATAAGATGGAAATAGGGAACGAAAAACCAGATTATTTTGCATCTATATTGCTTAAAGATAAAGATGGAAATGTTATATCAGATATACTCCACAGTGTTAAACCAAAAGATGAAAATAACCTAAACGTTTATTATCTTCCACTCAGTAACTTCCAAACATATACACTTTCTGTTATGGCAAAGGATCAGGTTGGTAATGATTTGAATAAAACATATACTTTTACGCTTAAGGATAAAAGCATCTTTAAAAAGTATTATGATAACAAACCATTATTATATACTACTTCATCACTTGCTACAGTGATTGTTATAGGACTTGTTGGATTTGAAATTATAAAACTTAATAAAAAGAAAAAAGTTTCAGAGCAAAATGAAGTTGAGGAGAGTTAAGACTTATATGAATAAATTAGTTTTAGATGATCTAATAAAAGAAAATAGAGACAATACGAATATAAGCTATATATTGGAACAAGATTACTTGTTTTTCGAAACTGGATACAAGGTACTACAGAATCAAGAAAAAAATGGTTTTATAAAATGCGTTAAAGTTTTGCACAATGGAAAGATAAAGCTAGTTTATGATATTTCTAAATATAAAAGCCTTTATTCATTGTTACCTCGACTTACTCCAGAAAACTTTTTATCAATAATCTCAGAAACATTGCATAATGTTTCTGAGGTAAAACATAATGGATTTATGCAGTGCGAAAACATTGAGGTGGATTTAGATAAAATTTTTATAGACAGCAATAATCTAAATGTGTTTTTATTGTATATCCCAGTTAATGTTAGTACAAACCTAAACAGCATTGGAATATTTGATAAAAAACTTAAGATAAATCTAATGGAAGCAATTTCGAAAAATAGTAATTTAATTAATGATATGGTGGATAGACTTTATACAGATCTTCAAAATGATAACTATTTATTGGGTGATATTAAAGAAAACATGAGGAACAATGCTATTACAAGTAGGCCAGTGGTTAATGATTTTGATTATTTAAGTGGCGGAATATCACCTGAGGGTAACTACAAAGCATCTACAAATTCACTGAACTTTGAGAAGCAAAGCCCAGCGGAAATATCAAAAGATAAGTCTCTAAGTGGTATGCTTACTGAAGATCCAAAATCTATGGGTACAAAAGAGTTTAAATCAAAAACAATAGAGCCAAAAGCTAAATCTAGGAAGAAAAGCTCAATTGCGTCTATAATGGGTGGCATTTTTACTAAGAAAAAAAAGAAAAGCGTAATTGTAAACTTACAGGAAAATATAGATTTCAAACCTATATATGAAGGGGGAGCTACTGAAGTATTAGATGATATATTTATACCATCCATAACACTAGTCGGGGTTGGAACTCCAAAAAATGTTGAGGTTATTATAAGTAAACCGGAATTTACTATAGGTAAGAATTCTGAATCAGTTGATGGTGTTATTGCATTTAATAAAGCAATTAGTAGAGTTCATTGTAAAATTTCTTATGTTGATAATTTATACTTTATCCAAGACTTAGAAAGTGCTAATGGAACATATGTTAACTCTGTTAAACTGCGAAAGGGTCAACAAATCCAGATAAGGGTCGGAGATGAAGTTATACTGGCAAACAGTAAGTTTATGGTTGAAGCTACAAAATAATACGTGCAGAGTCAACTACGAAAGGAATGATAAATATCTCATGGGAAATTTTAAAATTAATTCTTGCGGAATATCAGATATAGGAATATCTAAAGAAGTTAATCAAGATAGTTTTGTTTATAAAATAGTTGAAGCAGGTGACTCTTACGCAGGATTATTTGCTGTGGCAGATGGAGTTGGAGGTCTAAAAGACGGAGAAATATCCAGCGCTATTGCCATTTCAAATTTGAATAAATGGTGGGAACAAGATTTTAAAAACCATTATAATGATATAGATAGGTTAATTCCATCTTTAATAAAATGTTTTACTAAATCTAATGCAGAAATCATGGATTATGCAAGATTAAAAAAGCTCAGAACAGCCACTACTTTATCTGTTTTGTTAATTCATAAGGATAATTATTACATAGTACATATAGGTGATAGTAGGGTGTATAAAATAACAAAAAAGATTGAAAGATTATCTATGGATCATTCCTGTTTTATTGATAAAACAATAAATGGGAAAATTTATAAGAAAAGCGTTTTGACAGAATGTTTAGGAAATAAAGCTGAAATTAACTATTATTGCGCATCAGGGGAAATTTCTAAAAATGATATTTTTATGGTGTGTAGTGATGGCATTTATAAGACTATAGAAGAAAATGAAATTTTGAAAATGGTGAAATCACAAAAATCAGATTTGCAGCAGGCATGTCAAAGTACTATAGATGAAGCCAAAAACCGTGGCGAAAATGATAATATTACTTTAATTCTTGCAAAAATTAGTAAGTGACAGCTATTTATATATTTCTTAATATATTTACAAAGGAGAGTGCATTTTTATGAGTAAATTAGTTGTAGTGCTTGCAGATACAGACGAAAAATATTTAATGCCACTAGAATTAAAATTTATTCAGGAATTTGGGGATAAAGCAAACATAGAAGTTATATCAGACAAAGAGTATTTTAATACTTATTTTAGCACGCGAAAGAAGATAGATATACTTGTCATACATGAAGACTTGTATACTGGCGACTTAGAGAAACACTCTATTGCAAATTTGTTCATACTAACTGAATCAAATAGCATTAGTGGTACTGAGGATTTGAGTCTTAATAAGATATATAAGTATACAAGTGTTAAGGAAATTTTTAGTGAAATTATGGGTATGACTTCAACAAAGTCCTTAAGTCCAATTAATCAAAAGGAAGATAATAAAGTAATAATGGTGTACTCACCATCGGGAGGTTCAGGAAAAACACTTGTAGCGCTAGGTATATGTGCAGCAGTTGCAAAGTGCCACAAACGTGTATTATATTTGAATACAGAAACATTGCAGAGGTATAATTTTGCTTTAGAAAACAAAGGATTTTGTTCGCAAGGATTTGAAAAACACATGCTTACGCAAGATGAAAACATTAGTGAGTATCTAAGCACCGAGCTTGGGGAAGAATTGTTTGATTATTTGTTGCCTTTTAGGCAGTCTATATCTTCTTTAAATATAAATATGGATAATTACAAACATCTAATAGAAAGTGTAAGAGCAACAAGGCAATATGATTACATCGTGGTAGATAGTTCATCTGATTTTACTAGTGAGAAAACAATGATGATGAGTTATTGTGATAAGGTTATGATAATAACGGGGCAGGATGCAGTATCTGCAAGTAAGCTAGATAGTTTATTCGAAAGTATTGATTGTTCAGATAACAATAAATTTATGTTTGTATGTAATAAATATTCTGGAGAATCAGTTAATTGGCTTATTAATAATAACTTAGGAAATAAATGTACAATAAGTGAATATATAGGAACTATTGATTTAGATTATGCCAGTTTTAACCTTAAGATCTTAGCTATGAACAAGCATTTTCAAAAGATAGCCTATACACTAATATAAATGGGGGATTTCATATGGATAAAATTGTAGCTGTAGTATATATTCATAAAAGTGGTGAAAAATTTGATATTGAGATACCTTTGGATATAACTGCTAAGGATCTCGTTATTGGATTAAATCAGGCATTTAATCTAGGTATAGATGTAGGTGAGATTACTGAGTGTTATCTAAAAACCGAAAACCCTATAGCACTATTAAAGGGTAATACTAAATTGAGAGACTATAAACTTAGAAATGGAACAGTGATAAATGTCACAGGGTAGGGGGAATGTTGTGGTTATGGATAATATATATAAAATAGTGATTTACGGAAAAAATATTTACAGGGAGTATGAATTATCAAATTCAGAAAATGATTTAATTAAGGTAGGGACTACAAAAAACTGTCAACTTAGGTTCAATAAGGACAACTTCTTTAGCGAGTTCGACTTTCATATAGTTAAGACTGAATTAGGTTGGCGGCTAAGTGGAGGAGATAGTGTTTACTTTACCATAGATGGTGTAATGAAAATATACTCCAAGGATTTAGCACATGGCGATAAAGTTATTGTTAAAGATCAAAGTTCAAACGATGAAATATTTAGAATTAACTTTTTTATTGATTTTGATGTGATAGAAAAGAACTACGAACGTATTATAGATATTGGGAGGTTGCAATCCGTAACAATTGGCGGAACTGATATTTGTGATATTCAAATTAGTGATAGCCTTCTTGGAAGCGATAGAATCACACTAAGTTTAAAAAATGATAAGTATAACATTACTGACAATAATACAAAGTATGGAGTTTATATAAATGGTAAGAAGATAGAGGGAAATTCAGAGATTTCTGATTATGACTTTTTTATGATTGTAGGATACAGCTTCTATTTGAAGCATAATCAGCTATATACATCTAGGAATAAGAATTTAATAATTAAAAAGCTCAACTATAAAGATATCACCGAACAACAAAGTGCATTTAAGTATCCAAATTTCAATCGAAATACAAGAGTAAAATATGTAATCCCCTCAGAAGAGATTGAAGTTTTGCAGCCTAAGCCAAAAGCTCAAAAACCAAAGAAAAATTTGATGGTAACTCTTATACCTGCTGTAGCAATGCTTGTACTTATTATTGCCCTTAGAGGAGTAATGGGTGGCGGTGGAATGTTTGTCATATACAGTGGTGTAACAATGGGAATTGGTATAATAATGTCCATTGTAACATACATAACTGATGGAAAAGATTATAAAAAGGCTGTTGCAGATCGAAAGACGCAATACCTTAAATACATACAGCAAAAGGAAATCGAAATTCAAGAAAAACGTAAAAATGAACAGAGAATTTTAGAAAAAATCTATAAACCAATTGATGAGAATATTGATACAATTAAAGATTTTAAAAAGGAACTTTTTGAAAGAGACATAAATGATGAGGATTTTCTATTTGTAAGGCTTGGAACTGGTATAAATGAAGCTAATTGTAAAATAAAGTATGCAAAGCAGGAATTTATAGATACCGATGATGACTTAGTGTCAATTCCAGAGCAAATAGAAAAAAAATATCATAACATTGAGAAATCTCCAATAGTATCAAAGTTTTCAGAGTCTAATGCAATTGGTATTGTAGGAAAGCGTAATCAATTGTATGATATTTTAAAAAATATTACTTTAGATATTTCAACTAGGCATTTTTATAAAGATGTAAAATTATTTTATTTGTTTAAAGAAGATGATTGTAAAAAGTTTGCATGGTTAAGATGGCTTAAACATGTTAATAACGATAACAATAGCGTTAGGAACTTAATGTATGATGAAGAAAGCAGAAATTATATATTGGAGAGCATATATATAGAACTTTCAAAAAGAGAATCCATATTATTACAAAAAAGTGATACAAGATTTGCAACAAGTTTCGTTATTTTTGTTTTTGATAGAAAAGGGATTGAAAAACACCCAGTGTCAAAGTATATAAAAAGAAGTAATATATACAATTTTACTTTTGTGTTTTTTGAAGAATATGAGGAGTTACTACCCAAGGGATGTACAGAAATTGTGAGGTTTGAAGATAGTATGGGTATTGGTGGGTTGCTACTAAGCAATAATGGCGATGCTATTTCAAAGTTTGAATATCCTAAGGTAACGGATGAGGTAATGGAAGAAATTTCTTTGAAATTAAGCGCAGTGTCAGTTGATGAGGTTAGCTTAGAAAGTGAATTAACTAAGAATATTTCACTATTTGATTTACTTGGGATTATGTCAGTAGATGATCTTGATTTAAATGCTAGATGGGCAGAGTCTAAGGTATATAAGAGTATGGCGGCGCCACTTGGCGTTAAAACTAAAAACCAGATAGTTTATCTAGATCTTAATGAAAAGCATCATGGCCCACATGGCTTGGTTGCAGGTACTACAGGGTCGGGTAAGAGCGAGATACTACAGAGTTATATATTATCAATGGCCACACTTTTCCATCCTTATGAAGTTGGTTTTGTAATTATAGATTTCAAGGGTGGGGGCATGGCAAATCAATTTAGAGATTTACCTCATATGATAGGTGCGATTACAAATATTGAGGGTAGAGAAATAGATAGATCATTACTTTCCATTAAGGCAGAGTTACGCCGTAGACAGGAGATATTTTCACGATATGATGTAAATCATATAGATTCTTATATAAAACTGTATAAGGATGGGAAGGCAACTCAGCCAATACCACATTTAATCATAATTGTGGATGAGTTTGCAGAGCTTAAGAGTGAATATCCTGAGTTTATGAAGGAGCTAATAAGCGCAGCCAGAATTGGTAGAAGTTTAGGAGTTCATTTAATACTTGCAACTCAAAAGCCATCTGGAGTAGTGGATAATCAAATTTGGAGTAATTCTAAGTTTAAATTATGCCTGAAAGTTCAAACTAAAGAGGATAGTAATGAAGTAATTAAAACACCACTTGCCGCTGAAATTATTGAACCTGGTAGAGCATATTTGCAGGTGGGTAATAATGAAATATTTGAACTTTTCCAATCTGCCTATAGTGGTGCAAAAGCAATAGTGGAAGATGGTGGAAATAATAATAACTTTGAACTGTATAAATTAAATTTATGGGGTAAGAAACAGTTAATTTACTCTAATAAAAAGGCGAAAGAGGACAAGGATGTAAAAACTCAACTGCAAGCTATTATTGACTATGTGAATAATCATTGTAAAGATGATGAGATTATTAAACTTCCAGGGATTTGCTTACCTCCTTTAGAAGATGTAGTTTACTTAAATGACCTAGAATATGCTAAAATAGATATAGTTGAGGGTATATTGGTTAGTGTTGGAATATATGATGACCCAGAGCAACAACTACAAACTGAACTAAATATTAATCTATCTGGCAGTAATACTTATATTATCGGTTCTTCTCAATCAGGTAAAACCACAATGCTTTCGACAATGATATATTCGATTATGGACAATTATACACCAGCGCAAGTGAATATTTATGTAATAGATTGCGGTAATATGGCAATGAAGGTATTTGAGAATTCAAACCATATAGGGGGTATTGTGTTACCTTCTGAAGAAGAGCGAATGAGCAATTTGCTAAAAATGATTCACAATCAGATTGCTATTAGAAAAGTCTTTTTTTCAACTAATAGCGTAGGAACATTCAAAGCTTATATAGAGGCCGGGTTTAAGAACTTACCACAAATTTTGCTCATTATTGATAATATTTCTGCTTTCAGAGAGTATTATCCTGCATATGATGATGAAATATTAAATATTTCACGTGAGGGACAAAGTGTGGGAATTAATATAATTGCGACAGCTACACAAACCAATTCAATGGGATATAAGACTTTGGCGAATTTTGGAACTAGAATTGCATTTAATTGTAATGACAAAGGTGAGTATTCAAATATCTTTGATAGATGTAAAATTGAGCCAAAGGATACTCCAGGACGAGCTCTATTTATGATAGACAAGCGTATAGTAGAATTCCAGACTGCTCTTTGCGTAAAAGGTGATAAGGAAATAATTAGAGCAGAGAAATTGAAGGCTTTTGTAGAAGTTAACAAAGTTAAGTATGCTTCTCAAAAAGCGAGGCTAATTCCTGAAGTCCCAGAGATACTTAAGGGTAGTGACGTATTTGCAAATAATAGAGCTGAATTTAAAGCTCCATATGAAATACCTATTGGTATTGAATATTCATCAGTAGAGTTTATTCACATTAACCTATTAACAATAGGAATGATTGGTATTTTGGGAAAAGAAAAAAGTGGAAAAACGAACTTTATTAAACATATTATGACAACTATAAATAACACCATATTCAATAATTTGACCGAAGCATACGTTTTTGATAGTACGCAGCGTCAACTTGAGAGTGTTAAGGACTTTGGTTATGTAAAACAATACACGATTGACACGGCTGACATAGTGGGAATGATTGATAATATTCTTGGGATACTTGAAGCAAGGCAAAGTGATTTAATAGAAAAAAGAGGCACAAAATCTGAAAGTGAACTTCTTATGCAGTATCCATTAATTCTACTAGTTATAGAGAATTCTAGTTTTATTGAGGAAGTAACGAAAGACAAAGTGCTTTATTCTAAGTTTGTAAAAATAACGAAACAGTTAAAGAACTTAAAAATTGCTGTTATATTCACAAATGTGGATAATGCTGCTGTATCATATAATACTCCAGAAATAATCAAGCAGATAAAAGAAAATAAAAAGTTAATTATATTCGAAGATGTAGCTAATTGTAAGTTTATAGATATAGGAATAAAACAACAAAGAGAATTTAGCAAGCCAATAAAACCTGGTGACGGATACTTATGGTTTGGGGGCGAAGTTGAAAAAATTAAAACAATACTTAATGTATAGGGGGTTTTTAAATGGCAGGAGATAAAGGCACTGTTACAAAAATAGATACGAAAAATTTTGATGATGCTATTACGGGATTTGAAAATGCTGTAAAAATCTACAGAGCAGCAAGAGAAAGAGTATTTGATTCAACAGAAAAATTATTATATGATTGGGAAGGAGAAGGCAAGGATTCTTTTGAGAAGCAGTATAGTCAACTTAAAACTAAGCTAAAAGACGAAGAAGATAATTTAGTAACAATAAAAGAAGATTTGGAAGAGTGCAGGCAGTCTTATGTTGATTGGGATACTCAGTTGGCTGAGCAACTAAAGCCACCCGTAGTTGAACAGCCAGTGGCAGAAAAACCGAATACTGCTCCTTTAGGGGGTAGCAATAATCCTTTAAATGTTGGCAGTAATAATCCTTTTAACGGTGGTGGCTATGATCCTTTTAAATCAAGTGGGGTAAATGTAGGAAATTAGGAGGACAATTATGGATAAGAAAGGAATTATCAGGAAATTGAAAATGTATAAACGTGATTTGTCGGATGACGGTTTCTTAATTAATAGTATTAATATGGAAATAGATTCATTGAAGGTTTATTTTGAAGCTGGTGTTAAAAGCGATAACATAGGAAGTATTAGTGATAAAATTGTTAACTTATCGGATGCAACACAACAAAGTGATGCTAATATTTCGAATGCTGAATCCAATATTCAATATGAAATTGATGCTGTTGAAAAGGAAATCGAACAAGAAGCAGAAGCTAAAAAAGCAGCTATAGATGCCAAAATAGCATCTTTAAAAGCTAGTATCTTGGGCAAATTAAGTATTTGAGTTTAATGACTAGGTATATTATTCAAAAGTATATGGAGGGAACCCATGAGTGTATTGGTTGTTGATTATGGTTCAATTAGTGACTTAAATTCAGTTGCTACTAGACTAGCTGAAAAATTTCAAAACAAAGTAGGTAATTTTGAACATATAGTTAATGGATTAAACTCGTTATCTACATCGCGTAGCAATCTTGTAAATGCTAATTATTTTATTAAGAAAAAGAATGAACAGTATAAGTCTAAAATTAGTAAAATTAATTTATTTAATACAAAAATGAGTCAGTTTTCTGAGAAAGCAAAAGAAACGGATAAGCGTGTTGCTAGTCGTATAACTTCAGAAACAAAAGAGTTTAAAAAGGTAAATAATATTAATGTTAGTACGCTTGCTGTTATTGGTAATTCCATAGAGAATGCATTTTGGTCAAAAACGCCTTTGACAGCAGGAATTAAGAACTGGATTGATAATAAAGTAAGAGAAACGAAATACGATATTAAGGATTGGTATAGGAATGGTGGAAAATATGTAATAAATATTGTGAAAATCGTAGCTGTGGCAGTACTAATAGCAGCGATTACAATATTAACATTAGGAACTGGTGCAGCGGCTATTTTTGGTATATTATCGTTGTCTTTATTAGCAATAAATACAGGCTCTGAAGTGTATTATAATGTCAAAGCTGCTCAAAATGGAAGTAACAGGATAGAGGCAGAGAAATTATCTAAAAAAAGTGGCTTTGAGATGGTATCGGCTGGGGGAAATGCATTGGATGAGACATTTAATACAAATTGTTTTGAAAAAGGTCTTAGTGGTTTGTTTTTAGGTGCGACGGTTGTGGATTTTGCTTATGGAAGTTATAAATTAGGATCAGCATTTAAAACTGAATTCAAAAATATCAGATTAGCTAAGAATTATGCGAAAAACAATGGTGTATATTCTGGGGTTAAACATTTTCTCAAAAAATCCTATACTTCTGTAAATAGTGGGTTTACAAGAAATAATACAACTCAAATTTTAAAACCAATCCAGAAAATATTTAATAATAAAACTCAAAATTACTTTAAAGTTAGAAAAGTTGTTAATAGGGTTTTGAAGCCGTATAGATATTATCACCAAGTAGTAAAAAACTATGCTATATTACCTAAGTATGAAAAAGGAAAGAAAATAGCTAAGAGGCTGCAGGATGAATTAATGGGAGGGTATAACAAACCGAGTCTAGCATATTAATCAAATAAATATAACAAAAGATAATATAAATAAAGCTATGCAAGGAGGTTATTATGAATATTTCTAAAAAACTTATTGAAATAAAAGATCAACTATCGAATAAAGGTGATATTGGATATGAAGATTATCTAGATAAGGTAATTGGTTGTGTTGTTGACAGTGGCGACCGAGATTATGATACATTTGTAGTTGAACATTTAGAAATTGTGCTTACACAGTTTTGGAATAATAAGATTAGTTTAAATGAGACGATGGAAAAAATAGAGGATTTAATTAGTAGTCACGATGGAAAGAAGTATCAACAGAAAATCGGGATGGTAAGGTATGAATTTGATGGTGATAAGTTCCTTAAAAATAATAAATATATTCTTTATATTATTCCAATACCAACAATACTTTTACTTTTGAGACTTGTATATATTAGATTATTTATTGGCAGTAGTACATCAATTGGTGTAACTTTGTTTGCTATTGGTACTATGATAGTTGCTTTTCTGATTTTACCATACCTTTTTACTTATAATGCAAAAAAAGCTAAATATAAAACAAATTTTTTTGAGATCAAAAATAATGTTTGTATATATAACATAATGAAGTCGGCATACCTTTATACTGGTGTGGAGAGAAGAATTTACTACTTAGATAAGGTTTCAGCGGTAGAATCAGATTCGAAATGTGTATGCATATATGGAGAAATCCAAGTTAAAAAATACACAGAGGGATTAAATAAAGTTGAACTTTGCAAGATAGTAGACAAAGTGAAAATTCCTAATTATTATAAGAATATAGAAGAAATTATTGCATTTATTTCTTCTAAAATTGATAAGAGCTAAAAGATACTATAAATATAGCTTAGAAATAAATATGTATTTGTAAGGAGATAATAAATGGAAAATGTTAATATATTGCCTGCTCAAGAGTATAATCAACAAGGTAAAGTATTATTTTCAATTGAAAAATATGATAAGGCCATAGAAATGTACAAAAAAGCTGAAAATGAAGACCCGATGTTTATAGATACATATTTTAATCTTGGAGAAGCCTACGTGATGATTGATAATTATGATAAGGCAAAGGAATCATTTAGTAAGGTTCTATTAATAGATAATAAAAATGGAATTACATATTTTCATTTAGGAAATGTAGAATTTTTACAGGAAAACAATGATAAGGGGAGAGAATATTATGCTAAGGCTGTAAATAATGGATATGATGATGCACAGTTATATGTAAACTTGGCAAATGTTGCAGAGGAAGCTGGAAATAATGAAGAGGCAATTAAAAATTATAATAAGGCAATCCTAAGAGATAAGTTCAGAGCGGATGCAAAGTTGAAAAAGGCTCTGATTTATATTAATGACAATAAATATCCAGAAGCTCTACAGACACTTGATAACATGATTGAATATAATCCCGATATTTTTGAGGGGCATCACTACAAGGCCTTGGTTAATATTGAGATTGGTAACTATTCAGAGGCAGAAAAAACTTTAGTAAAAGCGCAGGCATTATTCCCAGATGATGATGGATTCGTATTTGATAAAATAATTCTTCTTGAGAGGCAGGAAAAGTATGACGAAGCATTAAACTTAATTAATGTGGGTTATGGTGATTCAAAGGAGAGAAATATATTACTAGAGAAAGCAAAAATTCTACTGGCAAAAGAAAGAATAGATGACTCTGCTAATTTATTTGAAGACATAAAGAACTCTGAAGAAATATTTGATGATGAAACAAGATTTTATCTTATAAACATTTATATTAACACTAATAAAATTGAAAAGGCATTAACTTGCGCTCAAGAGATAATGACTAATGCTGAAGAAAATTCATTCTATTTCGCGGCTATTTATTATAATTCATTATGCTTAAGTAAATTAGGGAAAATAGCTGAAGCGAAAGTAGCATATGAAAAGGCATTGAAAACATTCAGATTCGCTAGTTCCGCAAATCCAGGTATGTTGGATTTAATTATATACAGGGCACTATGTTATAAAGAATTAAAAGATTATGATAAGGCATTTGAAATGACAAATTATTTAATTGCAATTGATGAAGATATGGGAGAGGCTTATTTAATAAGAGCTGAAATTTATCAGGAGCTAAATGAAATTGATAAAGCAGAGGCAGATAAAGCCACAGCAGCTTCAAAAAGTAAAGTACTTGGTATGCTAATAAACCCTAGTTCTAAATAGAGGTGGTGATTTTTTATGGCTAAACTTAAGATTGACCTAAATCAGTTACAGCAAACGAGTCTTGATTACAAGCAGTCCGTTGAAGATTTTACGTTGATGAAAAATAACTTAGACAAAGTAATTGAAGATCTGAAGAAATCAGGTTGGGTTTCAGGTGCAAGTACCCAGTATTTTATAACCTATGAAGATACTTGGAAAGCCAATATGGACATGCATATGAAAATTCTTACACATTTAGAAAAGTGCTTAACAGAAGCAAAAGTTGATTATGATGATCTTTATGCAGATATTCCAAACTTAGGAGCAAATTTATAACTTATTAATTCAATATAGTCGCTAAAATAGCGTTTATATATATATAAAATTTTAGGAGGAATTAACATGGCAAGTAGAATTACGATCACACCAGAGGAACTTAGAACATCAGCTAGTAAATTTACAGCAAAATCAGGAGAGGTAGCAGACATAATAAGTGCTTTACAGGGTGAAGTTAGCCATTTAGAGAGTACATGGGAAGGCGCAGCTCAAAATCAATTTTTTCAAGCGTTTGTAGAAATGACTAAGGTTTTACAACAATTTCCACAGGTGTGTGATGGTATAACAACACAATTAAATACTGTTGCTCAGACTATTGAAGAAACAGATGCAACTTTAGCTAGTCAACTTAAGGGTTAATATTGCAGTAGTCAAGAGGATAATTTAATAAGTAAGATGTAAGAGGTATATAAAAAAAGAGCTTGTGATTTGCGGAGCTACTTAAAAACACTTACATAAATAGAAAGGGGCTGTCTTAAAATGGTTAAAAAATCATTGGAAAGAGTAGCTCCTTTTTCTATAGAGAGACTTTGGTTATGATAACTAATTAAAATATAGTAGAGTAGACTAAGACGGTAGGAGATGAATTAAATGATGTATGAGATTATCATTAATTTAAAAAATATAAAAAGATGTATGTTAAAAAAACTGTTTTGTATTTGTTCGTATATCCAATTATAGTAATTATTATATTAATGATATTAGCAATAATTATTGCTGAATTTGGGTTTAACCCATTACTTGTAGGTATGGCAGTTGGTTGTGTAGGACTATTTATATTCCTGAATATTATAATCACTTGGTGGGCCTTTTACTTTGGATATATGAACACGTACAAATCTACGAAGTTTGTAATTGAAGGAGATAAAATTTTATATATTCGGCTAAAAGAGAGAAATGCAATTGCTGGTGGAACATTTTATTTTAAAATATTGTTTTATTATTACCTAGACAATGAAATTAATGTATGTTTTTTTGATTTTAGATATGGTTTTTAATTCAAACACTTGGCAATACTTTAAATAGAGGTGATGCGGGTGCTTTTTATTAATTCTGTATTAAAAAAAAGGGATTTAGATTCAATAGGAAGAAAATTAACTATAATGTACATATTAAATGTAACTGATATAATATTTACTCTATTGCTACTTCGCACAGGAATGTTTGCAGAAGCAAATTCTATTATGGCACCACTTGTAAACCATAGGCAATTATTAAGTATAATAATTAAGATTGTAGTTCCATTTGTATTATTGACTGCGGTTTACCAAAGGATGAAAGATGGAACAGAAAAGCAACTATATCAGTCAAACATTATGATTAATGTGTGTTTGATATTCTATGGACTTATAAATATATCCCATGTTGTTTGGAGTATATTATATAGTGTAGTGAAAGTATAAAAAAGTAAAATTAAAGATTCGATAATGTGCTCCGGGAGAGATTTCTCGGAGTTTTATTATTTTGTTTGAAATTTGAAGGATAATTGTAGGTGTTTGTTGAATAATGTCTATAGAACGTTTTAAATGCATTAATATGTTGGAATCACATAATGTATATGATAGGAATAAACTGATTTGCATGATGAAAGTTATTTTTTATGGTATTTATTGAAATAATAATATTATTTTGAAATTATAGTAAAAGGGGATGGAATGAAAAATATGAAAAGGTATCTAAGTTTTCTTTTGGGATTAATGCTTATTTTAAGTTTGACTGGCTGCTCAAGTAT
>Ga0209123_1001475_pt1 | contig 23243 bp, 19 predicted proteins | sample BarGraIncu00431A_FD_184500 | JGI IMG/M metagenome (GOLD analysis project Ga0209123, IMG submission 184500) | Arctic peat soil microbial communities from Barrow, Alaska, USA - Barrow Graham LP Incubations 004-31A (SPAdes) (version 2) | ecosystem: Environmental > Terrestrial > Soil > Wetlands >...
GGCTTTTCAACAAAGGGTTTGACCCCTACCCTTTTATACTTTTAAACCTCATCTTGTCCTGCCTGGCAGCTTTACAAGCACCTGTCATTATGATGAGTCAGAATCGTCAGGAAGAAAAAGACAGGGACAGAGCAAAGAAAGACTATATGATAAACCTTAAATCTGAACTGGAAATAAGGACACTGCATGAAAAGATCGATCATTTTATCATGGACCAACAGCAGGAACTCCTGGAACTTCAAAAAGTCCAGATTGATATGATGAAGGACATTTTAATTAAGGTTGAAAAGAAATTAGAAGGGTAATATTCTATTATTTTTGGTACGGTCAATGCCAAAACGAATGAAGTCAGAAATGGTAAAAAATAAACATTTACTTGCAACCTTACTTTGGTTGTTGTCGTTCACCTTTATGCAAGCCAATAATCGTTCGGATATTTATCATGCCTACATCACGAACGACAGGACTAAGTGGAAAAAAACCATCGACCGGATGGAAAAAGAAACGCCCAAAACCAACGATTTCGTACTGGAATTGATCAACTATCAGTACGGTTACATCGGCTGGTGTCTGGGTACAGATCGTAAAAACGAAGCCGTCAAATACCTGAACCTGGCCGAAAAAAACATCGACCAATTGGCCTCAACATCGTACAAACTTTCTTATGTAAATGCTTACAAGGCGGCATTTTACGGATTCCGAATGAACCTCGCACTATATAAAGCACCTGTACTGGGTCCCAAAAGCATTTCCTGCTGTAAAACAGCCATGCAATTGGACAAGACCAATCCCTTCGGATTTCTGCAATTCGGCAATACGCGTTACTATCGGCCTAAAGTACTGGGTGGTTCAAAAAATGAGGGGTTGTCTTATTATCTCAAAGCGGAGCGATTGATGGAATCCTTGCCAGCCTACAACACCGGAGACTGGAACTACCTGAACCTATTGGCTATAATAAGCCTGGCCTATGAGGAAACCGGCCAACGGGAAATGGCCGGTAAATATTATCAAAAGGCCATCCGGGTAGAACCCAAATTTGTCGAGATCATAAACGAATTGTTTCCTGCACTGAAAAAAAATGGTGCACACTGATAGACCTAAAAAACTGAGGCAGGTCTCTTACTTTAGAATTGATATCGAGTAAGTTGCAAAGAAACTCTTTTTGCTGTCCAGTTTTAAAATACCTTCCTTGGTTTTGAAATTCTGATCGGTATCGACCGCGTCGTTCACTCCGAACCAGGGTTCAATACAAACATAATTGGCTTTGGGTTTGGCCCAGAATCCAAGGTATGGGAATCCTTCAAAATCCACCCGGACACGTTTTCCGGAGATTCTGCTGCAAAGTGTCACACTTTTTGACTGGATGTCTTTAAAAACCAAAGCATCTTTGTCGAACACATGATCGTTGAGTTCAATGGTATTGCTGTGATCCAGTATCATATCTGTTTTTTCTCCAAGAAGTCCAGAAGTTGGCAGTATCGGATAGGTGTAAGCTGTTTCTTGTTGATCAAATTCCAGATAATAATCGGAGTATTTTTCGCCCTCATCAAGCGGACATTTAAAGGCTGGATGAGCACCAAGGGTAAAGTACATTTCCTTTTCGTCGAGATTATTAACCTCGTTTATGATAATCAGTTTTGATTTTTCAAGTTTGAACGTGATCAGGTATTCAAATTTGAAAGGGTATTGCTTTAAGGTTTCTTCGTTGTACCGGAGTCTAAATGTCATACTCTCCTTGGTTGATGAAGCCAGCTCTACATCGTGACTGTACTTGAAGATGCCATGTTTTTTCATGGAGTATTTCTGACCATCCAGGAGATAGGTTTCATCTTTCAACATCCCGACAATGGGAAACAAGACGGGTGAAGATCCGCCCCAGATTTTCGGATCGGCTTCCCAGATATATTCCTGATTGGCTGGCAGGCGTTTAATGCTGCATAATTCAGCTCCTGCTTTCTTGACTTTTATTTCAATGGAATCGTTTTTTAGGGTATAAATATCCTGACTCAGGGAAAGTTGAGTGATAAGTGTCATATAAAATAGGATTAAAAATTTATTCATGGTTGGATATTTCCAGTCGCAAAGATATCCGTTTTTAAACTTTCATGCACTATTATATCCATCAAAGATCTTAAAAGCTGCAACCAAAACCCGATTTATCCGTGAATGGAGAATGCAGGATTAATTCAACACTTCTTCACAAATATCACGCACCGTAAAATGGAAAACCGAACCTTTATCGCATTCGCTTTCCACATTTATTTCACCCCCTAATTTATCAATAAATTCCTTGCAAAGCAACAAACCAAGCCCTGTACTAGGCTCATTTTCAGTACCTTTTCTACCTGTTGAAACATCGGGACGAAAAATATTACCCAGCAAAACAGGATTCATACCTATACCTGTATCTTCCACAAAAATTTCGATAAAATAGTCTTTAGCCTTTTTAGCCGTAATTGAAATTTTCCCTCCTTTAGGTGTAAATTTCACGGCGTTGGAAATCAGATTCCGAAGGATGGTTTGCAAAATGTTTGCATCAGCATAAACCATCATAGATGAAGGAATCTCCATTTCAATTTCAAGGTTTTTATTTTTTATTTGCTCCTTAAAAAGGATCAGACTTTCTTTTACCAGATGGTGCAAAATTACACAATCCAGATTAATGGAAATCAAGTCCTGCTGAATTCTGGACCATTGGAGCAGGTTTTCCAAAAGACGATACAGATTATCCGATGTTTCATAAATAGTCTCTGCAATGTGCTGAATCTGCTCCATTGAAAAATCCGACAAATCTTCAGCCATCATTTTTGATAAGCCTAAAAGACTGCCGAAGGGACTTCGCAAATCATGAGCTATAATTGAAAAGAATTTATCCTTTACAGCATTCGCTTTTTGGAGTTCATCATTTTTAGATTTTATATCTTTTTCCGCTTGCTTTTGAAGGGTGATATCTCTTGCAGCACCATAAAAACTGTTCACATCTCCATGCTCGTTTAAGATTGGTATAATACCCATATTGTGCCAACAGATATAGCCATCTTTATGAAACACCTGGAACTCAAATCCATAGATATTTCTTTTCTCATCCCGTACTTTTTGCAGAAAAAAATGACACCGTTCAATATCTTCCGGTTTTACGAACGAATCAAAGGATTTACCGATAACATGTTCAGTGGAATAACCCATTAAACCGCTCCAAATTGGTGAAATATAAGTAAAATTGCCTTCAAGATCGAGTGTAAAAATGATATCCTGACAATTTTCAACCAGCATTCGATACTTTTCCTCGCTTTCAAATAATTTGGTTGTAACTTGTTCATGTTCCGAAATTTGTTTTTTCAGGAGATAACTGCTGTATGTTTTTTCAGACATCTCGTTCACAAATTGAAAAAGCATGTGTGCGACTTTGTTGAAACGCTCAAAAGACATTTCCGGAATTTCATTCAAAGCTTCACCATACATTTCCCTATCCACTCCTATCTCATCGGCATACTTCAACATATGCTGAATATTTAATTTTTCGTTCCTGACCTGACCAATCAACCAATTGGCAATATGCTTTCCTCCAACCGTGATACTGACTCCGGCATCCCATAAATCACCACTCAGGCATGTGCGGATAATTGGTCCGGTCGGATTATGACGACCCAAAATTGCATCAGACCTGAAACAATTCAATCGACCTTTTTCAGTATTTCGGATAATGTCATTGCAGAGTCTGCAGAAATTGCTGGGTCTGGTAATTGGAATACCATCAGGAGTTGTAATGATAGACGCTACTCCCGTGGCGTCAGAAAATAAATCCTGAAGTAGCTGTATTTCCTCCATCACGAAAATATCACTAAATTGTATATTTTCCATAGAAGGGTTCACGTTTTCTTCAATCTGGGAGACCATAGTATTTATTCTCTTAAAATAAGTGCAGATTCTTTGGAATGCAAGATTGTATGGCAATAAAAGCAGAATCCTTTATCAAATAGTAATCGTTTGTTAAGGACAAGCTCGTATGAAAAGTTACTAAAATTTTAAAGTCATTATCAAAAACTTAATCTCAAAACAAAAGCAAATATACTGTAAAAGTAAAAGTTTTTTACTTTAAAGCAAACTTTATTACAAATAATTACACCACCAATAATTAGAATATATACGGTAAACTAATTAAATCTCAATACCCTTGAGGCTTTGAGGTCATGAATTTTATTTTGTTCATAAACGAGTTTACCATTCAGGAAGGTTTTATGTATACGTGCGTGAAAATGTTGACCATTCCAGGGAGACCATCCACATTTTGACAAAATTTGGTTTCCTGAAAGCGTCCAGGAAACGGTAGGATCAATAAGTACGATATCTGCAAAATATCCTTCCCGAATAAAACCGCGCCCTTCGATGCGGTAGAGTTCCGCCGGGGCATGACACATCTTTTCCACCACTTTTTCTTTGGAAATAACGCCTTGATTCGCAAGCTCCAGCATCAAAAGAAGCGAAAATTGAATAGATGGTGATCCGGAAGCTGCTGTCAGGCAATCGCCTTGTTTTTCCGACCAAAGGTGCGGAGCATGATCAGTAGCAATGACATCCAGTAGGTTTCCTGCAATTGCTGCGCGAAGTGCTTCCTTATCTTGCTTTGTTTTAATGGCAGGATTGCACTTGATGGCGTTTCCATAATGTTCATAATCATCCTCGTCAAACCAAAGATGTGAAACGCAGACTTCTGCAGTTATTTTTTTTAACGCCAGAGGTTTATCTTCAAACAGACTAAGCTCTTTGGCTGTACTGACATGCAACAAATGAAGACGAGTGCCGAATTTTTCAGCCAGATCCACCGCATAGGCGGATGAAGCGTAACATGCTTCAGCGCTGCGAATCAGAGGATGATAACGCAAGGGAAGATCACCACCCGATTCTTCCATATATCTGGACTTATTCGCCTTGACAATTGCTTCGGATTCAGCATGCACAGCAACTATGGAAGGAATAGTCTTAAAAAGACCTTCGAGTGATTCCTCACTTCCCACCAACATATCCCCGGTAGATGAACCCATAAAAACTTTTACACCACATACACGACTAAAATCCGCTTTTTCGAGTTCAAACAAGTTCGTATTGGTAGCACCTAAATAAAAAGCATAATTTGCATACGATTTTTCAGCGGCCAATTCCATTTTTTCTTCCCAAGCCGAAATAGTAGTGGTTTGAGGGATGGTATTGGGCATGTCCATAAAAGAAGTAACACCACCTGCCAAAGCGGCCTTGGATTCAGTGGTCAAATCAGCCTTATGAGTCAGACCCGGATCTCTAAAATGAACGTGATCATCAATAACTCCGGGAATCAACCATTTACCGGTAGCATCTGTTATTTTACTGACAGATAAGAAATTCTCGGGTACCTCGCCCTCAAAGATACGGGCTATGCGGTCGTTTTCAACCATAACAGAACCCACGAACGAACGACCTTCGTTAATAATTAAAGCATTATAGATGAGTAAAGGGATCATACTGAAACCTTTCTGTTTTTTTGAGGAAATTTTCTAAAATAACTCCTGAGAGTCATTTTAATGACACCAAAAACGGCTTCGTTGAAAATGCCACCGTTCATTTTGGATACACCCAGAACCCTGTTGGAAAAGACTATTGGAACTTCCTTAATGACAAATCCACACTTCCAGGCGGTAAATTTCATTTCAATCTGAAAAGCATAACCCTTGAACCGAATGTTATCCAGTTCAATTTTTTCAAGCACTTCCCGACGGTAACATTTAAAACCGGCAGTGGTGTCAAATATTTTCATTCCGGTAACTAACCGAACATACGCTGAAGCGAAATAGGACATCAGCACACGACCGATAGGCCAATTAACGACATTGACCACGTTATTGACATAACGGGAACCAATAGCCACATCACCACCTTGCTCAGCACAAGCCTCATACAAATGAATCAGATCTTTGGGATTGTGTGAAAAGTCTGCATCCATTTCAAAAATATAGTCGTACTTATGTTCCATAGACCAATGAAAACCGAAAATATAGGCAGTCCCCAAGCCAAGTTTGCTTTTACGTTCAACAATGTGAAGTGAATCGGGAAATTCCTTTTGAAGCATTTTTACAATGTCAGCAGTACCATCGGGTGATCCATCGTCAACAATCAGTATATCAAAGGATTTTGGTAAATCAAATACCGCCCGGATAATTAATTCGATGTTCTCTTTTTCGTTGTAGGTAGGAATAATAACGACTGAATCAGAAGTCATGCCAGTAAGCTTTTATTTGAATTTTAGACAAATATAAAGCTTTATTTTTTTATGCCTCGAATAAAACCCGCAGATATTTTATATTTTTGTAGCGTTTTTATACATCTTTACGATTTTAGGGTTTGGAAATAGGAAATTTACGACAACTCTATCAAAAGCACCCGCAACTGAATGCGGGCAAATTGGTATTGTCAGAAACGAGCGACAGCTTATTTCTGGAAGGATTAATCGGCTCTACAGTGAGCCTGAGTCTGGCTTCTTTTTATCTGGAATCCAAACGTGATTTTATATTGATACATGAAGATGCTGAACTGGCCGGCTACCTTTACCACGATATGGTGCAACTGCTTGGCCCGGATCTTGTTTTCTACTACCCGGCCAGCTTTAAACGCGCACTTAAATATGGGCGCAATGACCCCGGTAACACCATTCTTCGCACGGAAACTCTCAGCGCCTTGCGTCAAAACCAGAATATTGTAGTCGTTACTTATCCGGACGCTTTGCTTGAAAAAGTGGTGGCCGTCGGTGATTTGAACGATAAAACCCTTGATTTGCATACCGGTGAACGCATTGATAATTCCTTTGTCATTGAATTGTTGCACACCTTTGGCTTTGAGCGCGTTGACTATGTTTATGAACCGGGACAGTTTTCCGTTCGCGGAAGCTTGATCGATGTATATTCCTGGAGCAACGAACTGCCCTATCGCATCGACTTTTTTGGAGATGAAGTGGAAAGCATCCGTTCTTTTGAAATAGAAAATCAACTATCCAAAGATAAAATAGAATCGATCCGGATTATCCCTTTTACGAACGAAGACGAAGATCTGGCCGTTCCTTTCACCGATTACCTGAACGATAAGGCCATCCTGGCTTTCTCCGATTTTGAATTCACCTGTGCCAGACTCAAACAGCTGGCTGAAGATGCAACGGAGGTGCCGAGTAAAAAATTACTGGACAGCATTGATTTTGCGCAAAAAGCCAAAGCGTATCAATGGATTGAGTTCGGACGCAGAGCCTACAGCTCCAGACATGCCAACATTTCATTCAATACTTCTCCTCAGGATATTTTCGGAAAGAACTTTGACTTTGTTAGTCAGGCTTTTCAGCGTTACACCGAGATGGGTTACGAGCTTTTTATCCTGAGCGACAGCCTCAAACAAATTGAACGGCTTCAGACCATATTTACCGATCGGGGTGATCATATAGCTTTCACTCCCATTCAAAAAACATTGCACGAAGGTTTTGTCGATCATGAATTGAAAATAGTTTGTTTTACAGACCATCAGATTTTCGAACGATACCATAAATACAACCTGCGTTCCGATAAAGCCAGAAACGGTAAGCTGGCCTTAAGCCTCAAGGAACTGGTACAGTTTCAGTTTGGAGATTATGTGGTTCATATAGATTATGGTGTGGGTCGTTTTGCCGGTCTTTTCCGTACGGAAGTAAACGGCAAGATGCAGGAAATCATCAAGATTGTCTATAAGGACAACGATACGATTTTCGTCAGCATCCACAACCTGCACCGAATATCCAAATACAGAGGTAAAGAAGGGGAAGAACCCCGCATCAACAAACTGGGCAGCAGCTCCTGGGCAGCGGTAAAAGAACGCACCAAAAAGAAGGTCAAGGATATTGCCCGCGATTTGATTGCGCTCTACGCCCAGCGAAAAGACGAACAAGGTTTTTGCTACAGCCCCGACAGCTTTCTGCAGCAAGAGTTGGAAGCCTCTTTCACCTATGAAGATACTCCCGACCAAACCAAGGCGACCATTGACGTCAAGGCTGATATGGAATGCAGCAAACCTATGGATAGGCTTATTTGCGGTGATGTTGGTTTTGGTAAAACCGAAGTGGCTATCCGCGCGGCCTTCAAAGCGGTGACCGACAACAAACAGGTAGCCATTCTGGTGCCGACAACGGTTTTAGCCTTGCAACATTACAAAACCTTCAAGTCCAGGTTGGAAAAATTTCCCTGCAAAGTTGATTATTTAAGCAGAACCCGCAAAGCTGCCGATGTAACAGCACTTTTAAAAGATTTGAAAGATGGAGAAACGAACATCGTAATAGGTACCCATAAGTTGATCGGCAAATCGGTTCAATTCAAGGATCTGGGTTTACTCATTATCGATGAGGAACAAAAATTCGGAGTTGGTGTCAAAGAAAAGCTCAAGCAAATGAAAGTCAATGTCGATACCCTGACCATGACGGCCACTCCAATTCCCCGCACCTTGCAGTTTTCACTGATGGGAGCCCGTGATTTGAGCATCATCTCCACGCCCCCACCAAACCGGTATCCCATCCAGACAGAAGTCAATACACTCAACGATGATTTGCTGAAAGAATCCATCGAATACGAGCTCGGCCGAAGCGGTCAGGTTTTTTTCATCAACAACAGGGTTCAGAATCTCCCGGAAATTGAAGCGATGGTGAAACGCTGCGTTCCTGGCGCACGTACCGTGATAGCGCATGGTCAGATGGTAGGTGAAAAATTGGAGAAAATAATCATGGATTTCATGGATTATGCCTACGATGTTTTGATTTGCACCACCATCATTGAATCGGGCATTGACATTCCAAACGCCAACACTATTATCATCAACAACGCCCATCAGTTTGGGCTGAGCGACCTCCATCAGCTTCGAGGACGAGTTGGACGCAGTAACCGGAAAGCGTTCTGTTATTTGCTCGCTCCACCTTTAAATACACTCACCTCAGAAGCCCGCAGACGCATGCAGGCCATTGAGAACTTCTCGGATCTGGGCAGCGGCTTCAACATTTCCATGCAAGACCTGGACATCCGTGGAGCAGGAAATATGCTGGGTGCTGAACAGAGTGGTTTTATAGCCGACCTGGGATTTGAAACCTATCAGAAAATTCTCAACGAAGCCGTACAAGAACTCAAGGACGAAGAGTTTTCCGATCTGTACGCAGGCGAGCAACACGCCCTGGACAGCGAAGGTCATCAAACCTACGTGGCTGATTGTACCGTTGAATCAGACATGGAACTTCTTTTCCCGGATTCCTATGTACCCGGTTCTTCCGAGCGCATGAGCCTCTATCGTGAAATGGATAATCTGGAATCAGAGACGGATATTCTGGCTTTCGAAGCACGGTTAATTGACCGTTTTGGCCCTATTCCCAAGGTTTCAACCGAATTGATTGAAGTCGTACGTTTGCGTCGCCTGGCCAGAAATCTGGGTATGGAAAAAGTTGTGTTGAAAAATGGTCAGATGATCTGTTACTTTGTCAGCAACCAGGTTTCTACTTTTTACCAATCCGCAGCCTTTGACGGAATCCTGAGATATGCCCAGAATAATATGAAAAACACCAAATTGCGTGAGCAAAACGGCAAGCGATCCTTCGTGATCAAAAACATTGAAAACATCGAAAAGGCTCTTGTTCAACTCAAATTAATGCAGTAAATTTGCACACTTATAAAGCACCTCGCAATTATGATAAAACTTACTTTTCCTGATGGTTCTATTCGGGAATATTCGAAAGGAACTACAGCATTCCACGTGGCTGAAGGCATCAGTCCACGACTTGCACAAGAATGTCTGGCCGCTTCAGTAAACGGTGAAACCATAGATTTAAACCGCCCAATCACCACGGATGGCACCATTCAATTGCTGAAATGGGACGACGAGCAAGGTAAACACGCATTCTGGCATTCATCTGCCCACCTTTTAGCCGAAGCCTTGCAGGATTTATACCCGGGCATTCAATTTGGTATCGGACCAGCCATCGAAAACGGATTTTATTACGATGTAGATGCAGGTGAAACAACCATTAAAGAATCAGATCTGCCCGAGATTGAAGCCAAAATGGCGGAACTCGTATCCAAAAAAGAATCCATCATTCGGGAAGATATCTCCAAAAAAGCCGCTTTGAAATTATTCGGAGATCGCGGTGAAACCTACAAAACGGAACTTATTTCCGAACTGGAAGATGGCACCATCACCACCTACAATCAAGGAAGCTTCACTGACTTATGCCGTGGACCGCACCTTTCAACCACAGAACCCATCAAAGCCATCAAGTTACTTTCAGTAGCCGGTGCATATTGGCGTGGTGACGAAAAGCGCAAACAAATGACACGTATATATGGTGTTTCCTTCCCAAAGAAAAAACAACTGGACGAATACCTGGTTCTTTTGGAAGAGGCTAAAAAACGTGACCACCGTAAGATTGGCAAAGAACTGGAACTTTTCATGTTCAGCGAAATGGTCGGTAAAGGACTGCCTATTTGGTTGCCCCGCGGTACCGCCTTGCGTTTACGTTTGGAAGACTTTCTGAAACGCATCCAGAAAAAATTTGGATACCAACAGGTGATGACCCCACATATCGGTCGGAAAGAATTATACGTCACTTCAGGTCACTACGCCAAATATGGCAAGGACTCCTTCCAACCCATCCATACACCGGAAGAAGGCGAAGAATACCTGCTCAAACCAATGAATTGCCCGCACCACTGTGAGATCTATAAGGTAAAACCTCGTTCTTACAAAGATCTGCCCTTACGCTTTGCCGAATTTGGTACCGTTTACCGCTACGAACAAAGCGGTGAACTTCACGGTTTAACCCGCGTCCGCAGTTTTACACAAGACGATGCACATATTTTCTGCCGTCAGGATCAGGTGAAGGATGAATTTCTCAAAGTGATGGATATCATCTTCATCATTTTCAAGGCACTCGATTTCGAAAACTTTGAAGCTCAGATTTCACTTCGTGACCCAAGCAACAAAGAAAAATACATCGGCAGCGATGAAAACTGGGAAAAATCACAAAGTGCCATCATCGAAGCTTGTCAGGAAAAAGGCTTGAAAGCCAATATTGTAGAAGGCGAAGCAGCTTTCTACGGTCCTAAGCTTGACTTTATGGTCAAAGACGCCATCGGTCGCCGCTGGCAATTGGGTACCATCCAGGTTGACTACAACCTCCCTGAACGATTCGAACTGGAATACGTTGGAAGCGACAATCTGAAACACCGACCAGTGATGATTCACCGGGCTCCATTCGGCTCCATGGAACGTTTTGTGGCCGTTTTGATAGAACATACAGCAGGTAAATTCCCCTTGTGGCTTACACCTGACCAGGTGGTTATTCTTCCCATCAGCGAGAAGTTTAACGACTACGCCAACGAAGTGGCTGAATTCCTGAACGATAAAGACATTCGCACCGTAGTGGATGATCGCAACGAGAAAATTGGCCGTAAAATTCGTGATAATGAATTAAAGCGTATCCCATACATGTTAATTGTAGGTGAGCAAGAAGCAGAAAAACAAGAAGTTTCTGTAAGAAAACAAGGCGAGGGAGATAAAGGTTCCATGAAATTTACTACCTTTGCCGAACTTTTGACTGAAGAAGTTGAAAAAATGGTGACTACTTGGTAGTTACTTGTTGATAGTCAAACATTTAAATAAATAAACGAGGATTTAATACATCTGAATGAAGAACGACGATTTTAAAATGCAGTACCGGATCAACGACCGTATCCGTGTAAAAGAAGTCCGCTTAGTCGGTGAAAATGTAGAACAAGGTGTATATACCATACAGGAAGCCTTGACTATGGCCGATCAAAAGCAATTGGACTTGGTAGAAATATCACCAAACGCTGCGCCCCCCGTCTGTAAAATTTGTGACTATCAAAAGTTTTTGTATCAACAAAAAAAGCGCCAAAAGGAACAAAAGGCCAAAGCCTCCAAGATTATTCTGAAGGAGATCCGCTTCGGACCTCAAACGGATGCTCACGATTACGATTTCAAGCTTAAACACGCGAAATCGTTTTTGGAAGAAGGATCAAAGGTTAAGGCGTATGTTTTTTTCAAAGGTCGTTCTATCCTTTTCAAGGAACAAGGTGAAGTATTGTTGCTTCGTTTTGCCAACGATCTGGAAGATTATGGAAAAGTGGAAAATCTACCGGTTCTCGAAGGAAAGCGCATGATTATCATGTTGGCTCCTAAGAAGAAAGCAGTCGCTCCAGTTATCAATAAACCAGTTACTAAACCAATTACAAACTCTAAAACTGAGCAAGATGCCAAAGATGAAAACTAACTCCGGTTCTAAAAAGAGGTTTACCCTTACCGGAACAGGTAAAATCAAGCGTAAACACGCTTTCAAAAGTCACATTCTGACCAAGAAAACGACCAAACAAAAACGTAACCTTACCCACATGGGAATGGTTCACAAAACCGACTTGAACAACGTTAAGTTGTTATTGGGAATGAAATAAACCCAAAAAAAGATTTACAACTCATTTTTTAACCGAGTGTCTTAGCAAACAAAGATCATCTGAAAAGTATGACGCTAACATTCAAAAAAAAGAAACAAAATGCCTAGATCAGTCAATCACGTTGCCTCAAGAGCAAGAAGAAAAAAAGTTTTATCCTTAACCAGAGGATATTTCGGTTCAAGAAAAAATGTTTGGACAGTTGCCAAGAATACTTGGGAAAAAGGTCAACAATATGCATATCGCGACCGCAAGGTTAAAAAACGCGAATTCCGCGGTTTGTGGATTCAGCGTATCAATGCTGCCGCACGTTTGGAAGGTATGTCTTACAGTCGCTTGATGGGAGCTTTACATAAAGCCGGCATCGAAATCAACCGTAAGGTTTTAGCCGACTTGGCCATGAACGAACCACAGGCTTTCAAAGCCATCGTTCTACAAGCTAAGAACGCTTAATATCTCACTACTAAAGCATTAGAAGCCTCGAAGAAATTCGGGGCTTTTTTATTGGAATAAAGTCTTTAAAACTTGCTTTATCCTTATTTTTTTTCTATATTTGTCTAAGAGAAGTCGTGTCAACATTGATTGGTAGACTCATCAAATTATTCAAGAAAACCGAGACACCGCTCAGGATATACAATGGCGGGCCGCACCTCGAAAGAGTCGCTTCGGCGCAGCGGATTACAAAGGAATCCTGGCACTCAAATCCTGTCAAACGGAGTTTCACATATCTCATTGATGCGGCTTCTTCCCAAAAACAAATGCCTCTGATCTTTCCGATCAGAGGCATTTTGTTTTTATATCTTCCATTTCAATCTTCTCTTTCTTCTCTTTCTTCTCTTTCTTCTACACCCTCATTCCCTGCAAGGTAAAATTGAAATAGGGAGCCGAGTACAAGGCGCAGAGGGCGAGTCATACCGGAGCGTACTTTTCGTACGTGAGGATTGACTCGCCCTCTGCAACGCAGTAATCGACTTCCTATTACGATTTTACACCTACTCGAAGCGTTTTATGATATTGTAGGACTGGTAGAGGCCTAATTGTCCCGCCATCCTCAAATCACTCACCCCATGCTCCCTATCCCCCAGATTAATCTGAGCCAGCCCCCTATTGAACCACGCATCCGCAAATTCAGGATTTATCTCCAAAGCCTTCGTATAATCAATAATTGCATTTCGATAATCACGCTGAATGGAACGAATATTTGCACGATTGTAATACGCATATATAAAATTTGGGTCTAAAGACAATACCTTTTCATAATCACGCATCACCAGGTCATAATCTGTTCCAAAAGCTTTTTCACCTAGCGAAAAGCTACCAGTCTTTGGATTTTTCAAATCACCTGACACCTTTTGTTTTGCATTTTCCGCACTCTCATTGCTGGCATATTCAACATTAATCTTTTTAAAACGAAGGTTTGCTCGTTCAAAATAGGCCAACACCATTTTATCGTTCAGTTGCAATGCCCGCGTCAAATCATCGATGGCACTGGATAAATCCTGTACCAGGGCAAAATCTACAGCACGGGCAAAGAATAAAGCAGCGATATCAGGTGTCTGACCAATACGACTTGAATAGTCATCGATCGAATGAAAATGCAAATCGGCTTGTTCAGTTGTCAAGGCCAGCTCCTGATTGGATATCAACATTTTTTGCATACTGTTGGCTCCTGCATTTGACAGCTCTGTCTGGTACTTGCCGTAATCCATAATGCGTCGCTCAGGACCCGGGCGAGATTTCTCATAGAAGGTGATGAAAAACAAATTCTCCATTTGAACCTCAATATTTTTATCCTGAACGCGTCCACGCATCGGATTCTGATATTTGTTCACGCCCCCATTGTCCGTATCTGCAACAATGACCTTATTGTATTTGGACATGTCCTTCTTTTTTGTATCCGTTGTATCAGAAGCGGCCGATTTTGAAGCAACATTCTTTTTATTGGCTCGATCCTGCTTCATTTTTTCTTCAATATTCCAGGCCGCAAAATAGTCTCTGTCAGCGCCCTTGGCATCACCCATCTTTTTACGCGCATCCGACCTTTGGTAATAAGCAGGCGTGAAATTGGGATAAACACCTATAATGGTGGAAAAATCAGCAACAGCTCCTTTATATTCACCAATATCCTGCTTCATCAACCCACGGTTGTAAATGGCCATGTAATTATCCGGTTCCAGAAAAATGACCTTGTCAAAATCCTCGATAGCCCTGTTCACATCACCCACTTGTGAACGAATGATTCCCCGGTTGAAATAAGCCAGCTTTGAATTGGGATCGATCCGGATACTGCGATCGAAATCATCGAGTGTGCCTCTCAGATCATTCAGATTATACCGGGTCAAGCCTCTATTGATGTAATACGAAGGGTTTTCAGGTTCCAGGCGAATGGCTTCATTCAAATCGGGTAAAGCGTTGGCATACTTGCTCATGGACAGGTAAACCCAACCACGGCCGGCGCGGGCAGGTGCATAAAAACGGTCTATGGCAATAGCCCTGCTAAAATCGTCTACTGCTGAAAGTGTATCCCCTTTTTCAATATACAATTGTCCACGACTCATATAGCCATTTACAAAAGTTGGAAAGTGATCAAGTAGTTTATTGAAGCTGATCAGGCCTTCAGTAAAGTTTTTTTCGTAGGTCTGAGATAAACCCTTATTGAGCATCAAGGTCTGGTTTTCAACGTCAAATTCTAGCCCTTTGTCGCAATCGGCCACTGCCTCTTTGTATTTGCCCAGTCTCATGCGGGCATAACTACGACAAAGAAAGGCTCTCACCATAAAGTTATTGCGTTCCAATGCTTTGGTGCAATCCTCCTCCGAACCTGCATTATCATCCAGATAAAGCTTAGCCGAAGCCCTATATAGGTAGGGTTCAGCCAAGTAAGGTTTTGTCTTTATGACCTGATTGAAATACTGAATGGACAGAACGTAATCGTCAAAGTACAGTGCATTCTGGCCAATGGCCATCATTCGTTCTGTGTTTATCTGGGCGACAGCTGTTGTAAAAAAGAAGATGCTCACAAGAGCGACACTGATCAATCGTTTCATTTTATCACCTTTTGGATACCTCACTGACACAGGTCTAAGCTGTTTTCAGGATCATTAATGATCCAAAGATACTGGCTTTGAAAGAAGTATCAACTTTTTTAAGTTTAAAATGCCTTTTTTAAAGGTTTTTAGAAAAAAGCGACAATTACCTGGCCTTATAAGCAGGTTTTGTCTTACCCTTCAAAATGGAAGTCAACTTAGATTTGATGAGCTGCTTGCGAATGGGAGAAATCAGATCGGTGAAAACCTTACCTTCCAGATGGTCGTATTCATGTTGGATGACTCGAGCGACAAAGCCATCAAAATCGTCTTCATGCTGAACAAAATGTTCATCCTGATAACGAATACGAATTTTTTTGCTACGAATTACATTTTCATGAATGAAAGGCAAACTCAGACAACCCTCTTCCATCGTACAGCTTTCTTCTGAGAATTCCACCATTTTTGGATTAATGAAGGTTTTTTTGTATCCTAAAAATTCCGGATCATCCTCTCCCAGCGGAGTTAGGTCAAGTATGAACACTCGGATGGAAAAGCCCACCTGAGGCGCAGCAAGCCCAACACCATCCGCTTTGAGAAGTGTTTCGTACATATTTTCAAGCAACTCACTTATATTTGGGTATTCAGGGGTTATTTCTTCCGTCTCTTTTCGAAGAACTTGTTGACCATATAAAAAAATAGGCAATTGCATCATTTAACGTATTGATTCTAAATAAGATTGTAATATAATAACGGCACTGATCTCATCCACCAATGCTTTGTTTTGTCTGTCTTTTTTCTTAAGTCCACCCTCGAGCATGGCCTGATGTGCCAACACTGAAGTGAACCGCTCATCCACATATTCAACGGGGATATCCGGTAATGTCTTTTTGAGGAGTCTGACAAATGGTTCGATGTATTTCATTGATTCGGAAAGCTCGTTGTTCATCTGTTTGGGCAAACCAACCACTATACGTTCAACAGCTTCCTTTTTGGTATAGTCAGTCAAATATTTCAACAATTCGTGACTGAGCACTGTAGTCAAACCTCCGGCTATCAGTTTCAAGCTGTCAGTTACGGCTAAACCTGTCCGCTTTCTTCCATAATCAATCGCAATAACTCTTCCCATTAATTGATCTCTCCGAATTATAGTCTAGAAAAGTGCATCATTTTACTCAAATATTTGCCGATGATGTCAAATTCCAGATTCACTACACTACCCACTTTAAATTGTTTAAAATTGGTATGCTCGTAGGTGTAGGGTATAATGGAAACTTCGAAACTATTGTCCTTCGAATTGCAAACGGTCAGACTTACTCCGTTGACCGTTACCGAACCTTTCTCAACTGTCACATAACCCATTTTGGCCTTTTCGACATCCAGAGGATATTTAAACCGATACCGCCAGCTTCCATCCGTTTCTTCAACAAGCACACATACTGCAGTCTGATCAACATGACCTTGCACAATGTGTCCATCCAGACGTCCATTCATGGGCATGCTTCGTTCCAGATTCACTTTATCGCCAATCCTCAACAAGCCCAAATTGGATTTATCCAACGTTTCCTGAATGGCTGTTACCGTATAAATATCCTTATCAAAACTTACAACGGTCAGACAGACTCCATTGTGTGAAACGCTCTGATCTATTTTGAGTTCGTTGGTAAAGGAGCATCTCAGACTCAGGTTGAGATTTCCTCCCTCCCGACTCAATCCGGTTACAACAGCTGCTTCTTCTACTATTCCTGAAAACATATTTATTCTTCTTAAAATTTAACTTCCGGTGCTTTTGCTGCTCCTTCTTCTGCTTCGAAATACACTTTCTTCTCAAATCCGAACAAACCGGCTATGATGTTTTTTGGAAACCGGCGAATCATAATATTAAAGCTTTGAGCTGCATCATTGAAACGCTGGCGTTCTACTGAAATACGATTTTCAGTACCTTCCAGTTGTGCCTGAAGTTCCAGGAAGTTCTGATTGGCTTTCAAGTCGGGATATTTTTCCACAGTCACCAACAAACGACTCAGTGATGAACTTACCTGAGATTGAGCAGCCTGAAACTTAGCCAGACTTTCGGAAGTCATATTGGTTGGATCGATGGTTGTCTGTGTAGCTTTAGCACGAGCTTCAACCACTGCTTGTAAGGTACCACTTTCATGAGCAGCATACCCTTTCACCGTAGCTACCAAATTCGGAATCAAATCCGAACGACGTTGATACTGACTTTCCACATTGGCCCATGATTTCGTAACCGTCTCTTCAGCCGTCACCATACCATTATACTGACCCATACCCCACAAAAACATTATCACAACTAAGCCTAAAACCGAAAGGCCAACAATCATACCTTTATTCATATCTCTATCTATTTAATTATCAATTAATAAAACACATATATTTAATATATATTTCTTTCTTTTCTTCGGCAAAAACCCAACTCTGCCTGAGGCTTCAATAGGGAGCCTAGTACAAGGCGTAAATTATAAACCACACCGGAGCGTACTTTTCGTACGTGAGGATTGGTTTCTAATTTACAACGCAGTAATCGGCTTCCTATTGAAGCCGAAGTCTACCAGTTGCCGGATGCGCCACCCCCGCCGGATGCGCCCCCCCCAAAGGAACCGCCGCCTCCGCCGAATCCACCCCCACTACCACCACCGCCCCTTGTCGGAACAATAATAATCATAGGTATCGTATACGACTTCCTAACCTCGTGGTGACAATTGGCACAACTATATATTTTAATTCCTTCCCCACAACTTAAAGGCGTAGGCACCAACGTAATTTTATCAGCAGTCTGTGCAAACGTTTTAAACCCACAACTCGGACAAGCCTTGTAATTGGTAAATGTCTTCGCATACGGTAAAAATGTACGATGACCACAATCCATACAAATCCAGGCATCGTAATCAACAGATCCAACTGTTTCTTCTGCCTGTTGGCCGATACTCAAATAAGCATCCTCCTGCTTTTCAGTCATAAGGCTTAGAGGTTTACCACATTCAGGGCAAATACGGGGCACATGCCTGTAACTTTTTAACTTGCGACTATACCATAGAAAAAAGAAGATCATCGTCAGAGGAAAGAGAACAGTCAAAATGCCATAACCTGTCTTTGAGGTAGAAAGGGTTTTATAGATTAAATAAGGATCCTCTTTTTCTAAGGCTTTTACTTTCTTATTTGCACTGTAGGAACTCAATATCAATACAACAATGGACAGAAATAAATAAATAAGTAAAATATTCAATATCTTGGCTTTGGATGCAGCCTGCTGAGCGGCCTGTTCTGCCAGCATATCTACTCGAATCTCTTCAGCAGCTTTGGGGTCTGAAAGTATTTTCACAGCTCCTTTTACACCCGCTAAAAGTCCTGCACCGTAATTACCTTCACGCATGGATGGTAAAATGTTATTTTCAATGATGCGCTTGCAAATAGCATCGGGTAAAATACCTTCCATCCCATAACCGGTTTCAAATGTTACAGCACTTTGGTCTTCCACCATCAAAAGTAAAAGTCCGTTGCTATTGCCTGCCTTACCTATTTTCCAATTATTGAACAGTTCAAAGGCAAATTGCTTGAAAGGGACCTGACCTACTGATTTCAGGGCAACCACAAAAACTTCAGCAGTGGAATTGCTTTCAACCTGAGCCAAAAAACTGTTAATATCAGCCTGAGACTGAGCATCTATAAGCCCATCCGGATTGGAAACATAGGACGTTGCATCCTGAAGCTTGGTGTTGGGTACAGACTGCACTGTCCAGACTTCCGCGTGAATCAGCATGCTGCAAAAACAAAATAATAGCCCTATTATTAAAGGTTTTTTCATTGAATTATTCATTTGAATATGGACATCAAAGATGATAATTAATTTTGAGAAATTGAGATTCTTACTCTGAAATTGCGCCGGATCCGATAACTTCGTCCCCTTCGTACCAGGCAGCAAACTGACCGGCAGTTACACTCTGCTGAGGTTCCTCAAAATCAATATAAAGCCCCTCTTCAAACCGGTAAAGTGTAGCCGCCTGCAAAGGCTGACGATAACGTTCCCTGACCATATAACTGGCAGACTCACCTATTTCCAAAGCCTTATCCGGACGAACCCAATGAATTTCATCCGAATTTATTTTCAAAGTCTTGCGATACAATCCCGGGTGGTCTACTCCCTCACCGACAAAAATCAGGTTTTGCTCCACATCGGTAGCCAAAACAAAAAGCGGTTTCTCAAAACCTCCTATACCAAGTCCTTTTCTTTGTCCAATGGTATAGAAATGAGCTCCCTGATGTTCGCCCACCGCTTTTCCATCTTTTAAACGATAGAAATAGGGTTTTGCCTGTTTTTTCAATTTTTCGTGCAAATCTTCCGGAATCATCCGTCCGTAAGCTTTCAGGTCAGCCGCAATTTCAACGACCTGACCAGCCTTTTTCTCTAATTTTTGCTGTAGAAAAACAGGTAAATCCACTTTACCAACAAAGCAAATGCCTTGTGAATCTTTTTTAAATGCAGTTGCAAGCCCTAACTCTTCGGCAATTCTGCGGACTTCAGGTTTTTCAATGTCACCTATTGGAAACATGGCTTTTGAAAGCTGTTCCTGAGACAACTGGCAAAGAAAATAGGATTGATCCTTGTTTGGATCACTACCGGCCAAAAGTCTGAAAATAGGCTTTTCTGAAATATTGGTTGAATTTGAATCAGGAATTAGGACATCCCGTCGACAATAATGTCCTGTTGCAACCCGGGTCGCACCATATTTTTGAGCTGCTTCCCAGAAAGCGTCAAACTTAATTTCACGATTGCACAGCACATCCGGATTGGGAGTACGCCCTTTCTGATATTCGGAAAACATGTAATCTACTACCCGTTCGCGGTAAAGATCACTCAGATCAACCGAATGAAATTCAATATCCAGTTTACGGGCTACCAGCTCAGCAATAAGCAAATCATCTTCATAGGGACAATCGCCCGAAAGTGTACCCACGGTATCCTTCCAGTTGATCATATAAACTCCAACCACCTCAAAACCTTGCTTTTTCAACAAGTATGCAGCAACACTAGAGTCAACACCCCCAGACAAACCAAGTACAATTCTTTCCAAATAATTTGAAATTTAAAAGGATGATAGTTCAGACTACAAAGATAGACATTTAAGAAACAAACTCAAAAAAAAGACTCTTTCCCGAGCCTCGCGGACCAGGAAAGAGCATCTTTTTTTGTTGAGATAGAAATTCTTTAATAACGTTTAAATACAAAAAATAATTTTTCCCTTTTATTGTTTAAAAAATTCTGAAATTCATTAACTCCTATTACAACAAATATAGCGAAAAGCCTCATTTTCATCAAATTCTTTTCGTTAAAGAAGGTTACAGTTAAAAAAATTAGTACAAAAAATAGTATCACTCACATTTTAAGATATTTAAAGTAGCAAAAGACATCAATGAAGAATATGCAGTTTTAACACAATATCATATTTCCATCATTAGACCCCTTTTAAATACAAATATTAACAAAAAAAAGAGGCCTTGAACGAACCAGACCTCTAAATTTTGACACTTATCAAAAGCTTACTTCTGACGCATAAATATTTGTATAGGTGTACCAGTAAATGGCCATTCTGCACGAATCTTATTTTCAAGGAAACGTTTGTATGGTTCTTTGATGTATTGAGGCAGATTTGCAAAGAAAATAAAGGTTGGACACATGGGGCCTTGCAATTGCGTCACATATTTAATCTTGATATATTTACCCTTCAAGGATGGTGGAGGATAGTTTTCAATCAATGGTAAGAAAAACTCATTCAGTTTGTTGGTTGAAACATGGAATTTCCTGGTTTCATAAACTTCTTTAGCAGTTTCAATTGCCTTGAAAATACGTTGCTTGGTTAAAGCTGAAGTAAAAATGATGGGGAAATCAACAAACGGAGCAAAACGCTCACGAATGGTTTCTTCAAATTCCTTCACCGTATTGGTTTGTTTATCTTCGACCAAATCCCATTTGTTCACACAGACTACCAACCCTTTACGATTCTTCTGAATCAAGGAGAAAATATTCATATCCTGGCTTTCAATACCACGTGTAGCATCTACCATCAGAATACAAACATCTGAATTTTCTATGGCACGGATGGAACGTATCACCGAATAATATTCAAGATCTTCGTTCACTTTACCCTTCTTACGGATACCGGCGGTATCTACCAGATAGAAATCAAATCCAAATTTGGTGTATCTCGTATAAATGGAGTCACGCGTAGTTCCGGCTACTTCTGTAACAATCGTTCTTTCTTCTCCGATAAAAGCATTGATGATGGAGGATTTACCTGCATTCGGTCGTCCTACGACAGCAAAACGTGGAATCTCTTCATGTTCTTCCGTTGAATATTTATCCGGATTGAATTTAGTAATGAGCAAATCCATAAAATCACCTGTGCCCAAACCATTTACAGCAGAAATAACATTCGGATCGCCCAAACCTAATGCATAAAATTCAGAAGCATTGTAGCCCATCATATTGGTATCCGCCTTGTTGGCGACCAACATAACCGGACGATCTTTCACTCCTCTCAAGATCTTACCCACAGACATATCCAGATCTGTCAGACCTGTAGTGACATCAACCACAAAAAGAATGACATCGCATTCTTCTAAAGCTATGTTTACTTGTTTCTTTATTTCCTGTTCAAAAACATCACCTGATTTATCAACCCAACCACCGGTGTCAATGACTGAAAATTCTTTTCCATCCCATTCTGACAATCCATATTGGCGATCACGCGTCGTTCCTGATTCCTCATTGACGATCGCTTGTTTTGTTTTTGTTAAGCGATTGAACAAAGTCGATTTTCCCACATTCGGGCGACCTACTATAGCTACTATATTTCCCATTTTTCTTTTTTTTAATCCAACTGATAGCCAAATGCCTTCAGCTTGTTATCCTTATTACGCCAATCTTTTTCAACCTTCACGAACATTTCCAAAAATACCTTTTTTCCCAAAAAGGCCTCAATATCTTTTCTGGCTTCTGTCGCAGTTTTTTTCAATGCCTGTCCCCCATGACCGATGATGATTCCTTTTTGGGTATCACGTTCTACATATATCACAGCACTGATACGCACCAGTTTCGCCGTATCATCGAATTGTTCCACAACAACTTCGGTGGAATAGGGTATTTCTTTTTGATAATAAAGTAATATTTTTTCCCGAATGATCTCTGTAACAAAGAAACGTGCCGGTTTGTCCGTCAAAGCATCCTTATCAAAGTAAGGGGGTGACTCCGGCAACAATTCCGAGATACGTTTCAATACATAGGTTACATTAAACTTTCTCAAGGCCGAAATGGGTATTATTTCAGCTTTTGGCAATAGAATTCTCAACTCATCAACTTGTTTATCAAGACGTTCCTGATCGCTCAGGTCAATCTTATTGACGATGACCAATACCGGAATGTCAATATTCTTAACTTTTTCCAGAAAACTTTCATGCTTATCAATTTGCTCAACGGTATCTGTTACATAAAGCAAAATATCGGCATCCAACAGCGCTGAATTCGAGAAATTCAGCATAGACTGCTGCAACCTGTAGTTTGGAGTCAATACACCAGGGGTATCCGAATAGACAATCTGATAATCTTCACCATTAACGATTCCCATGATGCGATGTCTGGTAGTCTGTGCCTTAGAGGTTATGATTGAAATCTTTTCACCTACCAAAGTATTCATCAAGGTTGACTTTCCCACATTGG
>Ga0209123_1001476_pt1 | contig 23233 bp, 10 predicted proteins | sample BarGraIncu00431A_FD_184500 | JGI IMG/M metagenome (GOLD analysis project Ga0209123, IMG submission 184500) | Arctic peat soil microbial communities from Barrow, Alaska, USA - Barrow Graham LP Incubations 004-31A (SPAdes) (version 2) | ecosystem: Environmental > Terrestrial > Soil > Wetlands >...
TCCGCTGCGCTCACCTCGTAAGTTTCCATCAAGCATTTCCAAGCAATCCCCGCTAATCCGTCCCGGTTCGGCTCCCCTTCAGGAAGGAGCCTTATGGCCAAGTCCTGCACCCGACATGCCCCAACTCGGAGCCCCGACCGGCTCTAGAGAGGAACAAAGTCAGGACTCCTAAATAATCGGTATGGAATTTGCTCGGAATCCTGCGCGGGAAACCCTGCTTATCTAATGAAACGGCCATCAGGACGGCGTCAGCGCTGCTGATCTCGAAAGGGTGCCGGCAGCTGGATGACTTACCGGGACGTGAAGCGGCGCGTGGAAAGAAGGAAGCCTGCGACCGCCGTTATTCCGGTGCAAGAATTTGATTACAATTCCGGGAGGGAGTTTTATAATGAAAAAAAATTGTTTGCATGCGCTGTTGCTGACCTTGCTGCTCGCGGTGATCCCCGTGGCTGCCCACGCCTGGACGCTGACCCTCAAGGTGACTGGTGGGAGTCTCACGCAGGCCAACACCGTCGTGCTCAGCGGAGGAGCCGTCAAGACGGTCGCGAGCGGAAACGTCACCGTTTATCCCAGCACTGCAACCACGGTGACCGTTAATACGGCCCCGGGGAGCACGAGCCAGGTAACACTGGATGGTATGGCGGCTCCCTCCTCCTTCAGCCTGAGTTCCGGGTCGCATACCGTCACGGTATCCTACGCGGCCCCGACCGCCTCGACTCTCAGCATCACCTCGAGTGCCGGCGGTGCTTTCTATGTCCTGCTGCCCAACAATACCTGGACCAGCAGCGGCGCTAGCGGCCTGGTGACGGGCACAACCCTGCAATACTCCATAGCGGCCGACGCCTCTCATGTGATCTCCGCCTATACGCTCCCCGGTGCATCCGGCACCGGCAACGGCAGCAAGGGGCAGGCAATCACCGGGAGCTTCATCTTGGGGTCCGGCAACAATGCACTGACCGCGAACTTCGGATTTGCGGCGACGGTCACCGGGTCACTTTCCGCACCGACCAACGGCTTCACGTCACAGCCGGTCAATTGCACCGCCACGGCGTCGAGTAACGACACGGGACTGCTGTATGCCTTCAATGTGACCGGTCCGGCGAACTTCTCGCAGGCCGCCTCCCCGGCTCAAACCTTCAAATTCACCCCGACCTTGCAGGGGACCTATGCGGTGACCGCGACGGTTACCTCGGCCAACGGCGGCAGCTTCACCTCCGAGACAGCCAAGGTCATCGTCACCAATTATCAAGCCAACCTGAACAGCCAGTGTATCTCCTGTCACAGCACGCAGTCTCCGACCATTGTCAGCGACTACCAGGCCTCGGTACTGCACACTCAAAGCCCGTCATCGACCTGCGGCTCCTGTCATAGCCCGGATGCCCCGCACAGTGCCGGCATCAATGCCGCCAATGTCGACCCGGTCACCTTCCAGGTGAAGACCGACAGCATTGCCGGGGCCACTCTGGGCGCTTCCTTCTGCATAAAGTGCCACGACACCACCATAGACGACTCCTTCAACGCCTCCAAGCACAAGACCAGCTCGCTTACCTGCTCTTCCTGCCACACCAAGGGCGTACACAACGTCGACTTCACTACGACTCCGGTGCGTCCCTTCGCCGGCGATAGCTACCTGAACCGCGACCTGGGCAGATCCAATATCTGCATGACCTGCCACAGCGGCGCGAACAGCGGGACGAGCATCGCCGGAAAGGTTGCCACCGCAAACTTCGGCAACCTGCCCTTCGTGGCGCCCAGCGACGCCAGCGCCGGCGGCACCCTGCACGGCAAGGTGGGGTACCATTTCCCGGGCCAGACCTATGCATTTTACTCCTCCAACAGCCATCGCAGCGTCGGGATGGGGAACCAGGTCGGCACCGGCACCGGCGGCCCCTGCGTCGCCTGCCATATGACCTCCGCCGCGAAGCACAGCTACCAGGCAGCCGCCCTGGACGGCTCCGGTGCCGTCACGGCCATCAGTTCCAGTTCCTGCGCCAATTGCCACGCCGCCTCCCTCGGCGTGGTGCAGCTTGCCGCTGACCAGACCGCTTATCTCAACGCTCTCAACGTCCTGAAGGCCATGCTCGCCGACAAGGGGTTTGTCTACTCGACCGTTTCCCCCCACTTCAGCAACACCAACTGGGGAGCCGGCCAGGCCGGCGCCAATGTCATGGGGGCCGCCTTCAACTACGCACTGCTGGCAGAGGAGCCGGGAGCCTATGCCCACAACGGGGCCTACGCCAAGAAGCTGATCCTCGACTCCATCGACACCTTGTACAACGGCTCGATCACCGGGTCCATCGACTCGGCGCTTGCCTACCTGGTTCAAAAGGGCGAAATCACCCAGGCCGTGTCCGACGGCATGACCGCCTACAAGGCGGCGAACAGCTGCACCAGTTGCCACGCGAACAACTCCGGGAGCCACACCAAGCACCTGAGCAGCTCGGTGAGCTGCGCACAGTGCCACAGCCTGACCGCAGCGGGCAGCAGTTCGCTGGTCAGCGGCACCAGCAAGCACTTAAACGGCTTGAATGACGTCAATTTCTCCGCAGGCGGCAGCTATGGCGCGGGCAGCTGCTCCAACGTGTACTGCCACTCCAACGGCGCCGCGGTCTTCAGCGCTCCGTCCTGGGGCAGCGGGGCGCTGAACTGCTCCTCCTGCCACCCCATCTCCAGCCTGGGAGGGGCCCACGCCGCCCACATCGGCAACGTGATCCCGACCTTCTACGGCGAAACCGCTGACAACTCGACGGCGGCGGAATACCGTTTCGGCTGTGCCAACTGCCACCCGACAGCGCTCAGCAGCCATGGCGACGGCCATGTCGACCTGACCCTGGTGCCGACCTCCGACGGCTCGCTGCGCAGCAAGAACAGCCCCTCAGTCCTGGCCGGCGGCATTGGCAATACCAATTCCGGCATAACGGGCAACTCACGGACGAGCGTGGTCTGCTCCGCGGCCTACTGCCACAGTAACGGCGCGGTCGGTGCCGCACTGGCCTTCGTGGCATCCCCCGACTGGTACGGCAGCTTCAGCGGCGACAAGTGCGCCATGTGCCACGGCAATGTGCCCGCCAGCGGCGCCCATGCCAAGCACGCGGTGAGCATCCACACCGGCCAGATCACCGGACCGGACGGCCTGCTGACCCAGGGACACGGCGATTCCGTACCGGCGACCATCATCAACTGCGACCTCTGCCACAACACCACGGTGACCAGCAGCAACAACGACAAGGGGAGCGCTTGCGCCTCCTGCCATGCCTCCAATGCCAAGGGGACGCCGACGCTCGACAAGACCAGGCATCTCAATGGCAGCGTCGAGGTCGCCTTCCGGGATGTCAAGGTCGTTACCAAGGCCCAGATCAGGCCGGCCAGCTTCGCCAGCTACTCCGGCGTCTGGACCAGGACGAGCTACAAGGTGGATACCGGTTCCTACGACAGCGCCAAGCTGAGCTTGAACCAGGCTGTCTTTGCCGGCGACAAGAGCTGCGCCAACGTCGCCTGCCACAACGGCAAAACGCCCAAGTGGAGCGACAAGCTGACCTGCGTGAGCTGCCACTCCCAGCTGTAAAGGGAGAGGCCAAAGCCGGTTCCGCCCCAGGGCGGGCCGGTCCCCTCAACTGACAAAGGTAATAACTTAACGGATAAAAGAGAGGTAGGTCACAATGGGAAGAGTTATCGCAAAACAAATCAGAGGGATGAGCTGGACCTCCAAGGTCAGCCTGGTGCTGGCCTGCACCCTGCTCATGAGCGTGTTCATGTACGAGGGTTTGTTCAAACCTGACCAGGGGCAGGCGGCGATAGGGACCACGACAGGCTGGACGACGCTCGCTACCAGCTATCACACCGCTACTAAGACCCCCTCGGCGAACATCCCGGTAGGAGGCACGGCCTCGACCGGTCGCGTCCTGGTGGTCGGGGTTACCTACGTCGGGACGGCGGCCGGAACAGCCACCTGCAGTGCTACCTACGGCGGCACGGCCCTGACGCAGGCGGCCGGAGACACCGCTGCGGCAAGTGCCCAGTCACATACCTGGCTCTTCTACCTGCCGGAAAACAACACCCTCATGGACGGCACGGCCAAGGCTTTGGCCACGACGGTCACCTCATCCACGACGGCCCTGATGACCGACGGCTATTACATGGTACTGAACGGGGTGGACCAACTCAACCCACTAGGCTCCAGCGCGAGACCTACTGCCAATAAAACCGGTATTACCGGAACCAGCAACAGCACCGGGCTGACGGCCGGCTCGGGCCTGCTCACCAATGCCAACGAACAGGCAGTGGCAATTTACGGTACAGTGCGGGCGGGCAGTACTTCTTCCTGTTCACTCGCATCTTTTCTTACCAACTGGACCAATACGCAAAACCAGACCAGTACGACGTCACAGTCAAATCATTCCTATGTCAACATTCGCACTATTCCGGCCTCAAACCTGGCCGAGGAACTCTGTTCTTTCACTCCCAACAACTCGTCGGACGTGACCTCGGTCAGCGCCGCCAGCTTCAGGGCCGGGCCGTCGATTACGAGCGCATCCCCGGGTTCCGCTGCTCCGGGGACCGCGAACCTTGACGTCACCATTACCGGCTCCAACTTTGTCAACCCCTCCAGCGCGACCTTCAGCGGCACCGGAATAACGGTGAACTCCACCAGCTATACCAGCGCCACCGCGCTGGTGGCGAACATCACCGTTGACGCCGCTGCCGCTTCGGGCCTGCGTAACATTACCGTGACAGGAGCCAATGGCACCACCACGGGGAGCAACCTGTTTTCGATAGTGAGCGCCAGCGCCCCGACGATCGCGACGGTTGCCCCGGCAGCCCTCGGGCAGGGGGCGACGAGTGCCAATGTCGTCATCACCGGCAGCAATTTCAACGCCACCTCGACCATCACTGTTAGCGGCACCGGCGTCAGCGCGGTCACGAGTTACGTCGATGCCACCCACCTCAACGTAGCCTTTACCGTCAGCGCAGCGGCCACCATCGGCGCCCGGGATTTGATCGTCACCAACAGCTCCGACGGCTCCTCCTCGACCAAGGCCGGTGCCTTGACGATTAACACGCGGCCGACCGTGACCTCGGGCAGCCCGCTGGGAATGGCTCTTGGCGCGACAGGGAATGTCACCATCACCGGCACGGGATTCGTCACCGGGGCGGTTGCCTCCTTCAGCGGAACAGGCGTTACGGTGAATTCGACCGCCTTTGTCAGCGCCACCACGCTGACGGCCAACGTCGCCGTGGACCCGGCGGCAGCCGGTGGTGCCCGCACCATCACCGTCACCAACCCAGACTTCGGTAACAACTCGGGTGGCTCCCTGACGGTCCTAACCGCTCCGGCCCCGACCATCACCTCCATGACACCCAGTGCCGTCGGACGCGGTGCCACCAACGTGCCGTTCACTATCACCGGCACCAACTTCGTCACCGGCGCAACCGTAGCCAGGAGCGGCTCGAGTGTCACCCTTGGCACCATGACGGTTCTGAACAGTACGACCATCACCGGGACCATCACCTCGGTTTCCGGTAACGGCACCTCGACCATCACCGTCACCAATCCGGACACCCAGGCCGCCACCAGCACCCTGACGCTCAACACCTATCCCAGCACGCCGACCATACTGCCCGCCAGCGGGTCGGTGGGGCAGACCATGGACGTGGTTGTGGCCAGCGGGAGTCTGGTGAACGGAGCGACAGTCTCCTTCAGCGGCACCGGCATCACGGTAAATTCCACCACCTTCAACAGCTCCTCGCAGCTGACCGCGAACATCACCATCGCTCCGGCGGCAACCGCGGGAGCCCGCAGCGTCACCGTCACCAATCCCGACCTGGGGACCCGTACCGCCAGCAGCATATTCACCGTTTCATCGGTTGCCGTCCAGGCGGTATCGACCGGAGTGGCTCAGGGCGCCACCGGCAACATCACCATCACCGGCCAGGGCTTTACCGCTGCCGCCACGGTCACCGTCAGCGGCACGGGAGTTACCGTCAATTCGGTAAGCTACGTCAGCGCGACTACCCTGAACGCCAACGTGACGGTCGACAGCTCCGTTAGCGCCGGCGTACGGGATATTACCGTTACCGTCGGGACCAACAGCGGGACCGGTACCGGCCTGTTCACCATCACGGCCGGACCCAGTATCACGAGCCTCAGCCCGGCGAGCCTCCGTCAGGGCCAGGTAAATCAGGACGTGACCATCAACGGTGCCAATTTTGCCAGCGGTTGCTCGGTACAGTTCAACGGTACCGGCGTAACCCTGAATTCCGCCAGCTACCTCAGTGCAACGCAGCTCACCGCCAATGTCACCATCGACCAGAACGCACCCCTTGCCAGCCAGACCGTTTCCGTCACTAACCCGGACGGCGGCAAGGCGACCGGTGGACCGCTGACGGTTCTGCTGACCGGAAAGACCATTACCGGCGGCGTATCCTTCACCCAGGTGACCAATAGTTCCATCGCCATGGTGATCGCTTATTCCGGCGACGGCGACAGCGACGGCAGCTGCTCGGTAGCCTACGGCGCCACTCCCGCCCTGGAACTGGGCACCGTGGCTGCCACCAGGGGAAGCGGCGTGTACAGCGCCAGCTTCACCGGGTTGCAGGGCGCCAGCGAAGGGGTCGGCAAGCTCTATTACTTCCGGGTCAGCTTCGCAGACGGCGACGGCGTCATCGGGAGCAGCCAGGTTTACGCCACCCAGCCGACCAAGGGGAGCCAGCTGCTGCATAACAGCCAGAACACCTTCTCCTCCAAGTGGAGCCAGGGCTGGGGGATCGACGGCGGCAAGTACGGCGCGTTCCTTTGCTCCACCTGCCACAACGCTGCGACCACCAACAGCAAGCTGGTGGCCAATTCCATCCAGTCGCCCAGCCTGGAGAACTGGAGTTCCGCCGGCAACTCCAACACCTTGAACGTGGTGCTGCGCACCACCCTTGGTGACGACAGCGCCCATGCAACCTCAACCAACGTCTGCGAGGCTTGTCACAGCCGCACCAACCACCACAAATACGCCAACCCCGGAGCCAACCATCAGGGGGCGGCAGACTGCCTGGCCTGCCACAGCCACAACGAAGGGTTCCTCCCTTCCTGCATCGGCTGCCACGCCAGCGCGCAGGGGGCAAACAGCTACCGGCGCCAGGTGGTCGGCAACGGCGGAGACTACTTCGGCAACATGTCCACCCACGGCAAGCTGAGTGTCATCAATTCACAGACCTGCACCGTGTGCCATGATTCCACTTCTCACCAGAACTTCTCCGATGGGGTGAGCGTAGCGCTGAAAAATGCGGATACCGGTGCCCAGGTCGTGTTCGACGGCACGGTCACGAGCGCCGCGGCTACCGCCACCGTCTGCATCTCCTGCCATGACGCCGACGGCGCCACCAGGCTCGGGTCGATCGCCAGCGCACCGTTCGCGGCCTCCCAGGACTTCCGCGCCCCGGCCAACATCAGCCAGTACTGGCCCGCGGCAACCGGCGCCCACAACACGAAGATGGTCTGCTTCAACTGCCACGGCAACTCCAACGGGGTCGACGGCAGCACGACCAACCCGAAATACAACGGGCACGCCTCGGGGAATAAGCATGGCCTTCAGGACAAGGCATACGACGTCGTGAACCCGAACAGCTACTGCTTCAATTGTCACAATGCGAGTTCCACCGATCCGAACAAGTCGGCGAAGAACATTTCCGGTCAGTTTGCCCTGGCCAACAAGCACGTCACTGCCAAGTGCTTCGACTGCCACGGCGACGAGAACAACAGTCTCGACAGCCTGCACTCGCTTAAATCAGGTTCGCAGACTGCAGGCTCCGGGGTCATCGCCAACAACATCTCCAATGCGACCGGAAGGAGTCTCACCTGGTCCATCACTTCCTGGGGCGGCGCGACAGCGTCTGCCAACCTCGCCTCCAATACGGTAAGCGGCGAGTACCAGGTATGCTTCAAGTGCCACGCCGCCACCGGCACCGGCACCAAACCGGACGTCCCCGGTGCCGGCACGGCCGCGGCTTCTCTCACCAACCTCGCGCTTGAGTTCAACCCGAACAATGCTTCGGGGCATCCGGTTGTCACCGGCCTGAATAATTACCCGAACTCCGCTGCTCCAAAGGCGCTCGTTTCGGCCAAAATGAAGGCGCCCTGGAATGTCAATCTCGGAACCCAGGTTATGGCCTGCTCCGATTGCCACGCCACCGACTCGGCAGCATCCAAGGGGCCGCACGGCTCGTCCGTCAAATGGATGCTGGCCGGTACCAACAAGGCCTGGCCCTACACCACCGCCGCAGGCAACGGCGGAAGCGCCGGCACCTTACGCTCCATGGGGAACTACAACACCGGGGACGGTACCAAGGACGGCCTTTTCTGCCTCAACTGCCATGTCGTCACCGGAACCAATAGTTTCCACACGCAGATTGCCAACTTTTCTGACGAGCACTCCAGTACTTCAGGCCCGGCAATGTGCGCCAACTGCCACATCAGGGTGCCTCACGGCGGCAAAATGGCCCGTCTACTCCAGACGACCAATGCGCCGGCCCGCTACAAAGCAGATGGCAACGCGACTACACCGATGTTCGCCAGTTTCGGCCATACCGGCGTCCCCGTCAAAGGCGCCGCATATAGTGGTAACTTCATGAGCGGTTCGTGCTCGCATCATAGTACTTCCGGTGGAGAAGCCTGGTAAGATAACCGACACGTTGAGCAAAAGGAAAAAGCCGGGGATTTCCCCGGCTTTTTTCGTGAATGCACTGGTTCCTTGGGACCAAATTTGCTACAATGACTGCCGCATTTCAAATATCCGGAGCGATTGCATGAATACTAACGCTTTTTTTTCCCTACTTCTGGTTGTCATGATCGCTGGGTGCAACGAGGCTGCACCAACAAAGGGGGGTGAAGCTTCCAGCCCCCAGGGCGCTTCCGCTGTCACAGCTTCTGAGCAGTCGCACCTTTTGATTGTCCGGTACAACCAGCTACTGAGTGAGGGATACAAAACGATCAACATGACCAAACTGCAGGAAGTGACGACTCCGGAACTGGCAGAAAAGGCCTACTACCATATGGCGGCAATCGGTGAAGGGAAGAGCCGCATGTTGTCAGAATTGAAGAAGATCAAATTCGTGGAAACGGACTGCTCACAAGCGTCGAAATGCAGAGTGGTCACCAAGGAACTCTGGGATTTCACTTATGCCGATATCCAGACAGGGAAGAGATCCAGCGAAGTGAAGGACTATGCCTATGATGTCCAATACCTGCTGGAAAACAGGCAAGGGCGCTGGGCAATAACTGAAATCAGCGCCTCGGGCGAGGAGCGCAAGGAAGTTCTTCCCTGGGGAAAGATGTTCAAAAAGCAGTAGAAACCAGGCCCGCCTTCTGGTCCCCTGCCCCGGTTACCGGGCGCCGTTACTGAAGTGGAAGGAATCGGATGCATATGTTGACAACTCGCCGCAGCGTGATTGCCTGCCTGATCATCGCGGTGCTGGCCGTAGCAGCACTTCTCGGGGTTGACCGATTCGGCAGGGAAAGCCGCGTATTAGGTCTTTACGGAACAATTCAGGAGCCACAGGGGATCAGGAAAATTGTCGACCAGCCGGTGGATGCCTACCGGATTTGGAAGGAAGCCGGTTTCCGTGGACGCACCCTCGTTTTTGTTTCCGGCAACTGGGAAACGTTCGATCCCGGCGCACTGGTCCCGCCGAGGATGTTTCGTGCCTATCCGCTGCAGCTCTTCAATACGGCCAAATTCTTCGAAGACGAGCAGCTCAACGGCACAACCTTTCTGTACGTTGCATCATTGAGCAAGGTCGTGCGAAGAATAGTCGCGGTCCTGCCCGAAGCCGAGGTGGCCCGCATGAAGCAGATGGTAGGTAAGGTCAAGGACTCCAGGGCGAACGACAAGGGCGTTTACCTGTCACGGCAGGGTTTTCCCCGCTGGTTCACCACCGCAGCCAACGTTGCCAGTGTCAAGGAACCGGCGCTCCTGTTTGTCGGAGCTTCCTATTTCAAGAGTGTGGGGCCTGAAGAACTCTATCGTCAGCTCCGCTCCTCAGGCCTGCGCTCAGACTGTGTCATCCTCTGCAAGGAGACAGGAAAGGCCGGCGTCACGCCGGAAGAAGTTGCCAAGCTCGTCCAGTTTGCCCAGTTGATAGGCATATCCACCGGGATGAAGTCTTCCGGGGACGCGAACGGCTCCCTGACCAAGACCCCGCAGCGCACCCGCCCGGTTTCATGAAAGTCGCCATGACTGCACGCAACGCAAACATAGCCTTGGCATTAATCACCCTGCTGGCTTTGCTCCTGAATGGATTCCAGCTCACCCGCCAGCCGGTTTCACAGGATGATTTCGATGTCGCGATTTCCGCCATAAACTACATGGAGTCGGGGCAACTCGGGCCGACCATGTGGAACCATCCCTGCCTGCGCAACATCCTGGTTTACTATGCCATGCTCGCTTTTGGCACCGGTGTCCTGGGTGTGAAAGGGGTGAGCTTGCTGCTCGGCACCCTCTGCACTCCCCTCATCGGCCTGGTTACCCGGCGCATTTTCCAGGAGCAGCGTATCGCGCTGATTGCCGCGCTACTTTGGGCCAGCGATGCCCTGGTCATCGATTTCTCACGGCAGGGGATCAACGATATCTATCTCGCCTTCTTCCCCCTGGCCGCCATCTACCTGTTCTATCGTTACCGGGAATCGGGAAATCAGCTCTGGCTGCTGGGCTGCGGCGTCTGCTTCGGGCTGGGACTCGCTTCCAAGTGGAGCGCCCTCTTCCCGCTGGTCGTGACCTTCGCTTTGCTGCTGAGCATAATCCGCAAGGGAAAAGAGAGTTCCCGCGCTGAGCTCCTGTCCCGGTACTGCCATGCGGCAGCCCTGCTGCTGGTAGTTCCCGCGCTGGTATATCTGCTCACCTTCCTGCCCTGGTTCAGCCGGGGGTACTCGGTTACCGAATGGCCGGCGCTGCAGCGCAGCATGTTTCTGGAAACCTCACAGCACGCGGGTTATCACCCCAAGCAGTGGGACGACCAGGACAATAAGGCCTACAGATGGTTTGTGCTACCCTCAGTTTTCGTCGACCCCTGGATGAACATGGACACCCCCGAGGGGAACGCCGCAAAGCTCCCCTCCGTCGAGGACAGCATCACCGTTGCTCTGGGCTACGCGAACCCTCTGGTCTGGCTCCTGGTCCTGCCGGCGACTTTTCTGCTGATCCGGCGCGGGCTCCGGGAGAGGGACGAGGGGGCCTGCTACCTTTCCGGTCTGTTCCTGGTCTCCTATCTTCCGCTGGTCGCCTCGCCGCGGCCGATCTGGCTGAATACGGCGCTTTCGGTACTCCCCTATGCCATCATGTCCGTCGCCTTTTTCGTCTGGTCGGTGCTCGGGCGCTTCAGGAAGCGACAGCTTGCGCTCGCGGTTTACCTGGTGCTGGTGCTGCTGGTCGCCGTGCCGCTGTATCTGCTTGCCATGGGGAAAGGGACCAAGATTCCGGTCCTGAGAGAACATCTGGTGGAGCAATACCTGGTCCAGTTCAGACAGGACATGCCTTCAGGGCCGGGCAAAGAGACGCCGGCGCCGGGCCGGGCCTTGGGACCTAACCTGTGAAAGTTTCCCGGTTCCTTACCTCCCGCTCGACCGTCATAGCGCTCTTCAGCGCCATAGCCGCGGCGCTGCTCCTCGCGAGCGCCGTGCCGCAGCGGGCCTCACTGGGGGGGAAGACCCCGGAATGGGTGGGGAGGCTGCCGGAGGGGCTCAGTTTCCTCTCCGCACTGCTCGGGCTGGACAACATAGTCGGCAGCGCCTGGTTTGCCCTGCTGGTCGCAATTTTTTGGCTGTCCCTCGTCATATCCACGGTGGCCCAGTACCGGTCGACCAAGGCGCTGTGCCGGCGCGTTCCGGCTGCGGCGCTGCCACCGGAGAGTGTCCGGATCGAAATCGCCCCGGACTCCTTTTCCGGGCTGCTGACGGCCGCCGGCTACCGGTTCGCAGGAGGCGCTGACGGGGTACAGCGCTATGTGAAGAACGGGATCGGCTACTGGGGGAACTTCATGCTCCATGTCGGTCTGGTCACGGCGGTCGTTTTCTCGCTCGGCTACGTCGTTACCCAGCATCGGGTGCTGATCCGGCTGGTGGCCCAGGAGATAACCAGCTTCTCGGCGGAGGATGTCCAGGAACTGAGGGGCATCCTGCCGTTGCAGCAGGGCCTTCCCTACAGCGTGGTGCTCAAGTCCCTGGACCCACGTTTCTGGGCCAATGACAAGTTGGAATACCTCGCTTCGGAACTCTATTTCACCGGTAAACCCGGTGCCGACCCGCAGCGTGTCGCGGTAGCCCTGAGCGACAAGTCGCAGTTTGGTCCCTACCTTGTGTATCAGTCCAGCGCCTACGGACGGGCTTTCGACCTCGAATTCGAATCGCCGCCGGGCGAGATGCACCGTGAGCGCCTCTATCTGCCGTATCCCAACAAGCGCGATGGCGCCGGTTACGGGGAGCTTCCCCTCGGGGGAACAGGTTTCCTGCTGAAAGGGAAGTTCTACGCCGATTCCGAGCGCAGATCGATGCAGCTCCACCAGCCGCCCCTTACCCTGCGCCTCTACCAGGGGAAGCAACTCCAGCAGGAAGTCACCCTCGCACCGGGAATCGCGCAGCGACTGGGACCCTTTAAGGTTCGGCTGGTCCATTCGGAATGGTGGACTGATATCCTGCTGGACGGCAGTCGCGGCACAGCAGGGATTTTTACCGGCTTTGCCCTCATCCTGGCAGGGGTGCTGAGTTCCTACTGCCTGGTGCCCCGCGAGATCATTGTCAGGGAAGCTGACGGAGCGCATTACGCCCAGCAGGTAGTGCGGCGTTTTCCCCAGTTCTACCGGGAAGAGTTCGATGAGATCATGCTCACGGCACGCCAGCCTGCGGCTCACCCGGGTTAGCCAAGGTTTGCCCACCTTTAACCCTACAGCTTTCGCGGTTTCTCAAGGAGAATCATGAAAACCTCATTCGCACTTGTCACCGGAATCCACTGGGCGGCCGTGATCCTGTACGTCGTCGCGACGGTCATGGTGGTCATCGGGCAGCTTTTTGAAAAGCCCAAGCTGTCGCGCCGCGGTTATCAGGTCTGCTACCCGGGGCTATTGGTCCACGGGGCGGGGCTCGCCATCTGGTGGCGCATGGTGGGCCACGGCCCCTACATCGACCGCTTCGAGGTGCTCTCCTCCAACGCCTGGATATTGCTCTGTGCCTTCCTGCTCTTCGCCATCCCGTTCCCGCGCCTGAAGGCCGTCGGGATCGTCGTGCTGCCGGCGACCTTCATCCTGGTGGCCCTGGGGCTCTTCTTCAGCCCGGAGATGAAGACCCTGCCGCCCACCTTCCGGAGCGTCTGGCTGGTGCTGCACATCATCTTCTACAAGATCGCCTTCTCCGCGATCATCATCGCCTTCGCCTTTTCGCTCTTTTACCTCCTGATCCGGCGCGGCAGGCTGACACGCCTGGCGAGGTCTTTGCCAAGCCTGGAGGGGATCGACATCTATGCCTACCGCTTCGCGGGGCTGGGCTTCACCTTCTGGGCCATCGGCATGCTGGCGGGCTCCATCTGGGCCTACCAGTCCTGGGGGATCTTCTGGAACTGGGACCCGGTGCAGACCTGGAGCCTCGTCACCTGGTCGGTTTTCGGGATCTACCTGCACCTGCGGCGCTTTTTCTCCTGGCAGGGGGAGCGGGCCGCCTGGCTCTACACCATCTGTTTCGTTCTCACCCTGGTATCGCTGTTTTTGACGCCGCTGTTCGAGTCGTCCATCCATGCCGAATACTTCAAGTAGGGAGCGCCACGGTGCGCCAGCCGGGATGCGGGGGGCGGGATGCAAGGCGCCCGCGCAGGGGGGCGGCATGAATACAGCTGGCGGCTTCCGGTGCCGCTGAATCCTTCAGCCATCCTGAAGCTTTTGCAGGTCTTCTGGCGCATGCGCCGCGGCGAGCCGACCTTTGTCAGCTTCAACTCGCTAAACGCCTGCAACCAGGCCTGCCCCATGTGCGCGGTCTGGCGCCGCGACGTGGAGATGCTCTCGGTCGCCGAACTGGAGCCGATCTTCCGGGACCTGCGGGACTTCGGCTTCCTGGTGACCGAAATCTCCGGCGGCGAACCGTTTCTGCGGCAGGACATCCACCAGATCTTCGCCATGCTGGACCGCCTCGGTTTCCTCTACACCACGGCGACCAACGGCACCCTGCTCACCGCCGCGGGGATCGAGCGGCTCAGGGAGGCGCAGGGCCTCTTGCAGATCGCCGTCAGCCTCGATTCGCTCGACCCTGCCGTCTATGCCCGCCTGCGCGGGCGTGATCTGCTGGCGACGGCGCTTGCCAACCTCGACCTGCTGCTCGCCGCGCGACTCAAGGCTCCGGTGAAGCTCAACCTGGTCATGAACCGGCTGAACTACCGAGAAATCCTCGATTTTCTTCGCTTTGCCAGGGAGCGCGGGGTCTACCTGTCGGTGTTCCCGGTAAACCAGGGTGACGGCTTTTTGCACCGGCACTCCGACCCGCAGTTCGCGGCCTCGCCGGCGGAGCGCGAGGAGATGGCAGCCCTCTTTCTCGAACTCGCCCGCCTGCGCCGGGCCGGCGAGCCGCTTTGGGAGTACAGCGGGTTTTACCTGCGCGCGGCGGACTATGTGCTCGGCAAACCGGTCGGCCCCTGCGATGCGGGGAGGATCTACATCGATCTGAACGCGGACGGCCAGGTCGCCGGGTGCCTGGACCGGGAGGGGGTAGGCGACATCCGGGTGGAGCGCATCGCTTCGCTTTGGGGTAAGCTCCAGTGCCAGGCCGCAGCGGTCAGGGCCTGCTCGGAAACCACCCCCTGTTTTTACACCTGCACCTATAACGTTTCCATCACGGCCCGGCACCAGGCCGCCTTCCTCTACGAGACCGCGCGCGTCAGGTGGAAGCGCTGGCTGCGGGGCCGGTCGACCCGGGTCTGACTGGTCGCTGCACATTCTGGTGCCTGGTGAGCCAGGGCCGGTCTTTAAAGAGGAGCCTTTCTGTCCGAGTCCACGACGCATACGCCGCAAACGCCTAGCATAACTGCAGACGGTTCCCCGACGCAGGTCGTCGTGATCGGTGCGGGACCGGCCGGACTCACCGCGGCCTATGAACTCTCCCGGCGCGGGGTGCCGGTGACCCTTTTCGAGGGGGACCGGCAGGTGGGCGGAATCGCCCGGACCGTCGAGTATCGCGGTTTCCGCTTCGATATCGGCGGGCACCGCTTCTTCACCAAGGTGGCGGCCGTCGCAGAACTCTGGCACTCCCTGCTCGGCGCCGATTTCCTGCCCCGCCCCCGGCTGTCGCGCATACTCTTCCGGGGCCGCTTTTTCGACTACCCCCTCAAGCCGTTCAATACCCTGCGTAACCTCGGGGCGCTGGACAGTCTGCTGATCCTCTCAAGCTACCTCAGGCGCAAGCTGTTCCCGATCCGTCCCGTGGCAAGCTTTGAGGACTGGGTCAGCAACCGCTTCGGCGACCGGCTTTACGCCACATTTTTCCGGGCCTACACGGAGAAGGTCTGGGGCATCCCCTGCCGCGAACTGAGCGCCCAGTGGGCGGCCCAGCGCATCAGGGGGCTCTCGGTCCGGGTCGCACTTTTGAACATGATCCCCGGGGTTCTTTTCTCGGGGGGGAGCGCCCTCAAGACCCTGACCGAGCGCTTCGACTATCCGCGGCTGGGCCCCGGGATGATGTGGGAGGCGCTCGCCGCCCGCTGCCGTGCGCAGGGTGCCGGCATCGAGCTCGAAAGCCGCGTGAGCCGGATCCTGCATGACGGCACGCGGGTCTACGCGGTCGAGGTCGAGGGCCCGCAGGGGCGCTTGAGAGAGCCAGCGGCCCGGGTCATCTCCACCATGGCGCTGGGGGATCTGGTCCTCGCGCTCTCACCCGCGCCTCCCCCGGAGGTGCTGGCCGCGGCCAAGCGCCTGAGGTACCGTGATTTCCTGATGGTCTCCCTCATCATCGACCAGGCGGAGATTTTCCCCGACAACTGGATCTACATCCACGATAGCGCGGTGCGGGTGGGGAGGATCCAGAACTTCAAGAACTGGAGCCCGGATCTGGTCCCGGATCCGTCATTAAGCTGTCTCGGGATGGAATATTTCTGCTTTGCAGGGGATGAACTCTGGAGCATGGCGGACTGCGACCTGGTTGCGCTGGCCCGGCACGAACTCGGGACGATCGGGCTCGCCGACCCAGCCAGGGTGGTGGACGGGACGGTGGTTCGCATGCCCAAGGCGTACCCCATGTACGATGCGGGTTCCCTGGAGGCGCTGGGCCTGCTCCAGGGCTATCTGGAGGGGTTCGAGAACCTCCAGCCGGTGGGGAGGAACGGCATGCACAAGTACAACAACATGGACCATTCCATGCTGGCGGCGCTGCTTGCGGTGCGCAATCTCTACGGCGAACATCACGACCTGTGGGCCATTAACAGCGACGACGAGTACCTCGAGGAGCAGGCCTGACGGCGCGGCGCTGCCTCGGCCCGACGCAGGCTCCGCAGGCGGCTCATCGGAGGAAGACCCGGTTATATGGCCGCAAATGTGTGCAGCCGGGCCGTCCCGCCCCCCTGGCACGTGAAGCTGCGGGAGGCGCCGGGCGCTGCTGTTAAAACCGGGCTGTTGCCTGCTACCACCGGTAACTGCTTGAATGCCCGTTAGTAAATTTAAAAATCCTCTGGGCCGGAGGGTGCGAGAAGCGAAGCCGGGACCCGTTCATCCCCAAAGGAAGCCGACGCAGCGACTCGACGATTCAGCTAATTGACGGAATCGCGGGGGCGTGAAATAACTGAATGCTGTCAAAGCGCGTGGGCACTCGATACGGTCCGCGGTCCCATGGTGAACTCTTCCTTAAGCCTTCCTGCCCGGCTCCGTTTTTTTTAAACGGAGAGCCCGGCGCACCGCAGCAGAAATTAGCCTAATGATTTTGGGAATCTTGGCTGCGGCGGGGAGCGCCTCCGGAATCGAGGGGGACTTTCCCGGTGCGTGAGCACGATTTTTCCCGGAATTCTGGCGGAATTTTTGCACAAGGGATTGCGCTTGGGACGGGAGCTGCCGCCCAGCGGGAGCGCCCCGCCCGCCTGTTTGCGGCGCGGGCCAGCAGCAGCGGAAATGGGCAGCAAAAAAACTTGCATTTTTAAAACGTTTTTTGTATTTTCTTTATAACTGAATTTGCATCATTAAATATCGATCAGACTAAACCATCCGCGAGGGTGGGGCGGAAAGCCTAGGGTCTTTTTAAAAGACAGCCGGGATGCCGAAATATCAGACCTTTGATACGCGGCCCCGGCTATTTTTGTACCTATGCCTGTCGGTAAGCGCCGCTTCGACATGCTGCACCACTCACAAGGAGTGATTCTCCGATCGAACGACGGCAAATTTGTTATTTCTACTGCAACACCTGATTACCTTCAATTTTGCCTGCAGCACAACAACCAATTGTAGCGATACACGACAATACTAAACCATCCGTGAGGATGGGGCGGAAAGCCTAGGGTCTTTGTTAAAGACAGCCGGGATGCCGAAATATCTGAACCGGATATGCGGCCCCGGCTGTTTTTTTTACCCGTCACCCCCCGACAACCATCGGACTGGGGAGGGCGCTTTCCGTTTATCCAGGGCCCGTAAAAGGTCTCACCCTGAGGAGGAACCATGCTGAGAAGGATTTTCGCATTAGTCACCTTGCTGCTTGCCATCCCGGTGCTGGCCAGCGCCTGGACGCTGACCCTCAAGGTGACAGGACCTGCCGGGGTGGCGGGAAACAATCTGGCGGTCAGCGGCGGGGCGGCCAAGACCCTGACCGGGGGGACCTCCACCCTCTACCCGACCAGCGCGGCGACCATCAGCGTCAACACGGCGGCGGGCTACACCAGCGCGGTCAAGGTCGACGGCTTTGCGAGCGCCTCCTCCACGGTCAGCTTCAGCACCGGCTCACACACCGTCGAGGTGCTCTATGCCAGCGCCGGGCCGAGCACCAACGACGTCACCATCAGCCAGGCGCCGGCAGGCGGCGGCATATCGCTACAACTGCCGAACAGCACCTCCACCATGACGGGCGCGACCGGGGTGGCGCTCGGCACGGTCCTGCCGGTCACCATCGCCTCCGCGCCGGGTTACACCATCACCGGCTACACCCTGAACGGGACCGCTTTCGCCCATTCCGGCGCCCCCGGGGAGGTGCTGACGGTCCCGTCCTTCGTGGTGAGCGCCACGCCGGTGCCCAACACTGTTAGCGCCACCTTCTCCCTGGTCGCCAGCATCAAGGCGACCCTGTCGGCCCCGCTTTCCGGCATAACGGGGCAGGCCCTCCCGTTTTCGGCCAGCGCGACCAGCAACGACAGCGGCCTGCAGTACCGCTTCGCCGTGACGAGCACGCCTGCCGGTTCCGCGGTAAGCCTCACCCCCCAGGGGCCGGGCACGTCCCAGACCTTCTCCTTCGTCCCCGACCTGGCGGGGAGTTACACCGTGCAACTCGACGTCACCTCGGCCGGGGGGGGGAGCGTCAGCAAAACTGCCACGGTCGGCGTCGTCGCGGCCATCGCCAACTCGGTAAGCCAGTGCACCTCCTGCCACAGCAACAGCACCCCGCAGGTGGTCGCCGACTATAACAGCTCCCTGCACCTGAACAGGATCTCCTGCGTGGACTGCCACACCCCGACCCCCCACGCCGCCCTGCCGAGCTCCACGGTCTGTGTCGGCTGCCATGCCGACTCCAGCGGCAATGTCCCGCTGCACCCCTTCGTGATCGGCGTGAACCCCTGTCTCACCTGCCACAACCCCCACACGGTGGTCGGCATCAATGGCAGCACCGTCATGCCCCCCGCGCATTACAACAACATGACCGGTGCGGCGTACCCGGCCTCCTACGTGAGCTCGCGGGCCAACTGCGACGACTGCCATTACTACAAGGACCCCAACGCCGCCATCCGGAAGCAGTGGGCCGCCTCCGGCCACGGCGCCGTCAGCGCTCCCCCCTGGACCGCCTACGACTTCAAGACCAGATCGGGGTGTGTGCAGTGCCACACGCGGACCGGTTTCGTCGCCTTTTCCAGCGCCAGGGTGACGACCGCGTGGGGGGTAGCCTCCGACAAGACCAAGGAGGTGCTCGCCTGCGCCGGGTGCCACAGCGACCTCTCCACGGCCGCGCTGCGCCGGGTGGTCCCGGCCCGTCCCTTTGCCGGCGACAGTTACCAGAACCGCGAGGTCGGCAATTCCAACCTCTGCATGGACTGTCACAGCGGGACCAACAACGGCAAAAGCATCCAGGCAAAGGTCGGGGTGGCGGACTTCAGCAACCTCCCCTTCATCGCGCCGCACTACCTGACGGCGGGAGGCACCCTGCAGGGGGTTTCCGGATACCACTTCCCTGGAAGGGTCTACTCCAACTACTCGGCCAACAGTCACCGCGAGATCGGAATGGCGAGCGCCGCGGGGGTAACGCCAGCCGGCCCCTGCGTCTCCTGCCACATGTCGGGAGCCGAGACCCATAACCTGAAGCCGGTCACCACCGATGCCAGCGGCACCGTGATCACCCTCACCGCGACCGTCTGCGTCAACTGCCACGCGGGGTCCCTGGATGCCAGCGGGCTCGACGCCGACCGGGTGATGTACCAAAACGCCCTGACCGTCCTGAAGGCGCAACTTGCCGCCAAGGGGTTCGTCTCCACGCCGGGCTACCCGTATTTCAGCAGCACCAGCTGGGGCAGCGGCCAGGCGGGCGCCAACGCCATGGGGGCGGCCTTCAACTACGTGCTGCTGGTTTCCGAGCCGGGCGCCTATGCTCACAACTCGCTCTACGCCAAGCAGCTGGTGATGGACTCCATCGATTACCTGGATAACGCCCAGTTCGACAACTCGGTCGCCACCCTGGCGGTTCCCAGTCTGCTCGCCTCGGGAGCCATTTCCCAGGCGGTCGCCGACAGCTTCGTCGCCTACCGGGCGAAGCAGAACAACTGCACCAGCTGCCACGGCTTCACCGCGCCCTCGGGGAACCCGATGGCCAGCGGCGGCCACCCGGCCCACCTCACGGCTGCCTACGGCCCGGGGGGCTACCTCGGCTCCGACGTCTCCGCCTGCCAGGCCTGTCATGGCGTCGGCTCCACCAGCCACCGTAACGGCGTCGTCGACCTGGTGGCGGGTGGGTGCCTGGGGTGCCACGCTGGAGCGACCCCGACCTGGAGCCCGGGCCGGCTCTCCTGCACGGACTGCCATGCCGCGGTCCCGGCGCTGCTTCCCAACGGGGTCGTCGCTCCCTTTAAAGCAAACTTCGCCAGCACCGGCCACGGCCAGTTCGCAGCGAGCAGCCAGTGCACGGTCTGCCACGACCCCGGCAGCAACCACATCTCGGGAAGCCTCGGCTCCTATACCCGGCTGCGCCTTTTGAACGACAACAACCTCTGCGCCTCCTGCCACAACGGCCCCACGGTCGGGGCGGCGTTTCGCAACATGAGCAGCCACGTCACCAAGGACGGGCGCACCCTGGGCTGCCGCGACTGCCACGACCCGCACGGCTCAGCGAACCTGTCGATGATCCGCCAGACCATCAACGGCGTCACGATCGTTTTCACGGACAACGTGAACGGGCTGGTTGACCCTGCCGGCAACCGCGGCCTTTGCCAGGTCTGCCATACGCTGACCAGCCACTACCAGGCCGGGGTTCCCGAGACCGGGCACTTCACCTCGGGGTGCCTCAACTGCCACAGCCATAACAGCGCCGGCGGCGCCTTCCGGCCGGTCGGCGGGAGTTGCGATTCCTGCCACGGCTACCCGCCGGTGCCCAGGAACGCCGGGATCAGCTTCGGCACGACGAACAACTGGGCCAATGCCCGGTACGAAGACTACTCGGGCGGCGGCGGCGCTCATGTCGCCACTCCCCACATTTCGCCCTTCGCGGTAGCCTCGGAGGGGTGGGCAAACTGCACCGTCTGCCACAACGGCGGCCAGAGCGGCTCGACCCCCAATCACCGGATGACGACACCGGTGCAAAGCCACATCGACAACGTGACCGTCCTCGTCGACCCGGAGCTGCGTTTTGCCGACGGATTCATCGCCTACACCGGCGCCAAGCGCGTCAGCCAGCCTGCCCGGAACCAGACCGGAAGCTGCTTCAACATAAGCTGCCACATGAGCCAGTCGCCGCGCTGGAGTACGGAACGCTAGCCGGGCTGCAGACCACCAGACGCATGGAGGATCAAGATGAAGAATTGTGAAGGTTTCAAGGTACTTATGGTGGTGACGCTGGCCCTGGCGCTGGGGATGGCGCTGGCGTGCCCGGGGGTGGCCCAGGCGGCACCCCAGTACACCCTGTCCTGCATCGCCTGCCACCAGATGCCGCCGCTCGACTCGGCGACGGCGAAGAAAAACCCCTACACCAGGGCGGTTCCCGGTTCCCACCAGGGGCACGCCAATGCCGCCGTCGCGAGCTGCGTGGTCTGCCACGGCCCCGGCGTCACCGCATACTCCACCACGCACAGAAGCCGTGTCATCACGTTGAGCGACTCCATCGGCTACAGCCGGAAGCCGGTGGGCGGCTTCCTGAACCAGACCTCGGTCCCCCCAAACCCGCTCGGGACCTGCTCCGCCGTCGCCTGCCACTCGGACGGCAAGGGACACCAGGCCGCGACCCCGGCCTGGGGGAGCGCACCCTTCCAGGCCCCGGCCGACTGCGCCCAGTGCCACGGGATCGCTCCGGCAACCGGCAGCCACCCGGTCGCCGGCTCCAAGCACGCCGCCTATTTCGGCATCGGCACGGGCTCCTGCGCCAAATGCCATGGTGACCACACGCTGGAGGCCAAGCCGTTCGGGCACGCCTCCAGCGCCGGGCACCGGGCCATCCAGGTGCAGTTCGCGGGCGGCGGCAGCTTCGCCGGCACCAGCTGCGCCACGCTCTACTGCCACAGTAACGGCAAGGGTACCTTTTCCCAACCTACCTGGGGCGCCACCCTGGACTGCACCGGCTGCCACGGCAGCGCAACCCTTCCCGGACCGGCGGCACTCTCCGGCAAGCACGCCCTGCACCTGAATAACGCCGCGGTGCTGGGCACCAACTACGGCTGCGTGGAGTGCCACTCGGCAACGGTCAGCGGCAACGCCACCATCTCCGATCTCACCAAGCACGCCGACGGCAGCATCGAGGTGGCCGGCGCCCGCGTGGGGACCGAGACGGCCGGGAGCACCTGCGCCACCTCGTACTGCCACTCCGACGGCAAGGGGACCCAGAAGGCGGTCACCTGGGTCCAGACCCAGGGGCTGGACTGCAAAGGGTGCCACGGCTCGGACGCCGCTCCGGCCTTCACCTCGCTGGCCGGCGAGCCGAACTACGCCAACGCAGGCTCGGGCACCCCGCGCGCCAACACCCACCAGGTCCACGTGGCGGGCGCCGCCGACTGCCAGAACTGCCACTCCGCCACGACGGCCACTGGTCTCGCCATCCTGGCGGGGGCGCCCCACACCAACGGCAGCATCGAGGTGTCAGCCGGCAACGGCAAGAGCTTCACGGTTGCCGGCAAGACCTGCTCCAACGTGAGCTGCCACAGCGGTAACGGCCTCATCGCTGCCGTCGCACCGGCGACCTGGGGCGCTTCCCTGGGGTGCAACGGCTGCCACGGCGACGCCTCGACGCTGGCCAGTAACGCCCATGCCAAGCACGTGAGCGGCAAGGGGTACAGCTGTGCCACCTGCCACGCCTCCACCGCGTCCGGGAGCACCGCTATCCTGAACCACGCGCTGCACGGCGACGGCGTGGTCGAGGTGGCGGGAAGCTCGATCACCGCCTACACCGCCGCCACCAAGAGCTGCGCCACCGCGGCCTGCCACGGCACGGCCACGCCATCCTGGACCAGCACCGCTTCCGGCGCCTGCGGCTCCTGCCATGCGGCGCTCTCCACCACCGGCGGGGTCATCGCCACCGGCGGCCACAACGCCCACTTCTCCGCCGCCTACGGCCCGGCCCTGGCGGCCGGCTCCGCGGCGAGCTGCGCGGTCTGCCACGTCTACAGCACGGATACCGCGGCGACCCATGTGAACGGGGTCGTCGACCTGGCCGCCGGATTTAACAAGGTCGGCAGCTGCACCGGTTGCCACAGCCAGGGGACCAACTGGACCGCGGGGCGGGTAAGCTGCGAGAGCTGCCACTCCACGGCTGGAGGCGCGCTCTCCGTCATCGGCGGGCTCACCGCCCAGGACAAGACGCTCGCGGCAAGCACCGGCCACGGCAGAAGCGGCATCAACCAGGCCT
>Ga0209123_1001479_pt1 | contig 23219 bp, 29 predicted proteins | sample BarGraIncu00431A_FD_184500 | JGI IMG/M metagenome (GOLD analysis project Ga0209123, IMG submission 184500) | Arctic peat soil microbial communities from Barrow, Alaska, USA - Barrow Graham LP Incubations 004-31A (SPAdes) (version 2) | ecosystem: Environmental > Terrestrial > Soil > Wetlands >...
TCATCTCCTTCGGTGTCGACTACCTTAAGAGTATGATATTTTGAGGGTGCTTGCAATGGGTATTTTATTCTCCCAACTGCAGCACTTTTTGATGACACTTTGCTACACTTTTATTATACCAAATACATTTCATATGTATAAATGGAGAATCTTAAAGTTGTTTTTTTATTTCTATTGGTGGTAATTCGCATCTTTCTAAAAGTGCGTCAGACTGGTATTCTATTGTGTAGTAATAGTCTTATATTGAAATATTCCAAAGATAATTTATAAAACATCTAAAAACAAAAACATTTTTGCGTTTTTCATCGTCTAATAGTATGAAGGGTTAATTAGAACAATATACCATAAGTATATTTTATTAGGAGGGAATAGTAAAATTATGAAAAAAGTTATTATAATTCTTTGTTCGGCAATTCTTTTTATAGGATTATTTACTGCTTGTTCAAGTTCAAACGAACCCAATAATATAACTTATAAATACCAAAGAATTGATATTTATACTGCTAAAAATTTCAATAAAGAAGTAAATACCCCGATTATATCTATTAATGACGAAAAAACATTGAAAGAAATTTCAACAATCATAAGTAACTCTGAAAAAATGCCAGGAACTTTAAATGTAGCATCACCAGAATATATATTGGAGATACATGATTTTAATAAAAGTTTGCAAACTGTATATTTGTGGATAGGAAAAGACAGTTTTAAGGGTATGTATATGTATAAAGATAATACTGAAACAGGATATTCTATTTCAGAGACTAACACTCAGAAATTAAGAAAAATAATAATTGCTACAAACAAATAATTCGGAATGTTCATAAATTGTTTAAGTACCGTAAATATACGATACTTAAACAATCGTTAAAAAAATGTTGACTTGTGAACTTTTTTATTTTGAGGTTCGTATATAGAGTAAATATTTAGAAGGATGGTGAAATATTATGAATAAAATCATTAGGATTATGACTCTTGTTTTAATATTCGGCATACTCTTTATAACTGGATGTTCTAAAAGTGTTTCAACTACTATAAATGAACTTAAATTTGAGAATATAAAATCTGCAAGAATTGAATTAGCGAGAGGTGGAGCAATTCCAAATCCAGCAAGTCCAATTAAAACTTATACTTTTGATTTTAATAACTCTAACCATACTAAAGTGCTAAAAGATGTTATAAATTATTTAAATTCTGCTAAAATTCAAGGCAATGCAGATGAAAAAATTACCGATAAAGGTGGTTCGCCTACATTACTAATTTTAGGACTTAAAGACGGTTCGGTTATTAATATTAAGTCTGCTGTGGGAGATAAAGTTACAAACCTTCCAGATGGTTCAACTGAAACAGCGAAAAATCTTATTCCAAATGAAGTAACAATAAATATAATAAATTCTAATGAAAAATCAATTAGAATACTATCTCCAGAAATAAAAAAATTAATTGATAGTGGATACAAAGATATTTTTAAGTGAACAGTGTTTTAAATAAACAAATCTAAAAGTTTAATTCACACTCTTCATATATTGTACAACTATCGCAAAACTAAGATTAATGAACACTTGTATTTTATGGTGAACTAATCAAAATAAATTATTATAGGAGGATAAATATGAAAAATAAAAATAGATTATTATTATTTTTATTCTTACCTCTGTTTCTAATGTTAATATCTTGCAATAGAGCATTAAATTTAAAAGTTGATAAAGGGGAGTTTTCAAAATCTAAATCAGAAGTTATGACGAGCAAATATGAAATTAAATCCACTGATGGATTTTTCTCAAGAATAGATTTTGAGTTAAACGAAGGTAAAGTTGATTGGGAAATTACAGGTCCTAATGGTGAGGCTGTATTTAAGGGGTATGCAAGTAATGAAAATGGTAAAACTTATAGGCAATTAACTTACCCACCAAACTTTTTAGGTTGGAAATTAACTGAGAAATTGGAGATTTTACCAGATAAAAATAGTGAAATGGGTATTAATAATAATCCTGATTTCGGTTATTTACAATTTAGTTCTGGGAGTCCTTTAGGGATATATACATTGAGTTTAAAACCTACAAACGCAGAAGGTAAATATACAGTTATGTGGAGTGATGGAATGGTGAAAAAATAGACCGAGTATGATTTTATTTTTTAAAAACACATTGTTCAAAAATAGCGTCTCAATCGCAAATTTTACGATAGTTGAACAATAGTAAAAAAAGTCAAATTAAAATCTAAAGTAAAGAAAGAAGGAATTCAAATGAAATTTCAGATTATTGAAGAACATAAAAGCAATAACCTAACACCGCTTATAATTGAAAAAGGAGCAAGAGTAAAAGTAGGTAAGAGTTCTGATGGGATTGAAAGTTGGCCTAATTGGATTTATTGCTACAGCTTAGATGGCAATAGTGAAGGATGGACACCAGCACAAATCATTCAAATTGAAAATGAATATGGAATTGTATTAGCTGATTATTCGGCCAAAGAGTTAGATGTAAGAAAAGGTAATACAGTTGAAGGTGATTTAGAACTTAATGGTTGGGTATGGTGCAGTAAACTAAATGCGTCAGAAGAGGGATGGCTACCTAAAGAAAAAATGATTACTATACATGATTTTTAATAATATTTGCTTCACATTCTTCATATAATGTTCAACTATCGCAAAACTAAGATTAATTAACGCTTGTAGAATATTGTACATTAAAACTGTTATTTTTGTTTGGAGAATGTAAGGCGGAGGGGAAATTATTGATTAGTACAGTAATAATGGCTTTTATTTCATTTATACAGTGCGAGTATATTGATTATTAAGTTAGTTGACATATATAATGATTGGAATTATTTATAAATTATGGTAATATTATTAGAGGTTAACTATTGAATTTAAGCGGTTTAAAAAGCAAACGAAAGGGTGATTTTTAATGGGTATTATATTAGACTTTAAGGTTTTATTCATAATTGTTTTACCTATATGGATACTGATTAGGGTAGTATTTATACTTAAAAATCGCAAAAGAGGTCGGTTTTCAATTAAAAGAGAGATTGTGTTAAATCTTTTTTCTATCTATATTCTCTGTTTTATAGGAATAACTTTATTCCCCCTTGTAATAAATTGGGATGGGAGTAGGGGTATGGTTTCAATGAATGTTGTACCAGTATTTAACACAATAAAGGATATTACTCGTGTTACCCAAATGCAAAACTATATGATTAAAATTTGGATTAAGAATATTTTGGGTAATATGATACTACTATTTCCTTTAGGTTTGTTGCTCCCAATATTATGGAGAAAGTTTGATAATATGAGAAATACAATTTTAATTTCATTTTTATTTTCTTTGAGCATAGAGATTATTCAACTTTTATCTTACTTTGTAGGCAATATAGGAAGGGCTTTCGATATTGATGATATAATATTAAATACTTTCGGTGCTTGGCTTGGATATATGTTTTATAAGAAAATTGTACTTAAATTGATTAATAAACAAGTTCTAAATGGCATTCAAGGAAATGTAGATTATAGTAAATGAACATGAACCCTTCCATCAATGGTGTGAGGGGTTTTACTTATAAAATATAAACCAATACATACCAATTACAGTGCTTACTGCATTAGCATATGATTCTTTATATGATTATACTCAACTATATTTCTATGTACTATTACATGTATTTTTGTAAAAAGAAACTGTTACACAATTGTAAAATGGAACGTCATAGTAAAAATGTATTAGCTAATACAAAAATCTTGGAGGTGGTTAATAAATGAATTTAATCTTTCATACTGTTTTCAGCATTTCGACTGCACCAATATGTGCTAAAAAGATAGCGGAAGGTAATAAACCATTAAAGGTTTTAACATTGGGATTTATAGGAAATATAATTGGACATGGTATTATGGATAACTTTAAAAATTCTATGTCATATACAAGTAATTAATTAAACAGGGGGTATTTATGGTCAATTTGTTTAAGAAAATCATGCTTTTATATTTAATATTGGCTATGTTTTCACTTACTGGGTGTAATTCAACAAGCACTGTAAATGAATTGTCTAATGCAAAACCTAAAGATTCTAACTTTGTTTTTAAGTATGGTGTAAATGTTAAAAATGAATCAAATACTATTAAGTTGGGATATACCAAAGATGATGCAATAGCTGAGTTTAAAAAAGATAAAAATTCAACGAATTATGAAATAATTCAGTGTGTTTTAAAGGATGATGATAAAGTGCCAATATTAAAGGCGGTTATATCTTTCTATGATAAAGAGAAAGATAATAGCTGTAATCTGGCTTTTATTTGCAGTGGTTTTGTTCAAACAATGTCCTTTGCAGTAAATGAAGTAGATGGCATAAAAACCTTTGAAATTGCTGATGGTAGTCAATTAACCTATATTAGAAATGGGGAAGTAACAACATCAATTCGTAAAATTAAGACGAATCAAAATTTTGACTACAGAATTATATTTTCCTACAATAAGTCTACCTCAAGTATAAACATGGCTGTTTCGTCTGAGAAACACACAAAATGAGAATAATAGATACTTATGATTAAGTCATTTTGTTCTTAAAATGTGAATTAGGGAAGCCCAATATGGCTTCTCTTAAAAATTATCATAGTATCAACACCATTCTTAAACATAGCCTAAAATATAATAAACATCTGAGTCGATTAAATAAGAGACTTACAGGAGAATCTACTAAACTAATTAGTACAATAATGCTAATGTAGGGGGTTGGTGTTAGCGGTAAACTAAAAGGGTGATATTTCGGCAAACTAAAAGGGAGAATAATTTCCAGTTATGTACAATAATAATTCCTTCTCTGCTACAATTAGAGATATATTTTACAGAGGGGGAAATTGAAATTGAAAGGATGGAGTATGTTTAGTCAAATAAAACAATACAAAGCACTTGGATTTAATAAATCGCAGGTTGAAAGGACTTTAAATATAAATTATAAAACAGTTCAAAAGTATTGGGACATGAATCCTGATGAATATGCTAAAGTTACTATTGAATCGAAAAGCAGGCATAAAAAAATTGATATTTACAAAGATGATATTTTAGAATGGATTACGGATTTTAGAGATATGTCAGCAGCACAAGTACTCGACTGGATAAAAGAAAGATATGGAGACGTTGAATTTAAAGAAAGGTCTTTAAGGCTGTATATTAGCAATTTAAGGCAAGAATATAATTTGCCGAAGGCTTTGGATATAAGACAATTTGAGGAGGTACCTGAACTTCCCATGGGCTTCCAGGCTCAGGTTGATATGGGTCAAATATGGCTTAAAAAATTAAATGGGAGCAAAATAAAAGTGTATTGCTTTGCCATGGTGCTATCGCATTCAAGGTATAAATACATTCTGTGGACAGACAAACCATTCACTACAGTTTCCTTCATCGATGCCCATAATCGGGCCTTTGAATATCTTGGAGGTATGCCTATTGAAATAGTGTATGACCAAGATCGCGTGCTTGCAGTATCAGAGAATTCGGGAGATATTATTTACACCGAAAATTTCCAGAATTATATTAACACTATGAAATATAAAGTAAGACTTTGTAGAGGTTTTGATCCTCAAAGTAAGGGCAAAGTAGAATCCCTAGTAAAATATGCTAAATATAACTTTGCAATAAACCGAATATTTATAGATGTTGATTCCTTTAATGAAGACTCGTTCAAATGGCTTGATAGAACAGGCAATGGTAAAAAACATGAAATAACAAAAAAGATACCGGCAGAAGTGTTTGCTCTCGAAAAGAAACACTTGCTACCAGTACCTGAACTCTTTGAAAAAAATTCATCTAATATTAGTTTAACTTATGCTGTACGAAAAAACAATATAATTTTGTATAAACAAAATAGATATCAAGTTCCAAAAGGAACTTACAGCCCAGGTAAGGAACTTAAATTAATGATAAAAGGCTCTAAAATGAATATAGTTGACTTTGAAACAGACGAATTAATAGTAAGTCATCAATTAAGCACAAGACAAGGTGAACTTATAAAAATAACTCATCCCGAAAGGGATATTCATAGTTCTACGAGTGAAGTATATGAAAGATTGTTTGCTGCTCTTGGTAAAACTAAAAATGCAAAAACACTCTTAGATGGGATAAGACAAGATAAAGCAAGATACTGCAAGGATCAATTTGGAGTAATACTAAATATAGTACCTTCGTATGAAGCTTCGCTAATAGAACAAGCATTGAATTATTGTGTTATCAGAAACTTATGGAGTGCTGGAATGTTTAAAGAAACTCTTGAATATCTTGCGATACACGAAAATGCGAAGAGTGATAAAAAATCTGTTCTTGACAAATTATCCATACCATCCAAGTATAGAGGGCTAAAACCAGAAGTAAGAAACATAAGTGACTATACTGATGCTTTAAAGGAGGACAAGCATTCATGGAAAAATTAGAATCTATCAAAGAATATGCTAAAGATCTAAAGCTAAGCTATTTAAATGTAAATGCAGATGCAATTATTGAAAAAGCTGATTTAAGTAGTATTTCTTATCAAGACTTACTGTTATCAATACTTAAAAATGAGGTTGATATGAAAGATCAGAAAGCACAAGAAAAAAGGCTTAAATACGCTGACTTTCCGGTAAAAAAAACAATGGAAGAATTTGATTTTGTATTTCAAAAATCAATAACACAGAAACAAATAAACAGACTCATGGAAATGGAATGGATAGATAGGTTGTATAATCTTATATTTTTAGGCCCACCGGGTGTTGGGAAGTCGCACACAGCCGTTGCATTAGGCTATAAAGCCGTTGAGGCAGGTTATAAGGTGAGTTTTGTAACTATGGATAATCTCATGCACGTTTTGAAAACTCAGCAAATATCAAGAAAAAGCAAAGGAAAGCTAAATAGAATTATTTCTTCAAACCTTGTTATAATCGATGAGGTACGATACCTTCCTATAACTAGAGACGAGGCCAATTTATTCTTTCAATTAATATCAACTCTTCATGAACAAGCTTCACTAATTATAACTTCTAACAAAGGATTTGAAGACTGGGTAGAACTTTTAGGAGACCCAGCATTAACAACAGCTGTTTTAGATAGAATTTCTTATAGGTGCGAACTCTTTAACATGATTGGGAAGAGTTATAGATTGGAACACAGAAAATCTATATTTTAGAGATAAATGTAAAAAATAAACTGGGAAAAATTCAGTAAAATAGTTTGCCGAAATTTCTCCAAAAGCACTTGCCAATAACAGTTGGGCTATAGTGAGTAAATTTAAAAAGATTTCTTTAGTAATAATAATTTTAATTTCAGTTATTCTAATTAGTAGCACAATGTATTTAGCTATTGGCACAGGGATTGATACATATGGAATTTTTGTTGATAATATCACTAAAGATAATAAAACTCTACAAATCACTGGGTCGACAAGCAATAGTGCTTTAGTATATGCTGGATATAGCTATAAAATCAAAGGTGATTCATTGTATTTAAAGTTAAGATATAGTCTTGGAAGTTTATTTCATCATGGTGGAGGATTCAATATCACTCTAAATAATGACCTTAGTAATATAAATAATATGTACCTACAGGGTAACAAAAGCGAAGACGAAAAATTATTTTGGACTAAATATTCTCAAAACATAAAACAAAATGCTCTACAAGTACAAATGTCTACTGAAAATGTAAATTATAAATCTACTATTAAATCTATCAAATTTAGAATAATAAATAATGGGGATACTCCTGTAGCTCTTGGAGAGTATTATGTTCTCCAAAAGTATAAGGATGGAAAGTGGTTCGATATTCCGTTTAAGAAAGACTTTTCGTTTACTGCGGAAATGATTCTATTAAAACCAAAAGGAAAATATGAAAGTAGTGCACTTTTAAGTCTATCTGATTTTACATTTAACACAGGAAAATACAGAATAATTAAAGTTATTTTGACTAAAGACAAAGAGAAAGTTAATATCAGTTGTGATTTTAATATTAATTAAAAGATTTGTATTAATGATAATTCGGAACATAAGAGTTAATAATGGTATTACTTATTTTTTATATATGCGTTACAAAGATTATTAACAAATCTAAAGAAGGAGGTATACTACTCTGACAAGTGAAATAAATTATACCGAAATAATTAAAGAACAAACAGAGCGTTCTCTTTGGAGTATCAACAACGTTATTGATTGTGTGCCAGATGGATATTGGAATAAAAGTTATTGTAAAATGCCTTTATGGAAACATATTTATCACACATTACATTCTTTGGATATGTGGTATATCAATCCACGAAAATATTCTGAACCATCATTCCACATTGAAAATTTAAACAATTTGGATGTTGAGACAGAAAAATTATTATCAAGAGAAGAATTAAAGCACTATTATAAATTAATTGAAAAGAAAATAAATCAATATATCAATAGTATAACTGATGACATACTCCTTACTAAGCCTGAAAGCTGTGAGTGGACAATCTTTACATTAATTCTTGCTCAATATAGGCATTTACATACCCACATGGGAATGATTATGGGATTTATCATTGCTGAAACAGGATTATGGCCTAAAGTTATAGGATTAGAAGGGGCTATTCCAACAAGTGATTATAGTTTGTATTTTTAATAGTAATGTGTCGCAGTTTTATTTTAGACGTATCAGTTAAATATTGTGATGAAACTAAAAGGGGGGTACAGATGTTTGAGTTCAAAGATTTTGATTATTTAACAGATGGTGGGATTGATTTGAAGATTGAAGAAAAAACACCCTCAAATGAGGGAAAAGGCTATGTACCTGCGTAAAAATATAGAATTACTTTACACAATTCAAATAATAGTATAGGCGTTATTGATATTCGTATCGGGTATAATGAGAATTTATATTATGGTGGTCATATTGGTTATGGGATTGAAGAATCTTATAGGGGCAATAATTATGCTTCAAAGGCATGTAAAATTATCAAACAGGTGGCAATTGCTCATGGAATGGATAGATTAATAATAACTTGTAATCCAGATAACTTTCCATCTCGAAAAACTTGTGAGAAGGCAGGTCTTCAACTTAAATAGAATAGCACAGTGAGGGGGAATTATATTGAAAAATCTACTACATCAGAAGCAAGTTATAAACAAAGACTCAGTTTCGCTTAATGCTTATGAAGAAATGGCTGAACATTATTTTAAATATGTAGATACAAAACCATTTAATGCCTACTATGAAAGACCTGCAACCGTATCAATGCTTCCAGATGTAAAAGGAAAGAGGGTTCTTGACGCAGGTTGTGCTGCGGGGTGGTATACCAAGTTGCTATTAGATAGGGGTGCAAGTGTAATTGCATTAGATTTCAGCCCAAACATGATAGAAATGACTAAAAGAAGAGTTGGAAATAAAGCTAAAATCATAAGGGCAGATCTGAATGAGCCATTAGATTTTATTGATGATGAATCTATAGATGTTGTTTTATCATCATTGACACTTCACTATATTAAAAATTGGGAGGTGGTAATGAGTGAATTTAATAGAATTCTAAAGAAAGGAGGGCAACTGGTTTTCTCCGTCCATCATCCGTTTATGGATTTTAAACTATCTAGTAAGGAAAATTACTTTTTGACAGAATTATTAGATGATGAGTGGACTACAAACAAGGGAAAAGTAAAAGTTCAATTTTATAGAAGACCTTTAAGCAAAATTATAGCATCAGTAATAGAGTCGGGTTTTGCAATAGAAAAACTATTGGAACCTATGCCAGTAGAACAATTTAAAATTGAAGAGCCTAATATATATGATAAATTAAAGAAAAACCCCCAGTTTTTATTTATAAAGGCAAATAAATTTACAGATTAAGTTAACATCATAACGGTTCAAAATCAGACAAAAGCGCTTCAAAATCAGACAAAGGGTAGGCTCGTAAGCACTTATTCGTCTATTGGATTAGGAGGAGATAAGCTTGATTATTCAATTAACCTAACTAATAAAAGTGATAAGAATATTTTTATACAGTCCGTTCAACCATTAGTTAACGAAACATTAAAAAATAGGATTTTAAGCAAGGAAATGGTGGTTACTGTAAATAAAGAGATAAAACCCAATAAAGCAATTGCTATAACTGGAGAAATAATCGTTAATACAAAAGGATTAAAAGACATGGTAAAACTTGTACCTTTTATTACGGATATAAAGGTTATATCAACTGAAACTATAAGCCTTAAGACAAGCTTTGAACATTAAGTTTTATTTCGAACTTTTCTATAAGTATGTCACACTGGTATAATATTCTGTATTTTTGTCTGAACATTAAATAGAGAAGGGCATGTTAGAAAAAAATAGTTATTATAAATTAATACAAGACTCTATACAAAAAGGTAATAATGATGTGAAAAAAATTTATGGTCAAACGGGAACATCCCCTTTAAGTATCGTAGAGTTTTCAACAACTGAAGAATACAATAAAGCTTTTAACAGTACAGCTAGTTACGACGCAGCAATGTATGATAAATAACGGGTTCCATTTTGAAGTGCTTTTACTGAAATATTATTAATATTAGCATATTAAATTACGCTAATATACTAAGCTATTAATCTACTATTTAAGTAAGAAAACACAAGCTAAGAACCTGTGTTTTCTTTGAGCTTAATTTAATATCAACTGATATTAGATGTAAGTAATTGTATTTCAAATGAATATAATAGATTATGTTATAATTTCTAAATTTTAAAATTTATGTTATAATTAGTATGAGAATCACAGTAATATGATAATATAAAAAATTCATTATACTTACCATTAAGTTAATTATGGGTTGTATGTTGAGTGTGTTTTTTATTTTCGGATGTGCACTTTCTATTGGCTCGAGTATAGGTTATTTGAAAAGATGTAAAAAATATACCACATTAAAATATCATGTTATTCATAATTCAATTTATGGAATTTTTATCGCAAATTTCTAAAACTGAGTAACAATGGTAGCATATTGTAAGTTACTTGTAAATTGTAAAGGTGGTGCAATTTTGAAAAATAAACATTTAATAATTATTTTGTGTCAAATAACAAGTGTTATATTAATTATATGTTTTTTTATAGGTAATAGGGAGAATAAAAATTTACTTTATTTTAGTGTTATTCCTGCAATAATTCAAATACTTTTAAGACACAAGAAAGATGATATTCCTGAGGGTTCTAAACAATATTCAAGCTATAATGGATTTAAAAAATCGATTTTCAAAAATAAAAATTTAATAATTACTTTGTGTGGAATAACAGTTTTTATATCATTTACATGTTTTCTTGCAGGTAACATGGAGAATAAAATTTTACTTTGTTTTGGTGTTATTGCTTCAATAATTGAAACAATTTTAAGACCCAAGGAAGACGATATTCCTGGGATTCCTAAACAATACGCAAGATATGATGGATTAAAAAAAGCTTTATCTATTTTAATGGCTTTTTGGGTTATGGTAATTGCATTTATGCTATTTAAAAATAATAGTTGAAGTTTAATATAGTAAATATAAACCTTATTCGTATATGACGTCGTAACTGTATTTTGTTACGCAGTAATATGAAAACATGAATAGGAGGGATTTTTTGAAGTTGGTATTTTTAATCGGAGATGCGGCTGTAGGTAAAATGACAGTAGGACAAGAACTTATGAAAATTACAGATTTACGATTATTCCATAATCATATGACGATTGAACCAGTTATTGAAGTATTTGGCTATTATTACGGAGAGGTAATAAGTAGAATGAGAGAGATTATCTTTGAAGAATATGCTGCATCAGAAAACTATGGATTAATATTTACATATATGTGGGCTTTTGACCAGAAATCTGATTGGAATTATGTTGAGCATGTAACTAATATCTTTAGAAAAAAAGGTGCTGATGTTTACTATATAGAACTTGTTGCACCTCAAGAAATTAGGTTACAAAGAAATATTACTGAAAATCGTTTAAAGCATAAGGCTTCAAAACAAGATATTGAAATCTCTAACCAAAGACTTATCAATGCAGATAAAAATTATCGTTGCGTTAGTAATGATGACGAAATACCGTTTGAGAATTATATCAAAATTGACAACTCCAATTTTTCTACAGAACTTGTTGCGACACTAATAAAAGAACGCTTTAACTTATGATTATATAACAATATGAGCATAACCTTTAATACATAATTTTCATATTTGTCGAACTAGAGGAACAATGTATGTTGTTCCTTTTAATTCCGCAGTAATATCAATATTATTCTTAAACAGAGCCTAAATAAAATATCATTTCTTTAATGAATTCTTGTATTCCCTCCAAATATCTCCCACAAAAGAATTTATTTGAATATCATATAATCCTTCTCTTTTGCTATAAAAAAGTTGTTGATTATTGCGGCGTAACTTTTAAGAATATTATACCATTATTAGGTGTACTATCTTTAATTTATCTTATTTATCTATTAATGAAATCAAAAAACAACACAAATGAACGATATGAAGATGAAAGAAAAAAATTTGTTAGTGATAAATCTAAAAGTATTAGTTTTAATATTCTATTTGCTTTTATAGTTATATTCCAAATTTTAATTAGTGAAGAAAAAATTAAAATGGATTCTCATCATGTACTTATGGTGATTTCATGTAGTGCACTTATAATACAATTTATTAGTTATTTAGGTTGTAAATATAAATATTAATAACTGAAATTAAATAGTAAACAAGAATATTTGATGCACAATTTTATAGGGTTTTTGACTATACGTAATGGTATACCTTTTCGTAGAGTTATTTGTTTAAAATTAAACCTATCATATATCAGAGTTGTATAAGTATTGATATTACTTGGTTTAAGGTTATTGTTTAGTCCTCTTGGTGTGATTCAGAGAAATGTTGCCGAAATAGAGAGGGGCGTGTTATAAATGAAATTTAAAATAAAAAAATTATTAATTATACTTATAAGTGTACTTGTAATAATTAGTATCATTTTTATTAGTGGTATATATTATTTGGTAAAATCTGAAAGTAAAGCGACTAACTATTTAGTTAAAGTTATAGCCTCAACAAAATTTTCAGAAATCACAAAAAATATGGATGTTAAGGACTTTAATAACTTCAAAATTTACTCCGAAAATAAAATAGAAAATAGTTATTATAAATTAATACAAGACTCTTTACAAAAAGGTAATAATGATGTGAAAAAAATTTATGGTCAAACGGGAACATCACCTTTAAGAATCGTAGTATTTTCAACAGCTAAAGAATACAATAAAGCATTTAACAGTTCAGCTAAATACGACGCAGCAAGGTATGATAAATATGCCTTATATTTATCACTAGATACACTTACTCTCCATAATTTTATTCATGAATATGTCCACTTTAAAACCGAGTCATTTTGCAATGACAAAAAAATAAATCCGTTGACTATTCCCTCTTGGTTTGGCGAGGGGATTTCTGAATATATTAGTTTCCAATATTATATCAACAAGCAAAATGAACCATCACTTAAACAAATAAAACCCTTTATACAATTAAAATACGGTTCAGATTTTTATAAAGCCCAACAGGAAGGTTATGACGTATATTCTCAAAGCTATTTGGCAGTTAAAAAGATTATTGCTCTAAAAGGTGAAAAATCAATACAAAATATACTTATAGATTCAAAGGATATGGACTTTTATAGTGCCTTTGAAAAGAATATGGGATTAAGCATAGAGGAATTTCAAGGACGATTTTTATCTGTCATCAGATTTAAGAATAAAAGGCACACCTGAAGAAAAGCCAATTGGTGCAGATGTTGACTGGCAAAGATTAAGAAAACAAGTGTTAGTACCATTGGCAAATAATGAAGAAGGAAATTATCAACGATATGATTGGTGTTCTGATTCATTAGGTGAGTGGCATAGAGTATTTAGTGGCGAAATTGTAATTATAGAGGGTGTGTATTCAACAAGAAAAGAATTAGCAGATTTTTATGATTTTAAGATTTTTGCTGATTGTCCACGAGAACTACGATTAAAAAGAGGAATCGAACGTGATGGGGAAATAGCAAGGGATATGTGGGAGAAAATATGGATGGTAGCAGAAGATAAATACATGAATGAGCATAGACCATCTGAAAACGCATGCCCATGCCTTAAGTAATGCAAATATACCCTGTACTTAAAACCACCTCCCATTATGTATTTAATTATACAAAAAAAGCACCTACAGCTCAAACACTTTTTTTCTAAGTGTCTAGTCATAGGTACCAGTTTAAACCCTAGGTTGCTTTGAATTCTTATTTCTGCATCATTAGTAGCCAGATTTTGTGCAAGATTTTCAGTCTGAGTTAGACGCCTTGCAATAACCTGTAATAACTTTAAGGATATTGCTGGATTATTCATGATAATTTTATCCATATCTTGTTTGGATAATGTACATATTTTAACGTTTGATATGGCATAAGCGTCAAAATTATACATTTAATCAATACTGAACAGGCTTAGATCTCCAAAGAAATCACCACTAGTAAAGATATGAACTATTTGTTCCTTACCTTCTTTTGTTAACTTAGATATTTTTACTTGACCTTCATTAATGATAAATAATCTATCTCAAGATAACGAATCCATTTCTTATGAGTGATCTAACCGCCACGAAGACAACCTGGTCAGAGAGGTTGTCTTCGCGGGTAAGCGTGAGGAGTTCCGGTAATGCCAGCGGATTTTCCATCAACTCGAGAACCTCTTGTTCAACAGGATTAAGCCATTTAAAGATGGAAAGCGCCTTTCCTAACAATTGTGCCTGGGCATTTGCATGTATTTCACTACCAAGTACTCGCGCTTCCATAAGTCCTATTGGACCCGTACGGCACATTTGACCGTGTTCAAGCATCTCGTATAAATTGGGCTTACGTGCCTTTCGTTCTGCGGAAAACATTGTTTCTATCTCAGTACTTGCGTCACTATTCGGTGGTTGTGATTCTTCTATACGTGTCCAGGGTTGTCCCAATGTTAGATCGCTCCATTTGAAGGTAATGAGGACGGAGACAATTTTAGTATAGCCCTGTTTCCTTAGATTATTTGACCAATCGTGTACCGAATTGAGGAAGGTTTCGTAGTCATCATCACCATCAGCATGTCCTATAGAGTAGTTTGTAGCAGAATGCTCACGAAGACGAAGAATTAGAATATCCATTGGGGAACCATCGAGCCATACGCGCAATCGGTCGGAAAGGGGTTCGTCTTCACGTTCACCTAATTCTGTTATAATATGGCAAGTTCCCTCTTGCGCTAGGTGATGCGGTAAACCAACAACGATACGACGTAGGACGTCTTCACCTGAGTGGCCACCATCGCGATATCTGAGCGAGTTCACTGGGGAGGGTACAAATGGTGGGTTAGCTGTAATGAGGTCGAAGTATTCTCCGCCAACAGGTTCGTAGAGGTCTCCCACCATAATTTCTATATTAGTTGCGCCTGATACTTGGGCATTGAAATGTGTACATCGAGCTGCGCGAGGATTAATATCCACAGCAACTACTCGTTGTGAGTGAAAACTCGCAAGAACTGCATGAACACCTGATCCAGTACAGAGATCGAGAGTTGAACTCATGGGGTGGCGCACAGTAGTTTGCGCTAGCCAGTGACTGTCAGCACCGACGTACATAACTTGGTCATATGGGACATTGAGGCTTCCAGGATGCGGAAGTTTGGGCCAAGCATGGTCCGAAAAAACCAATCGATTCCCAACGGGAAAGAGTGTAGCGCGTGCAAAGCACTTCTCCTCAGCGATGAAAAGGAGTCCTGCTCGAATTAGAACATCCCGATTTGTGTTATCGAACAATTGCTTAAGTTCATCTGTGAGTATAGTGCCTTGTAGAAAAAAAAGGTCGATAGCCAAATCTAGTGCATCGCCTACTATCAGTCGTTCTTCGCGATAAATTGGGAGAGCACGCCAAGAAAGTTCAGTGAGAGATGAAAGTCCCAGACGCTTACAAACACGTGTTTCGCAGTAGCCAATGCTGGCAAGGTGCGATACGGCATTGCTGAGGGCTGTTACATCGGAGTCATTAACCAGAAAAGTAGCAGATTCAATCATAATGTTCCTCCTAATTGCTTTTTACAGTATCATACCATTTTATATCATATTTTTAAAAAAATTTAATAAATTGATCTAATCATTAAATCAAATCAATTATAATTATACCTCCATTATTCTACTTTTCTATAAATAATTCAAACATATAATAGCATTACCTGATATTTTTTAATGCAAATCTAAGAATTTTTTAATGTAAATTTAATCATAAATACCTATAATGTATATTTAGATAGATTAATGCAATACCATATGGTATTGCTGTTTTTTATTAAAATAGATTATAGAAGGTGTAGTTAAAAATGAATATGGAATTTTTCAGGATAATAAATAATTTAGCAAATAAAAACATGATTTTAGATAATACAATGATTTTCTTTTCTCAATATGTACCTTATATATTTATGGCAGTTATTATAATAGTGTTTATTTTAGGAATTAAACAAAGAAAATGTGAATATAGAAAAATTGCTGTTAGTACAGTTATTCTAACAGTTATAAATTTAATGATAAATTTAATCATTAGAAGTATATTTTATGTTGACAGACCTTTTGTTCATAATAAGGTGAATTTATTATTGCCTCACGATGCAGCTTCATCCTTTCCAAGTAATCATGCTACGGGAACAATGAGTATAGCTTTAGGTTTAGGGAAATACAATAGAATACTTGGAATGATAATGACAATACTATCAATAATTGTAAGCTTTTCAAGGGTGTATGTTGGACACCACTATCCTATGGATATTATAGGAGCATATATAATTGTTTTTGCAACAAATTATATTTATAACTTGAAATTAAGAAGTAAAGTCGAGAATTTATATGAAATAGTTGAAAAGAAAATAGAAACAAAATTAGGGTTTAAATCATTATACAACGAAGATTAATTGATTATAGGTTGTTATCGTTGGAAATATTTATTACAAATGTTACAATATCAAGTGGAAGGTATGTGAGTTATGAACAAAAAAGCGTTTTTAGCCAAAAGTATTAATTATTATCAGCAATTAGGTATTAATAAAAAAATCGCAATTTGGGAAGATGGTATGAGAAGTACTGGTGGTAGAGGTACATACGAATGGTGGTATTTTGATGCGCAGTATTCAGATGGCACTAAAGTAGTTGTGATATTTTATACCAAGAATGGATTTGATGTAAGATGTCTTGCAAATCCAACAGCATCACTTGAGATAACTTTTCCAAATGGAAAAAGAATATCAAAAGAAATTTCTGAGGGAAAGGGACAAAAAATTCGTGCTTCAAGGGAGCAATGTGATGTAAAAATTGGTCAAAGCAGTATTAAATATTGTGATGGGAATTACTTAATTCATTTCATAGATGGTGATGTTGAATATGCTTGCACAATGAAGCCTAAGTTACCAATGTGGAGACCGGGGACAGGACATTGGTATTATGGCGAAAATCAGGAACATTATTTTGCATGGATTGTTCCACAACCCTCTGCCGATATTAGTGCTACGTTAAAAGCTTTCGGAGAAACCTTTGAGTTAAATGGCAATGGATATCATGACCACAACTGGGGTAATACCCATATGAGAAAACTTATGAATCATTGGTATTGGTGTCGTGTTAATATTGGCCCTTATACGATAATAGCTTGTGATATTATTACAGAAAAGAAATATGACTATACTAGATTACCAGTTATAATGATAGCTAAAGATGAAATTATATTAGATGATAATGAAGAAAAAACAGTAGTTAAAAGATTAAGTACTGAATATCATCCAATAACAAAAAAATTCATTGATAATAATTTGATGTTTATACATCAAGTGGATAATGGAGCGAATTATCAAATAGAATTTAAAAGAGAAATTGACATTCTAGCCTTTAATATGCTTGATAGAATGGGAATTTCTCCAATTAAAAACAGTATCGTTAAAGCTATGGGAATAAATCCTACTTATATAAGATGTATTGGTGAAGTCAAGTTAACAGTAGAAGAAAATGGAAAAAAAGAGGTTTTTGAAACAGAAGGATTATGGGAGCAGATGTTTTTTGGTAGTAATAAAGATGCTATTATAGGAAATTAGAAATTTAGTTCTCTTGTTTTTTTACAAAATATTTTCTTCTCCAATATAAAGCTACATTAACCAATCCTATCATTACTGGAACTTCAACGAGTGGACCTATAACTGCGGCAAAAGCTTCTTTAGATTGTATTCCAAAGACAGCTACAGCAACTGCGATAGCAAGCTCAAAATTATTACTTGCAGCTGTAAATGCGAGTGTCACGGTTCGCTTATAATCAATTCCTGATTTATAACTTATAAAGAATGATACCGAAAACATAATAACAAAATAAATTAAAAGTGGAATAGCTACTTTAATTACATCTAAGGGTAGCTGGACGATGTATTGTCCTTTATAAGTAAACATAACTATTATTGTGAACAATAATGCAATTAAAGCGAGTGGACTAATCTTAGGGATAAACTTTTTTGTATACCATTCAGTTCCCATTTTAGGTTCTAGAATTAATCTTGTTAGCATTCCGAGTGCAAATGGAATACCTAAATAGATTGCAACAGACGAAGCCACTTCTCCCATTGAAATATTAACTTTATATCCAGTAAGACCAAATAAAGGTGGTAGAACTGTTACAAAAATATAAGCAAATACTGAATAGAATATTATCTGGAATATTGAATTAAAAGCGACTAGTGCAGCAGCATATTCACCATCTCCATCAGCTAAACTGTTCCATACAATTACCATAGCTATACATCTTGCAATACCTATTAGTATAAGTCCTGTCATCAAGGCTGGATCTGACCTTAAGAAAACTATTGCAAGTATAAACATTAATATTGGCCCAATAATCCAGTTTTGAACTAATGATAAGCCTAAAATTTTTGGTTCTTTAAACACTTTTCCAAGTTCCTTGTAATTAACCTTTGCAAGTGGTGGGTACATCATGACTATTAGTCCAATTGCAATTGGTATTGATGTGTTACCTACTGACAGGTTTGATAAAACATTTGATAATTGCGGCACTGACCAACCTAATAGAATACCTATGGCCATAGCAAGAAATATCCATAAGGTTAGAAACCTATCAAGTAATGATAATCTTGGTTGTCCTTTCATATTAAAATCCCCCTCTTAGATCTTATTTCTTATATTAACTTTGTTATAATGGCATTGTAAAATTTATGTGCACCTCCTTTATTATGTACATTCAGATTTAGCTTTATCTTTACAAATACATTCATCCGTATCTGTTATGAGATTCATAAGAAATAATATAAGTTTATTACAGTTGTTATTATTCAACGAATAATAACTCCATAGCCCATCTTTTCTACAGTTTAAAATACCACAATCCATTAACACCTTCATATGATGTGAAAGTGTCGGCTGTGTAAATTCGAAGTGTTCTAATATATCACAAGCACACCTTTCTCCGCAGGACAAAATATCAATTATTTTAAGTCTACTTGGATCTGAAAGTGCCTTAATAATTTTTGAATTGTCATCATAATTCTGTTTCACTTCATCGCCTCCTATATAAATATACGTTTGTGTTCAATATATACTAATATCTATATTATGCCAACATACTTGTTATAAATAAATATAAATTCAATTTGTATATTTAAAAGTATCTATATAGAACATTCTATGCACTATCTCATTAAGTGTTCACATAGTTCAAATTAAAATACTGAAAGATATATTACATAACATTTCTCATAATTATAGTTCATTATTTTTTATTCGTTTTGCTAAGTCTTTAATCTTTTCTTCAATAATTCTTGCCGTATTTATAAATTCCTCATCACTTTTTCCTGTAGGATCGTCTAGGCCCCAATCTTCTTCATGATTTGAAGGTAAAAAAGGACAAACCACATTGCAGCCCATCTTTACAACTATATCAACTGCAGGAATATCATCTAAAAGCTTTGATTTATGTGTTTCGTTCATATCTACATTATATAAAGTTTTTATTATTCTCACTGCATCCTGGTTAATTGTATCTCTTAATTCTGTACCGGCTGAATAAGACTCAAAAACGTCTGCAGCAAATAATTTACCTAAAGCTTCTGCCATTTGAGATCTACAAGAATTGTGAACACATATAAATGCTACTTTTTTCAATTAAATCATCTCCATAAAATTATTTTATTATAAACTAAGTATAGGATGTTATCTATATACTGTCAATACGTTTCCTTTAAATAGGCATTTAATATAATTTAATATTAATAATTATCTATATACAACATTACAATTAATACTTTATTAAGTGTTTGCACAGTTCTTGTTTAGTAATTATAAATATATTGAATTTTAGCTACAAGAAAAGTAAATATCTTATTTTATACTTGTAGAATTAATATAGATTAATTTAAACAATTATTTAAAGGGGACTTGCACAAGCGGAAGGCATTTGTTTTTTTGTACATAATGGTTGTAAAATACAACTGTTGTGTGTTACAATTATCGCGAGGTGATAAATAATGGAAAAGCAAGGTGATAATTATTTAAGAGAGTTAATTCGGGTCTTGGTCAGAAATTTAGGTATCCTTGAGAAAAGTGAATCGACTTGTTGTGGTACTACTATATCTCAATGTCATGCCATTGTTGAAATTGGGAGGGCAAAACAAATATCATTAAATGAGCTTTCTGACTTACTAGGATTAGATAAAAGTACAATGAGCAGAACAATTAACAATCTTGTAGAAGATAAGTTGGTTATTAGAGAAACACATGCAGAGAATAGAAGATATGTAAATATAGAATTGACAAACAAAGGTCAAGAGGTCTATCAAAGCATAGAAATTAGTATGGAAATTTACTATAAAAAAATATTTCAATCAATTCCAAAGGATAAGCGACAGCAAGTATTGGAAAGCCTTAAACTTTTAACTAATGCAGTCGAAAATAATAAATGTTGTTAGGAGGATTTAAAAATGAAGGAAAATATAAAAGGTCAAATTAAAGCATATTATGGTGATATAGCAAAAAAGGTAACTGCTAAGTCAGTAAGCTCTTGTGGATGCGCAGCCGCATGTTGTAGTGAGCTTACAAACGATTCGTTGATATATACTAAAGAATTTATTAAAGGTTTACCAGAAGAGGCTGTTAATGCATCATTAGGATGTGCAAATCCTGTTGTATTGGCTAATCCTCAAAAGGGTGAAGTAATACTTGATTTGGGCAGTGGTGGTGGTATAGATGTATTTATATCATCTAAATATGTTGGAGAAACTGGAAAAGTTTATGGGCTTGATATGACAGATGAAATGCTTGCACTTGCTAACAATAACAAAGAAAAAATGGGAGTTAAGAATGTAGAGTTTCTAAAAGGCTATATTGAAAATATTCCACTTGAAGATGAAACTATTGATGTAATCACATCAAACTGCGTAATTAACCTTTGTGAAAGTAAGGAAGATGCTTTAAAAGAAGCTTATAGAGTGCTTAGAAATGGCGGTAGACTTGCAATCGCAGATATTGTTGAACTTAAAAGTGTCCCAGATGAAATAAGGAATAATATACAAATGTGGGTAGGTTGTATTGCAGGTGCACTAAACATAGAAGAATACAAAGAAATCCTTAAAAAGGTAGGATTTAAAAACATTGAAATTACGCCAGTCAATATATACACCAAAGATATCATTCAAAGCATAGCGCAGGGCAAAAATTTAGGGGATGTTTATAGTCAAATGGATGCGGAACTACTTGATGGGGCTTTTGCTGGAGCACATGTAAAAGCATATAAATAGTAAGGGGGAGAAAAAAATGGACTATAAAATTGATAAAATGATACAATCTGATTGGGAACAGGTAGCAAATATTTATCTTGAAGGTATTAAAACGGGAATAGCAACATTTCAGACCAAGATACCTACTTGGGAAAACTGGAATAATAGTCATATTGCTTCATGTAGATTAGTTGTTCGCTCAGGCGATATTTTATTGGGTTGGTGTGCTTTGAGTCCAACTTCAAGTAGATGTGTATATGAAGGTGTAGCCGAAGTAAGTATTTACATTAGTGAAAAATATAAAGGTCAAGGAATAGGAACAGTTCTTCTAACGAATTTAATCAGACTATCAGAAGAAAATGGGTTTTGGACTTTGCATTCTGGAATTATTAAAGAAAATGCTGCAAGTATATCATTACACGAAAAATGTGGTTTTAGACAAATTGGAATAAGAGAAAAAATTGCTAAAATGAACAATGAAAAATGGTTGGATGTAATTTTGATGGAACGTAGAAGTAAAATAGTTGGAATAGATTAGATTTATGAATTAAATTTTTATTTAGTTATAAATTGTAAGATTTCATTAATAAATTAAATATATTTCTTTAATTTTTGTTGGGTATTATAGAATTAAAGGAAGGAAGTGCCTATATGTGGTTTAAAAAATTGAAAAAGAAGAAACTTCAGTGTTTTTTAATAGGATCGTTATTATTTTTATCTTCTTTAATATTTACAAGTAGTTTGTCCATGTTAACCTCTATTCAAGGGTATGTTAATAAATTTTATTCTAATGATAAATATTACGATATAGTTTGCTATAACGCTAATGAAAGTTCTACAAAGGATGTACTCAAGTGGGGGAAGAGTAATTCAGAGGTTAAGGATGTTAAAGCTATTGAGGCTTTCACTTCTGGTAACGACCTTTATCATAAAGGCAAAAATTTAAAGATTTCAATGTACGATGTAGTTCCTATAGGAGATAGCAAAAAGCTTCCCTACGGCTTAACTAAGGGCAACTTATCAAATAATGAGAGCTACCCTAAGGCAAACGAAGTGTGGATGACTAACCTTCAAGCAGATAGTTATAATATTCACCTTGGAGATAGCTTAACCTTTAAAACAAAGACAAAGGACGTTACTTTAAAGGTTTCTTCCTTAATTAATGACTCTCTTCAGCCATCTTCTATGATGGGTACAATTAATCTATATACCAATAAGGATAGTTCAGAAGAATTTTCCTCCTTTAAAAAAACATCGTTAATTTTTATAGATGTTAAAAGTGGAACTAATATTGCTAATATGGAAAAGGATTTGATCGCTGCTGCAAAAGTTGGTGGATTTGTTGTTGATAAAAATATATTAATATTAAGCGCCACTATGGCTCCTTCTATGATAGGGGGTGTTGCAACCTTAGCTTCAATTTTAGTGTTTATTGTTTCAGTG
>Ga0209123_1001480_pt1 | contig 23197 bp, 18 predicted proteins | sample BarGraIncu00431A_FD_184500 | JGI IMG/M metagenome (GOLD analysis project Ga0209123, IMG submission 184500) | Arctic peat soil microbial communities from Barrow, Alaska, USA - Barrow Graham LP Incubations 004-31A (SPAdes) (version 2) | ecosystem: Environmental > Terrestrial > Soil > Wetlands >...
GCTGCTGGCACTGTGGGCTATGCCGTAGGTGGTAAACATCAGTCCAGAGCCTGCACGCACTGCCCCATAGGCATCGGTGCGCAGCTCAAAGCCTTGGCCGCGCAGGCTGCCGCGGTAGTTGTCGGCGGCGTGGATCAGGTGTCCCAAATTGAGCTCACTGGCATATTGGCTGGTCTTGAACTGGATGCGTTGCTGGTTGCCGCCAGTATCGCTGTCATCGAACACCAGTTGGTTGTAGCCCGCTGAGCCACCATTTCCACTAGCACTACCACTACCACTACCACTTCCCCACTCCTGGGTGCGAATGCCCCACTGCGCTGCGGCATTGGCGTGGCCACCGACGCTGGCGATGGATTCACTCTCGCCATGGCGACCGTGCACACTGCCAAACCAGGCTGGGCTATTGCCACTGGCCCCACTGGCGCTGCCCGCCATCAGGTTGCCCTGGGCGCTGGGGCGGTGGTCGTGGGCTTGCTCGAATGGGTTGCTGCTGGCAGCGTCAACGGGAGCTCCAGCAGGTGTGGGTTTGATGCCCCCTTCGCCCTGGCCGTTGTACAAGGCACCGACGATGATGGGGCGCTCCAGGTCCCCACCCAGAAACTGCACCAGCACCTCTTGGCCGACCCGTGGCAAAAACTGCATGCCCATGCCACCACCGGCACTGCGCTGGGCCACCCGCACCCAGCAGCTGGCTTGCCCACTGGTGGCGCCATCCGCATCGGCCAACTGCCCCTGCCAGTGAAAGCGGATGCGCACCCGGCCCAGCTTGTCGCCATACAGGTCACCGGCACTGGTGTCGCTGGCGCTGCCGCTGGGGCCGACCACCAAAGCGGTTTGAGGTCCAGACAGAGCCGTCCCATCCAAACGCTCGGGCCGCCACACCACGTCGGCGCGCAGCAGCTCGCACTGGTTGGCATAGCCCAAAGCCTGGGCTTGGGTGAGCAAGGCGGTGGTGTCCAGCGAGACGGCTGCACCGGATGCAGAAGTTAAAGATGAGTTGCTATTGATTAAATAGCTGCTTACGAAGGCCTCATAGGGGCTAGAGGCTGATTTGTCTTGTAGCGCTGATGCGCCATGCAGTTCTTGCAGCAGTCCGCTCAAGAGCGATGGCACATCACCCAGCAGCTCGGCTAGGCCTTCTGTGGCGGGTTTGGGCAGGCTGTTCAGGCCCAGGTGGTGAACACTGAGCACACAAAAACCCGGGTGGCTGGGGTCTTGCAATTCAGGCAGCGGGGCTTGGCTCACCGTGAAGCGGGTACCGGCATGCAGGGTGCGCACGGTGCTGCGGGCAAAGTAGCGCTCATGGCGAGCTTCGAGCGTTTGCATCTGCAGATCGGCCTGGCGCTGGGCTTGGGCGCGGTTGGCCACGGCGTAGGGCGCTTGGGGGCGGTAGCTCTCCAGCAGTGGTGCGTTCTTGCCACCGAAGGCCGCTGCGGTGGGGCTGCTGGCACTGATGCTTTGTTTGGATTTGTAGTCGCTGCTCAGCAGGGTCACTATGGCGCTGGGCAGGCTGCGCAGGCTGGACAGGGCTTGCAGGCTGTCTTGGGCCTCTTGGGCGTTCCCCCGGTGAAAACGGATGCCCTGGCCGCCCAGCACATGGGCGCTTGAGTAGTCTTCAGGGAAGGCTGACTTCTGCGTGCTGTCGGCAAAGATCACCATGCGGTGTTTGGCTGGACTGCCTGCGTGTTCTTCAACCCGCCAGGACAGGCCCTCTGAGGCCAGCAGGCGCTGCACAAAGGCCAGGTCAGTCTCGCGGTATTGCACGCAGTAGCTGCGCTGGCCGCCTTGGTGGGCTTGGGTCATGAAGGGGCCGACTTCGTCGCTGAGTACCCAGGCCAGTTGCGGGGCGTAGCGGGCAAAGATGCTGGTGATGATGTCCAGCACGGTGGTGTCTTGCCAGACGCGGCTGGCCTGGTTGTGCGCCAGCATCCAACTGGCATCAACTACCCGCAGACGGTAGCGGGCCAGACCGCCTTCGCTGCCCAAGAGTGCAGCTTGATGGATCAGGCCGGTGGTGGTGGCGCGGCTGCCGTCGGCCAGCGTGGTGTGCAGTTGGCAGGTTTTACCCAACAGACTTGGCAGGGCGATGTGGGCATCGGTTGAGAGCACCAAAATGTCCATGGCGCGGGTGCTGTGCAGCGACTCTGCGGCGCAGTAGGCCTCGACTATGAAGGTCTGGCCGGGGAGAAAGCCCTGGCCTGAAGCGCTTTTTGCACCTGGTGGGCTGGCTTCTTGCACGCCTTCGATGCTCAGGTCATACAGGCGGGTGGCGCTGGTGAAGCTGGTTTGTAGGTGGCTCAGAATGTTTTGGGCAAGCTGGCTGGTTGAAACGTTTTGTTGCACTAAATAAGCCCCTGGATACATAGCCCGAAACAGGCGGTTTATTGAATTGTCTGCGGACTCTACGCGTTCTTCTTGGTCTTCTACTTCTTGGTCTTCTATTTTGCGGCTTCTTCTGTTGCGGCCGAATTCTTTCTTGCCTCTCCTTCAGATGCCTTGGCTTTGGCGGCAATTGCTACGGCAGGCGTGTGTGCCGGCACGGGAACAGTTTCGCTGTGCGCAATCAGTGCGGCAAGCAAACTAACGTCTTTGTCCGCAGAGGGTGCAACGGGCTTGGTTTTGATGGGCTTGGTTTTGATGGGCGCAGTTTTTGCCGGTGACGCAGAGGTCGAAGTGACGGATAAATGGCTGGTCGTGGGTTTGGCCTGGGCCACCGCAGGTGGTTTTGCTTCGAGCGCTTTCTGAATGGCGGCCACTGGAGGTGCTACCTTGTCCTCAAGTGCCTTCGTCAATGTGTCAGGTGCGGGTGCGGGCGGGCTAGCAGGCAGCGTGGCTAGGGCGGGAACGGCTGCGGTGACGATTTGTGCGGCCTCTGAAGTTGTTGTAGGCGCCGGGGCGGGAGTAGATACAACAGGCGGTGCGGCTGCCAACACCACAGGTACCACAGGTGCGGGTGTTGCAAGACTATGATCCTGAGCGTCGCTGGTTGGGGCGCTGAGTCCTGGGTTAGAGAGGTACAGGTAGCCAGAGAAGGCGGCAATGATTGAGATGCCTAGGAGCGAAAAAAACTTGATGCCGGGGCGGACCGCCAAACTTGCGTTCGCTGATTTTGCTGCGGGTTCGGATTTCAGCTTAGACAATATTCGATCATTGGTGTCCTGCGCATTGGGATGGCTCTTTGCGGAAATACCTAGTTCGGGACGTGAGGACAATAGCTGAGGTTTGGCCCCGCCAGCATTGTTTGGATCGTTATCAAATGTCATTGAGGTTCTCCCTGATGTCCAATCTATTCCGAATTGGCTGACGTTCTGCGTAGTCAGTACTTGAGTTGGATTCGCTGCCATTCTAGCGAGGGTAAATCATTCATAAGTGCCGCCAAAAATGCGGCACTTCTTTTAATTTCATATGGGTGTGTAGTAATTGTGTTTGGACTTCTCATTTTTTCGTATTTTTTACTGGCCTGCTTGTTTGTGTGGGTTGTTTTATTTCATGAAGGTCGGGAATATTGCGTCAAATTGTTACAAACCATCTATCGGTTGTTACAGCAGTTAACGCGGGGCGGTCACGTCGCATCAACGCACACCCTGGCGCAGGCCGCTAACTTGTCAAAAAAATCTACGGGTATATATAACAAGGCTGCGAGCTGGATTTCAAAACACAGGTGGGGCGTCGTTCTTGGCTTGGTGTTGGTGCTTGCACCACCGCTCGGAATTTTGATTTTCAGTTCAGGGGTTTATCTGCAGGGCTTCTCTGATGGTCCCGTGCGAATTGATCCGCAGGTTGCTGCATTGCTCAATGGGGAGCAGCTGGTGCCACCAGCACCACTGCCACCCGATTTGTTTGTTTCGGCGGAAGTACTGCAGGTACGCCCCTCGCTGCAAAATGCCAGTCGAAATTGGCAATTACTTGATGCAGATTTTTCGCAACGATTGCTCGTTGTGTTCAAAATCATGCGCGAAAAGTACGGCTATGAAATGGCTATTCTGGAGGGATACCGAAGTCCCGAACGGCAAAATATGTTGTCGAGCATGGGTAGTCATGTAACAAGTGCCAAGGCGTTTCAGAGCTACCATCAGTACGGATTGGCTGCGGATTGCGCCTTCTTGCTCAACGGTAAACTCGTCATATCCGAGAAAGATCCATGGGCCATGGAAGCGTATGTCCGCTATGGAGAAGTGGCTGAATCATTGGGGATGACTTGGGGTGGTCGATGGAAAATGATGGACTTCGGACATATTGAGTGGCGAAAATCTGGTGGATTGAAATAAAAGCTTGCCAATTTTTGATGTGAATTCGGTTATTTAGGGGGAAGAAAATGTCAGGTGGTTTGATTGTTTTGGGTGATAAAACCTCGCACGGGGGTACGGTGGTGGAGGCGTCTGCCGAGACATCGGTGGGCAATGTACGCGTTGCCCGGGTCGGTGACATGGTGACTTGCCCAAAGCGGGGGCACGACACATCTCCCATCGTGACAGGGGACCCTACGATGATGATCGACGGTAAGCCAGCAGCCCGCCACGGGGATAAGACGGCATGCGGGGCAACACTGATTTCAAGCCAAGGATTGACCAAGGATTTGTGCTGACAACGGTCGCGGTTGCTTTAAAAGTAAGGGATTTGCAAGATGCGAACGTGGTTGATGCGATTGGTCTGGTTGTCTGTCATTTTTTTGTTGGTATGGCTTGCCATCATCATTTATTGGCAAAGTACGACACACATGCCCTCTGAGGGCGATCTGATGTTTTATATGGGTGTTGTGCCCTTGGCCATTGGGGGCGTGGTTTTTGGCGTCTACAAACTGCTTACCCACGCCCCAAAGGTGACAGCTGCGCCAGCAGGAGACAACCCGAATGGGCGTGTTGCTCAGGATAATGTTGACGAGGCTGAGCGTGGCTGGACGCTGAATGTGGTGGCTTCGTCGCTGCATACGTCCGCAGGCAGCACTACCTCAGAGGTGTTTGCCGCCTTGCAAGCCGGGGATATTCCATTTGAGTTGGATCCGGATCTCAAAGATGACGATGGTTTTCCGGTGTTTGCGGCGCGTATTGCGGACCTGGATGTTGCCGATATGCAAGAGGCCTTTGCCAAGTGGCAGAAGTTGTCTGCACATTCGGATTTGCAGTGGACCGAAGGCCAATACCGCGCTTTGCATTTGGCTACCTTGAGCGTGAGTGAGCTCGCTTCACAAGTTATTGCACACCCTCAAGTCTTGCTTTTTGCAGCCTCGCGTGTCGAGGGCCGCATGCCGAAGGAGGACACTGTTCCGCCATTACGTCTGATTGGACTTTGGCCTGCACAATGGTCTGATGCGCATCATGCGTTGGCTTCAGGCTGGATAAAGTGGTTGCTCACTGAACAGGGCTGGCCAGCACACCGCCTGGTGGTGCAGAGTCGCACGCAGGAGCAGTCCAACCCCATCGCTGTGTTGGATGCCCTGTGCGTGAGTTCTCATCGCAGCAAGGCGCCGACCCTTGGGGTGTTGGTCGCATGTGATTCCGGCATTGATCAAGAGTATGTGGATGCGCTCGTATCTCGTGGGTATTTGTTTGGCGGGAAGAGAATGCAAGGCTGCCGCCCGGGCGAGGTCGCAGCGGCGCTTTTGTTTGCTGATTCGGTTCAGAGTCAATTGATTACGCAGGGGCCAGTTTCAAGTTTGCACCGCGCGAGTTGGGCTAGTCGGGAAAAGTCTGCGGATGAGCGTGGGCGTATTTCAGCAGACTTGCTGAACCGGCTTGTTGGCTTGGCCCTGGAGGCATCCAAGCTTGAGGCCGCCAAGATTCAACTGGTCAGCGTTGACAGTGACCATAACCCAGCTAGAGAGTCTGAGTTGGCAGATATGTTGACGGAAAAGTTTCCGGACCTGGATTTAGCCAAAGACGCGATCAAAGTGGCGCAGGCGTGTGGCTCCATGCACCAAGTCACCACCACGGCGGCTTTGTGTCTGGCCCACCAATACGTGGTGGACGAGCAGCAGGCGGCGGTTTGTGCGAGTTTGCATGACGCAATGTGGCGCGCTGCGGTGGTGCTGAATGCTCCCAGTGAAGCCCCAGGGCAAGAGAAAGCGGATCAGAAAAAGACCGCGTAGTGCATCCGATGATCTTTGGATTTTTTACCCACATGGTGGGTCTATTTACTTTTGGCGCTGATATATGCAACGTTTTTGGCAGTTTTTAATTAACCCCCGCACGCTGACGGTAATTGGTTTTGTCGCGCTCGCGTCCTTCTTATTGCTCGGCTTGAGGGTGGTTGAAGTGGCCGCTATTTGGGCGGCTGGGATTTTTGTCGCAGCGGTGTTGATTGGCCTGGCGGTCTGGTGGTATCACAAAAGAAAGGCTGCCAAAGCCTCAGAGCAATTAGGGGACATGCTGGAGACGCAGGCCGCTCTTTCCAGCCCCACGCTGAATAAGAACATGCATGCCGAAGAAGTAGAGCTGCTACGAAAACGCATGCTCGAAGCAGTTCAAAAAATCAAGACTTCCAAGCTGGGTGAAACCTCCGGTATGGCGGCGCTGTACGAGCTACCGTGGTACATGGTCATAGGAAATCCGGCGGCGGGAAAAAGCACGGCGATTGCCAACTCCGGCCTGCAGTTTCCGTTGGCGGATACAACGGGCAAGGTGATTCATGGTGTGGGAGGGACCCGCAATTGCGATTGGTTCTTCACGTCTGACGGTATCTTGCTGGACACGGCGGGTCGTTATTCAGTGCACGACGAGGACCTGAACGAGTGGTTTGGTTTTTTGAATTTGCTTAAAAGACACCGACCCAAGGCCCCAATCAACGGGATCATCATTGCGGTCAGCATTGGTGAACTGCTTGGCAATCGTCCGGAGTTCGCGATAACCTTGGCCAAAAATCTGCGCCAGCGGGTACAAGAATTGACCGAGCGCCTCGAAGTTTTTGCACCGGTCTACCTGATGTTCACCAAGGCTGACCTGATTGCCGGTTTTGCTGATTTTTTCCAGGAAACCAACCGGACAGAGCGTGATCGTGTCTGGGGCGCGACCTTGCCCTATGCCCCAGCGGGCTCTGGCGAAGATGCCGCCAAGTTGTTTGACAAGCACTTCGATCAGTTATATGAAGGCTTGCGTGAGATGAGCCTGGCCAACATGGGGCTGAACCACGAGGAACAAAAGGCCACGGGACTGTTGACCTTCCCCTTGGAGTTTGCCTCCATCAAAGGTTCTTTGCGGGCTTTTGTGTTGACGCTTTTTGAGGAAAACCCATTTCAATTCAAACCGGTTTTTCGTGGGTTTTACTTTACTAGCGCCTTGCAAGACGGCACTTCCGCAAGCACGTCTTCGGAGCGGGTGGCTGAACGGTTTTCCTTGCAGCTTCGAGAAACTGTGGCGTCAACGATCTCATCCAAACACGGATTCTTTCTCCACGATTTGTTTCGCAAAGTCATCTTTGCCGACAAGTCGCTGGTGGCACGATTTTCTAGTCGCGCCAAAACACGCTTGCGCTACATCGCGTTCATTGCCGCAACTGCAAGCCTGGCACTGGTGCTGACGGCCTGGAGTTGGTCCTATGTCAACAACAAGAGGTTGACTGAGAACGTTCAGGCAGATTTGGACAAAATTGTGCACCTGCAGGACAAGCGGCTGGACCTGCAATCCAGGATGGAAGCCCTGGAGATTTTGCAGGATCGTATTGAGCAGTTGGAAAATTACCGTCAGGATCGGCCACTGTCCCTAAGTCTCGGTTTGTACCAAGGTGACGCGCTTGAACAGAAGCTTCGAGCAGAGTATTTTGCGGGTATCAAAGAGGTCATGCTTAAGCCGGTAGCCGGCAATCTTGAGGCGTTTCTGACCGAGGTGGTTGCGGGGGGCGATAAGTTGGACTCTGTGGCGAAGTTGTCACAGGCCCCTGCCACTACTGCGCCTGCGGCTGGGGGCCCTCAGGCCTACAAAGACTCGTCGCCAAGCAATACGGAAGATGGGTACAACGCGCTCAAAACCTACTTGATGCTGGCGGACAAGTCGCGGGTCGAATCAGGCCATCTGAATGATCAACTCGCGCGCTTCTGGCGCGGCTGGCTGGAGTCAAATCGCGCGGCCATGCCCAGAGAACAAATGATTCGCAGTGCCGAGCGTCTCATCAGTTTTTTCCTGTCGCAGGTGAACGATCCGGCTTGGCCCGTTGTTGAAAACAAACTGACATTGATCGACCAGTCGCGCGATACGCTGCGACGTGTGGTACGTGGCATGCCCGCAAGGGAGCGTGTGTACGCTGACGTGAAGGCCCGTGCGTCCACCCGTTTTGCGTCGATGACGGTGGCCCGCATTGTGGGTGATCAAGACCGGGAAGTCATCGCCGGAAGCTACGCGATTGCAGGTACTTTCACACGTGAAGCCTGGGAAGGATTCATTGAGACCGCCTTCAAGGACGCCGCCAACAAAGAGTTGCAAAGTGAGGACTGGGTTCTCAAAACCGCCGCCAAGGATGACTTGACGCTGGAGGGAAGCCCCGAGCAAATTCAGAAGGCCTTGGTCACCCAATACAAAACAGAATATGCCAAAGAGTGGTCAAAATTTGTTGAAGGTGTGACTGTGACCGAACTGAGCAATTTTGATCATGCGGTCACGGCCATGAACAAGTTTGGTGACCCGCAAAATTCGCCTATTTCCAAGTTGATCAACACGGTGTATCAGCAAACTTCCTGGGACAACCCGTCACTGATCAACGAGGGTATGAAGCGTGCCCAGCGCGGCATCATTGACTGGTTTAAGGAAACCGTTTTGCGTCAGTCGCCTGGAGGCGTCAACCTCAACGTGAATTTGGGTGGCACGGCTGGCCAGATTCCCATGGGACCGGTCGGTACGGAGTTTGCGGGAGTCGCACGGTTGGTGGTTACCAAGGATAAGGACGCGTCGTTGATGCGTGGCTACATGGAAGCCTTGTCCAAATTGCGCAGCCGCTTCAACCAAATCAAAAACCAAGGCGATTCTGGGCCGGGTGCCAAGCAGCTGATGCAGCAAACCCTGGAAGGCAGCGGCTCTGAACTCTCCGACGCCTTGAAGTTTGTCGACGAGCAAATGCTGGTGGGCATGACTGACTTACAGCGCAAGGCCATTCGACCCATTTTGGTCCGACCACTAATTCAGGCCTTCGCGGTGATCGTGATGCCCGCAGAGGCTGAGCTCAACAAGACTTGGTTGGCGCAGGTCTATGACCCATTCCAGAGAACACTGGCGGGCAAATATCCGTTCCAGTCGGATTCAAAAATTGAGGCAACCGGTGCCGAGATAGGTCAATTTTTTGGTGCTGAGGGGGCTATTTCGAAATATGTGACCACCGCGATGGGGCCCTTGGTGGTGCGCCGTGGTGACAGCCTGTCCGCCAAAACCTGGGCTGACATGGGCATTCACCTTGCGCCCGAAGTGGTGTCTGGGTTCCCTTCATGGGTGGCCCCGCTGAGTGCTGGTGGGGTGGCTGCGGCTCCTGGTGCGGCTGCGGCGGACACTCAGACAGTGTTCCAAATTCAGCCCTTGCCAGCCAGTGGCGTGACGGAATACACGGTTGAAATTGATGGTCAGAACCTGCGCTATCGCAACACCCAGGCGCAATGGACCAATTTTGTCTGGCCCAACGCGCAGGGAGTGCCCGGTGCACGTGTGGTAGCCACTACCTTTGACGGCCGCACCGTCGAGATGGTGAATTTCCCCGGTCGCTTTGGTCTGGAGAAGCTCATAGGCTCTGCAAAACGTCAACGCAAAGACAACGGTGCCTTCGAGCTGACGTGGTCCGTTGGGGCAGTTACTGTGTCGGTTAATCTCAAAATTGTCAGCAGTCCGCAAGTTGGCGCTCCCAGTGCAGGTGCTAGAGCAGGTGCCCAGACCCAGGGCTTGCGTGGTTTGCGCCTACCAGCAGCAGTCACCCTTGCTGCGTCGGCACCACTTGCCGCAGCCAGCGCTGCAGTAGCCTCAACGCCGATGCAGGGGGCGAGCAAATGACAGCCATGCCGCTCAATGTGAGCATTACCTATTTCGGCAAGATTCCCAGTCGAGGGGATTTTGTTAAATCGGGGCCCAGTCTGCCCTTGCTGACATCGCTGGATAACTGGCTGGCACGAGCCATGGACAGCATGAGCGTTGATGCCCGCTGGAAAACGATTTACGATGAGGTTCAACCCTTTCACTTTGCTTTTTTGGGGTCGCGCAGCAGGTTGGCCATTGCCGGGCATTTCATCGCCAGTGGTGATGCAGCACAACGCCGATTTCCCTTTGTGACCGCTGCGACCATGGAGGTTGAGGATGCCAAGACCTTTGTTTTTCGAAGCCCCTTGGCCTTGTCCGGCCTTTGGACTCGTTTGTCGCAGTTGTCTAGCAGCGCGGTGAGCAGTGTCGATGCCACGCAGGACCTCAACAACATGTCTGCTTCGCCGCTTCAGGTGGATGTGGACAGCGATACCCACCAAAAGAGTTTTAACGAGTTTCTTGAGCTTCAAACTATCAATTCGCTTGGTGGGCTTCTCAGGGATTCCGGCTTTGATGGTAATTGTCGACAGTTGATATTGGGCTTGGGTTTGTTGCTGCAGCCGGTCATGGCCAGCGGCTCCAACCGTCTGGAAAAGAGTCTTTGCCTGCCTTTGCCCATTGACCCGACGGCCCAATGGCAGGTCGCTGCGTTTTGGATGGCCCTCATCAATCCTTTTTTGCAGCGCGCGGATTTTGAGTTGTCAATCTTTGTTGCCAAGTCGCAGCAACGCCCGGTATTGGTGGTGGGATTTAGCGGTGCCTCGTCGCTGACGCTTGAGGCGGTGCTCAATCCTAAAGTTGCGCAAGAGCACTTCATCGGGTTTGACCTTGCCGATTGGGTCGAAGAAGCGGTGCTGTCCGACTACGGTGTGGCCAAGGTGTCGAGTTACCTGGAGCAACCGCGGTTGTCGCTGGCCTCGGCCAGACAGTATTTCAACGAAGTTTTTCTGGGTGTCTAAGCAGATGAAGAAATCTATTAAGCAACTCTCGCCCTTGGCCCTTTTTGCAGGGCTTCTGGTGTTTGCTCCGGCCGTAGCGGTGGCGCAAGCAGTGGCCGCACCAACCACCATCACCGCGCCGGGCCAGGTGGTGATCACGGGTACCTTGCCCGACGATGCCAGCAAGCTGGCTATTTTGACCAAGCTGCGCGAGATTTACGGCGCTGATCGGGTGGTAGACCAACTGGCTGTGGGTGCGGTCGTGACACCCCCCAACTGGACGGCGTATGTTCAAAAACTCATCTCGCCGACGCTTAAGATGGTTAACCGTGGGCAGCTCAAGGTCGATGGCAATGTGGTGAGCATGCGCGGTGAAGTTGCCAACGAGGCCCAGAAGCAGCAAATTGTGAGCGACCTGGCGAGTAGCCTGAACCCCAGTTATGTGGTGAACAACGGCTTGCGAATTACAGCCTCTGATCAGGGTGTACTCGACCAAACACTGGCAAACCGTGTAGTCGAATTTGAAAGTGGAAGCGCGTACTTGACGCCGCGCGGGAAGTTGATTCTGGACGAGATGGCAGCGGCCTTGCACAAGCTGAAAACCCAGAGGGTGGAAGTGATTGGACACACCGATGACGCTGGCTTGCGGGCAGCCAATGTGTCACTAAGTCAAGCCCGAGCCGAAGCGGTGAAGTCCTATTTTTCAGAAAAAGGGCTCGATGCGAAGCTCATCACAACTTCTGGAGCGGGCCCAGACCGACCGGTGGCGAGTAATGCCACGGGTGAAGGTCGTGCACGCAACCGCCGTATCGAATTTCGCCTTTCCCAATAGGACCTCTCTGTGCTGAATTTCAACCAACTCCTTGAGCCTATTTCAGAAGCGTCGCCGGCCGGGGAGGACCTCGCGTTTTCCGCTGAGCTTGATGCGATCGGCAAAGCCCGCAAGTTTGACGACCCCTCGCTAGATCAAGGCGAATGGGTGGTTGCCCTCAAAGAAGCCGATTGGGGTTTTGTCTATGAGCACTGTGTGGTGTTGTTAGGCACCAAGACCAAAGATATGCGTCTTGCTGGCTGGCTGGCAGAAGCGGCCGCGAAGACGCGCCAGTTTGAAGGTCTTGCTGCGGGCTTTGAGTTGCTGGCTCAGTTGTGCGACCGTTATTGGGACAGTCTGTACCCCATCGTGGAAGATGATGACGCGACGCAGCGGATTGGTAACCTGGCATGGCTGCTGACACGCTCAATCCAGTTGGTGAAGGAAATCCCCTTGACCGAGGGCCGTGGGTCGGCCTATTCGTGGAGCGATTTCGAGGGCGCACGCGCCCGTGCGAATACGGCTCTGCGCACCGGGGAGAGTGTGAGCTCGTCCGAGGCCCAGCCCGATATCAGTGTGATGGAGGCCGCGCGGCGCAAAAGTTCAAAGGGCTTTTACGCGGGCTTGCTCAAGAGCGCTGTGCATTGTCAGGAGATGCTGGTCAAGTTGGAAGGCGCAATGGACGAGCGCCTGGGTGTTGACGGACCCAGCTGCAGGCAGCTCAAGGACACTATGGACAGCATCCTGCCGACGATTGAACGTTATGCATCTGACGTGGGTATCTCTGCTGCCGGTGGCGCGCCCTTGTCTGCGGTGAAGAAGTCCAGCGGTGTGGTTGAGCCCAAGTCCGATCAAACCGAGCACCAGGTCGCAGTCTTTTCTGGCGGGATCAAAGACCGAGCGCAAGCGTTAGAGCAGTTGCGTTTGGTGGCGGAGTTTTTCCGCCGTACTGAGCCGCATAGCCCGGTTGCCTATTTGGCGGACAAGGCGGCACATTGGGGTGATCTGTCGCTGCATGCCTGGTTAAAAACGGTGATCAAAGACACTGCTTCATTGGCTTCAATTGAAGAGATGCTGGGTGTTAAGCCGGCTGACTCGGCCAACTAGTCCATTCACCGGTCCAATGCCTGCCTCTTCACATGTCAATTTTTAGTCTGCGAGAAACATCTATGCGAATTGTGATGACCGGTCTCGTGCTCTTATGTGCTTTGATGCTCAGTGGCTGCGCTGCTTTGGATTCTGCGTCTCCCGTTGGTAAGGCTGCGAATTACGCGCTTGAGAAGGTGGGTTTGAAAGCCCCCGATGTGCCGGATTTGCCTGACATCCAAATGCCGCCACGCAAAATTTCGCTCAAGTTGCATGCGGGTTCCAACCTCAATGCCGGGGCGACAGGAAAACCCTTATCTCTTGTCACGCGCATTTACAAGCTTAAGCAAACTGCGGCTTTCTATTCACTACCCTACGCTGCCTTCTTGTCCCCCGAGACCGAGAAAGCAGCGCTGGGGGCGGACCTGATTGAAGTCCGTGAAGTGAGCTTGGTGCCCGATCAAAAATATGAAGTCATAGAAAAGGTCGCGCGTGAGGCCAGTTACATCGGCATCGTGACGCTTTACCTCGCCCCGGCACCACAGCGCTGGCGGGCTGCATTTGCAGTCAAGGAGGCTGAGACTGCCGGGATCCTGGTGGGCTTGCATGCCTGCTCATTGACTGTGGGCAAGGGTGCCGTCGCCGAGCAGCGCAATGCCATCGACAGGGTCGACTCACCGTCTCGCTGTCAATAGGTTGGACTTTTTTTCTGAGTCTAGTCATGTCAAAACATTTCAATCGAGCTGAAACCTTTGGGGGACCTATTTTTGAACTCTGCATCTAAAGTACTTTGGGGCGAGGGTTTGTTTCTCAGACCCCAGCATTTCCAGCGACAAGACGCTTACCACGAAGCCCGACTGCATCAAACGGCAGTGGCTTTGCACCCCTACGCCTGGGGGGTGCGCAGTCTGCAAATTGACAAGGATGCGCTACTCAACAGCAGCCTTCGCTTCAATGAGATATCGGCCATATTTCCTGACGGCGAGATTTACGACGCGCCGCGTGATGACGACCTGCCACCTGCGGTGTCGCTGGCGGATATACCCTTGTCACAGCAAACCACCACCTTCAGTCTGGCTGTGCCGTCCTTGAACTGGCATGGTGGCAACACTTCAGCTACGCCAAATATTGGGGTGCGATTCACCCAGAGCGGCGAAGAAACCACCGACCTATTTACCCAGGCAGCCAGCGCCGAGGTGATGTTTCTTGGCAAACAAGTTCGCCTGCTGTCCGAGTTTGAGCCGATGGGCTCTTTCGTCAGCTTTCCCGTGGTGCGCCTACGCCGAGAGGCCACCGGTGGGTTCGCCGTTGACCCAACTTTCATGGCGGCTTGCGTCAGTATTAAAAGCAACCCCCTGCTCTTTTTGCAAATGCGCCGTTTGATGGATTCCCTGCAAGCCAAGGTGAGCGCGTTATATGGGCACCACCGCGAACCCAGCAAAAACGTGATTGAGTTCCGCTCTGGCGACATTGCATCGTTTTGGTTGCTGCACACCGCCAGCGCCGCCTTTGCTACTCTGACGCATTTGTTTCATCACCCGGAGTTGCACCCGGAGCGTTATTTCGAGCAGTTGCTGGCACTGGCCGGGCAGTTGATGACGTTTTCCAAATCACACTCCTTGGTGGACTTGCCGGTCTACAAACACGAGGATCCAAGCCAGGGATTTTTGAAGCTACACGGCATCATCAAAGATTTGCTGGACACCGTGATTTCATCGCGGTTTTTCGCTATTGCGCTGACTGAGAACAAGCCCGGCTATTTCAGTGGCCGCCTGGATTCAGGCAAGATCGACGACAAGACCGCCTTCTACCTGAGTGTGTCGGCAGACATGCCCGCGTTAGAGTTGATTGACATCGTTCCCCTGCGCATCAAGATTGGCGCGCCGGACGACGTAGAGAAATTTGTGTTATCGGCCATGCCCGGTGTGCGCCTGGTTCACACACCTCAAGTGCCACCCGCCTTGCCGGTGAAACCTGATACGCATTACTTTTCAGTTGACAGCAAGGGTGCCTTGTACGAGCGCATGCTCCAGGCGCAATCGCTGTCCATTTATGCCCCCTCGGGCATCCAAAATCTAAAACTTGAACTGCTGGCCGTGACAGCTTGATATATATGGCGACACCACCCTCACTCTCTCCCAATATCGGTTCATTTTCTGAAACGAGCGCATCCAGAGCCTCTGGCGCCGATAGCTCCCGCGTTATTAACTCGCTGGTCGATCTGCTTTACGACGGTTTCTATGCCCTGTTCTTGCTAAAGAACCGCAACCCGCCCAAGGACGATGCTGAGCTCTCAGTGCGCATGCAGCGCTACTTGGCTGAATTTGACCGCCTGGCCAAAAACCTGCCGGTCACACCAGAGGACCTGCATCTGGCCAAGTTTGCCTTCTGTGCCACGGCTGATGAAATCATTCTCAGGTCGCAGTTCAAGATTCGCGATCAGTGGGAGCGCCGCCCATTGCAGCTCACCCTTTTTGGCGAACAGTTGGCCGGAGAAACTTTTTTTGTAAAACTCGAAAGTCTGCGTGCCCAAGGGTCTCAACACGTACAAGTGCTGGAGGTGTATCACATGTGTTTGCTGCTGGGCTTTCAGGGTAAGTACATGATTGAAGGCACTGAGAAGTTGAACTACCTCACGGCTCGCTTGGGAGACGAAATCGCCAATATGAAAGGCGCGCGCGCTGTATTTTCACCGCACTGGGACCGGCCCGACAAGGTGTCGCACCAGCTCAAGTCTGAAACCCCTTTGTGGGTCATCGGCAGTGTATTTGCCTTGTTGGCATTGGTGGCCTTTATGGGCTTGAACGGATGGCTTACACGCTCGACTACGGGCATGCTGGCTGGCTATGAAGATTTAGTAAAGTTAGCCCCGCGCGCGGCCAATATCACGATCACCTTGCCCTAAAAATTACGTGGACCGATGCAGATAAATGGACGTGCAAAAGCTACAAAAAAACAATAACTAAAGCACAGATTACGGTGCGTGGGCAACTCAAAAAACTAACCCGCACGCTGTCAATTTTCAGAGAGGAAAACACATGAGCCCCCAAGCCGCAAACCAGACCGAAGGCCTGAGCCTGTCACCCTCAGACCTCCTAGCCCTCTTCGGCACTGGCCTGTCTCAGCAGTCGCGCCTGATCGAGTTAGAGACGGCCCAAGGCTCGGGCCTGCCCGAGAGCTTGGCGGTGGATAGGTTCTGGGGCCGCGAAGGCGTGAGCGAACTCTTCAACTTTGAAGTCGAAGCTTTTAGCGTCAGCAGCGCCCTGGACCTCAAACAATTCATCGGCGAACAACTCACCCTGCGCGTCTTGCTGCCCGGCGGCGACCACCGGGTGTGGCACGGCTACTGCACGCAAGCGGCCTGGCTCGGTGCTGATGGTGGCCTGGCCCGTTACCGTTTGAGCCTGTCACCCTTTCTGGCCTTTTTGGCCCTGCGCCGCGACGCCTACATCTTCCAAGACAAAGACGCGCTGGCCATCGCCAGCGAACTGCTGGCCGACTACCCCCAGGCCAACCTGCGCATGGAAGTCACCCAGACCTTGAAGCCACGTCCGATCTGCACCCAGTACGGCGAGAGCGACCTCGACTTCCTGATCCGGCTGCTGGCCAGCGAAGGCCTGTCCTGGCGCTTTGAGCACGAACAGAGCCCCGCCAGCACATCAAGCAACGACAAACAGGCAAGCAACAATGCCGCCCACGCCAAACACTGCCTGGTCATCTTCGACGCCGCCTCCAGCCTGAACCAATGGCCACAAGCACAGCCCAACGCCATCCGTTACCACCGCGCCGATGCCACCGAAACCCAAGACAGCATCACCGCCTTTAGCGCCCAGCGACAAATCGCCGCCAACAGCGTGGCCCTAAGCGCCTGGGACCCCGAACAACTGCTGGCCCCGGCTGCAGAACTCAGCAGCAGCTTGAATGCCGGTACTCAGCCCACACTGAGCGTCTACGACGGTGCAGGCCAAGGCCGCTACATGGATGCTGCCTACGCTCAGCAAATGGCGCAGCTGCGCCTCAACGCCCTGGAGCTGCCCAGCAAAACCTGGCTCGGTACGGGCTCCGCACGCCAACTGGCCGCTGGCACCCGCTTCAAACTCACCCAGCACGAACACTACCCTGAGCTTGCAGGCGACGCCAACCAATTCAAACTCCTGTGGGTCGAACACGGTGCAGCCAACAACCTAAGCGCCCAAGTCAGCGAGCTGCTGGCGCGCCTGAGTCCAAATGAAAAATCGACCTCTAGCCCCCGTGCAGCAAGCGCAAGCAGCTATAAAAATCATAGTGACCCAGATCTCACCCAGATAGAGCGCGGCAGCTACCGCAACCGCTTCTGCGCCGTGCGGGTCGCCGTCCCCGTGGTTCCCCTGCCCTGCGCCCACAGCGCCCCGCACATTGTCCCTGGCCCGCAAACCGCGCTGGTCGTCGGCCTCTCGGGAGAGACTCTGACGACCGAACGCAACCACCGCGTCAAAGTGCAGTTTGCCTGGCAGCGCGGGGCCAACGCTCCCGGCACAGAGGCCAGCGGCACCTGGGTGCGCGTGGGTGAAGCCCTGGCCGGCCCCAACTGGGGCAGCCAGTTCAGCCCACGCATCGGCACCGAAGTGCTGATTGACTTCGTAGATGCTGACATGGACCAACCCATCATCGTGGCCCAGCTCTACAACGGCGTGGACACCCCCCCGTTTGCGGCAGGCGTGGATGCCGCAGCCAACCACGGCGGCACCCTCTCAGGCTGGCACAGCCACAACCTGGAAGGCGCTGGTGGTGGCAGCGCCTACAACCAATGGGTGCTAGACGACAGCACGGCTCAGCTGCGTATGAAACTTGCCAGCAGCAGCGCCGCCAGCCAACTCAGCACCGGCTACCTCATCAGCCAAAGCCCCAGCAGCGCCCAGCGCGGCACCTACCGTGGCAGCGGCTTTGAGCTGCGTACCGATGCCTGGGGCGTGGTGCGTGCTCCGCAAGGCCTGCTGCTATCGAGCAGCGCCAGAAATCAAAACGGTGCCAGCGTCAACAGCAGCCAGATGGACACGACCGAGGCCAGGGCCCAGCTCAAAGCTGCGCAAAGCCTCACCGACGCCCTGCACCAAGCGGCCCAACAACAAGGCTCGCTGGGCGCCACCCAAATCAAGGACAGCGCACAAGCCCAGCAAACCCTCCTGAAAAACCTAGACCCCAAAGAAAAAGGCAGCTTCAAAGCCCAAGGCACAGCCAGCCTAAACGGCCAAATCACCCAAAAAGCCCAGACCAATAACCGCGAACTAGACACCGCCATAGAAGCCAGTGTCGAGCGCTTTGCTGCACCCCTGATCGTGCTGGATGCGCCCAGCAGCATCATGCTCACCAGCCCGGCCAGCAGCGCCCTGTTTGCCGGAGAACACCTGCATCTGGTAACCCAAGGCGACAGCCAAATAGGCGCAGCCCACACCGTGGCCGCAGTGGCGGGCAAAACCCAAACCCTGTTCAGCCACGCAGGAGGGTTAGAGGCCGTAGCAGCCAACGGCGCCTTGAGCCTGCAAGCCCACACCGACCAGTTAGAGTTGCTGGCCGACAAAGAGGTGAGCGTGATCAGCGTGAACGACAGCATCAGCATCAACGCCAAGAGCCAGATCGTGATGAAAGCAGGCCAGACCAGCATCACCCTGGACGGTGGCAACATCACCTTCGCCTGCCCGGGCACGTTCTCGGTGAAGGGCAGTGGGCATAGCCTGGGGGGTGGGGGGAGTGCGGCGGCTAGTTTGGTGGCACTGCCGGATTCAAGGGTGAAGCTGTTTGATCAAGCGTTTGTGGTGAAAGACAAAGAGACCGGAAAACCGCTTGCCAACTACCCGTACAAAATAAAACGCGCTGACGGTAGCCTTGAAGAAGGTATTACGGATGAGGCGGGTAATACTCATTTGGTAGCTGCTGCCGAGGCGGAAAACGTGACCATAGAAGTCGTGGGGAGCTAATCAATATGGCAACCCAAAAATCTAAGACTGTTACTATACCATTAACCTCGACGGACGACAAAAAACGTCCCGAAGTTCAAATCAAAGTTCCATTGATTATTCTTGGTATTCATTCAAACGTAGCTGCTGATGCAGGTTTTACCGATGGTCATGCATGGCTATCAATCTCACGCGATGGCGTTATTACAAATTACGGTCTTTGGCCGGATGAGCATCCACGAATCGTCGCAATGGGTCTAAACGACCCGAAAAAATCGGACATAAGGGTCAGCATGGAAGATGGGCAGGTCCCTATTGCTTCAAGATTCTATAGACTTACACCCTCTCAAACACTACTTATGGAAAAGAAGCTCAAGGAAAACGTCGGTTGGCATTACACCAATACTTGTTCTTCTTGGGCTAGTGAAACGGCATCCGAAATTACGAGAGAGAACATTAATGCCAACGATACCCTTGGTTTTGAAACGCCTCGAAAATTAACTGAATCTATCTTAAAACTAGAAAAATCACGTCAAACGAGTATTGGCAATCCGAAAGGTGTCCCCGATGATATCAAAGCGTCCACTGCGAATTTTTAAATGTTTTGTGTATCTATTTTTGTCTCTAAGTCTTCTAATAGTTTTAGGATGTAGTATGGAAAATAATCGAAAGATCTACGGGGTGGAAGATTTGAAAATTCGAGTCGTTCAAGACGAAGCGGCAAAAAATACTTACTTCGTTTTCAGTACGTTGATGGAAACGCAGTTTTATTCTCCTGGTGTTAAATTTCTTGCATCGGATAAAAGTATCACTCTTGAGTTTGTAAGGGCTGGAATCAAAGATAAAGATTTTCAGATCGATATGAAGGCGGAATATCTTGCTAATTGGATGAAGAATAGGGATTTCTCCCCCGTTCTGAAAGACCGCCTGCTGGATAAATCTACATCTGCCGATCAGCTACTTTTGCTTCCATCTGATGTTTCGACGATTTACATAAAGGATACCAAAGGTAAAAAACTTGTATGGAATAAGTGAACAATTAAATCTCTTGGGGTGGGTTTGTGCGACGGTGGAAAATTAATAAAACTATAAAACTACTTGGCGCAAGTTTCATAACTTGCATTATTGTCGGTGGTCGCGGTCGGTGCTTAAGGCTTGGCCGGGCACGCCAATCACCAGCGCGGTCTGCGCACCGGGGGCATTGGGCTTGGGGTGGATCAGCTGGCCGTGGCCGTTGGTCAAAGCGGCGCGGTAGGGTGTGGACTGGGGCAATACCCGGCAGGCGTTGCGGTAGAACACCTCTTGATGGCTATTTGATTGATTACTATCTAATTCATAGCTACATGCCAATGTATCTAATGGGCTAGCGGCCGATTTGGCTAAAAAACTGGCTTGTGCTTTCAGATCCGCGTTCAGGTTGTTGCGGGCGTGGTGCACAACGTGCAGCAGGTGGGGATTTCTCACGCCTCAACGTTCCACTGGCGTTGATTCACTCTGCAGACTACTTCTCGCTATCTGTACACGCCCGCAAGGGAGCATTGATAGGTTTCACTCGACACGAAGCCAGCGTATATATACCTGCTCTGTAATGGAATGTACGATAAAACTTGTCCAATCCCGACTTCGACTCCACGATCAACCCGTAGTAGCCCTCACTGCGCGTGCGTGCGGTGCCTTTAAACGCAATTGCAGCTCCCAAATCACCAGCAAAACAATATTGTTTTCCTTTTTGTAAATACACAGAGGCTTGCAAAGTTGGACTTCCCAGGTACTCCGTGGCAACGAATGCTTTTGTTCCCTTGGAACTGACCGTAACCTCGGTAATTTTTACCTTATCCGGAGTGTCAAATGGAATGCTGACTTCCCCGGGCAGTTCGTCAAAGCATTCGGCTGCTGGCATAGACGCCTGAGCTAGTGAGACTAATGCCCACAAAGTCAATGGAATTAACCGTTTCATCTTTGTGCCGTATGGTCAATGGTGATTGAAATTGAAGTCTTGGAGCGCTCCGTTCCGACAATTACTCGTTTTGGGTGTTTGTTCTCAACTATGTTCTCGCGAACAAAATCCATACGTTTGAAACTTTTTGTTTCGACCCGGGGAAAGTTCTCGCTTGGCGCCAATGCCACGTCGTTCTGTAATCGGTCAATAAAGTAGAAGTGAATGTGACGATGATCGTAGTGATTTCCTCCGCCATTTATCCAGAGGCAAAGTCTTCCAATGTCATCTGTATCTGAACCGCTGTCAGCAAGCCTTGAGAGATTAATTTTTTTGACGTGAAGGGGTTCTTTGAAGTCTTTGGATACCCAATAAAATCCGGATGAATTGCCTGCGTGGTATGGGTTTGTCGCAATTAACTCCAAGTCGAAATTTGAACCTCCGCTCGGTGTGATGCGCGCGAAATTGTTGTAGTTCTCGTATTTGTCTTGCCAAGTAATTTGAATAAGACCTCGACCTATGTACGGGGCATAGCGCGCGTCGTCGGCACCCGCTTCGCGAGTCAGACGTAAGTAGCCTGTTTCGGCCCACACATGGGCTAACAAATGTGTAACGCGCAGTCGCGTATCCAAACCGAACTTTCGAATCATTCGGTTGATACCCACTCCCCATATTCCGATTCGCGCGCGAGCCGTAGCCAGTGACACCGCTCCGGCTGGGGAGTTGCGAGGAATGCACTGTACTAACTCTTGTCCACTCAACCACCCACACTTACGCATCTGCCGTATGAATTCCTTGGGATGCATGCGCCATTGCGCAGCCAGATAACCAGCGGGAAGAGCATCGAAGCTGATGGCCTTCAGGTGAGCTTCCAACTTAGTCCATGCATCCGGGCTTTGCTTAAAGGGCTCCAGTTCCTTCACGAACGAATAGCGGGTGGCGATGCTGCCCTTGTCCCATTCACTGGGGAATTGGCACACGGTGCGCCGCAGTTGCTGGCGCACGGCATCCTCACCCAGGCGATTGGCCAACTCGGCGGTCTCCATGCGCTTTGTGTTCTCCGCATCCGGGTCGCGAATCAGGCCCTTGAGGTTGGCCGAATCGCAGCGCTGGTCTGCGGGGCTGGTGTCATCGTCGATGAAGTTCCATCCCATCACGGCGGGGAAGTCGGCATCGCTGAACTTGAAACTGCCCGCAGCATTCAGATCAACCCAGAGTGGCGCGCCGCCAGGTCCGATGATGCGCCGCCAGTGTGCGGCATTGGCTGGCAGGGGGTCTTTGTCGGTGGCAGCTGGGCCACGCCCGATGTTGCGTCCAAAGCGCAGCAGTTCGTACCAGCCGCTGGGGCTGCTGCTTGCCTGACTCGCAGCGGGCAAGTTGTTGTGTCGGGTGGTCGCGCTGCTGTAGAGGTTGTACTCGGCATCTGCTTCATTCCATGACGCACTGATCGGTGCGCCGCACTCGTCGAAACTTTCATACGAGCAGTCCCCTTTTTCATAGTTCATCTTCACCCACATGGCCGTGCCCAGCATCGTCCCATCGGTTCGCCGAATGTGGTTCGCTGGTAACGCGGTTCCCGTGTCCGTCGGTGTGGTGGCTGGTAGGTAGAAGTAGAGGCTGCCAAAGATACTGTCGGTGCGTCCGTCTGCGGTCGGTGCAGGTAGCGTTGCAGGAGCGAGCGTTGGTGCTACCCAGTTTGGCGCTCGTCCCATGATGAGTTTCAGGTTTGTCGCATCGAAGCAAATTTCAAAGTGAATCTGCCCGGTATGACCGTAGACCTGCCCGGGTGTGCCTATTTCGTCTTTGCGCCAGATAGCATCGCCCGCTTGCAGTACTCGGCGGGTGGTCTGTCCGGTGGGAACGGTGCGCCCCAGTGCGCTCAGGTGCATGTAAAGGCTGTAAAACACCACTTCGGTTTCGGTCGTGCCTTCTCCACCGATTGCTGTCTTGTGCTCGATGATGATGCAGCCGTTGTCGGTCCAGGCGGCAGTCAGTGTGCCAGCACGGTCAAAGGGGTTGTAGTTTTGAGGATCTGACACGTCTGCGTTCGCATTCGCGGGTGATTTCACGAAGATGACTTTTCCGTCGGCAATGGCGCGTACCGGCAGGCTCGCTCCATTACCTGCGGGAGCTTGGATGTGAACGCCGTTATGCCAGGCTAGGTTATGGCTCAATGGGAACGAACCTTCAGGCGCATGGGTGTCGGCCAGGCGCGACGGCGGTGCCGCCATGGCAGCGTCCATCCATGTTTCGTCGGTCTGGTTTGCGTCGCGTTCTGGAAGGAATGGGGGACTGATGATCATGTCGGTGTTTTCCTAGAGGCTAAAGGGATACGCGATAGACCACTGTTTGGGTGATATCCAACTCTGTTCGTGGAAAGTTGAGCGGTGCCACTTGGCTGTTCTTCGGCCCCGTAAAACTCTTCATCGTCCCCAACAGCTTCACCATCCCCGGCGCGCATATCTCGATATCGCCCCCAGACAGTTTGATATACGCCCCCTGCGCGGTCAGCA
>Ga0209123_1001481_pt1 | contig 23160 bp, 18 predicted proteins | sample BarGraIncu00431A_FD_184500 | JGI IMG/M metagenome (GOLD analysis project Ga0209123, IMG submission 184500) | Arctic peat soil microbial communities from Barrow, Alaska, USA - Barrow Graham LP Incubations 004-31A (SPAdes) (version 2) | ecosystem: Environmental > Terrestrial > Soil > Wetlands >...
TTACTCACCCGTCCGCCGCTAATTGATTCCGAAGAATCGCATCGCTCGACTTGCATGTGTTAGGCACGCCGCCAGCGTTCGTCCTGAGCCAGGATCAAACTCTCAATTTAAAAGTTTACACTTTTTAGTTGAAATAATTAATCTGCGCCAACTGTAAAGTTGGTTAGCAAGCTCATTACATACTTTTTTAGTCTTACGACTAAAATATTACTTTTCTAAAGTAATTGACTGGTTAAAATAAAATATTATTTCATTTCTTTACCTATTTCTCTGTTTAATTTTCAAAGACCAATTTTGTCAGTCACCATGTGATGACTTTTACAATTATAATTCTTTTTTTATTCATTGTCAACTGTTTTTAAAAAACTTAGATAATGAATTTTAATCCATCGCCATGCACTTAAAATTTAACTATAACTACATGTTTCAGCGACAATTAATATAATATCATATGCATAAATCGGTATTTGTTTATAATCGTTCGTTTCGTCAATTTATTTTCATAATTATACTTATTTCTACCATTTATGACCTTTTGCTCATAATGATACGCTTGGAACATTTATTATAGCATTATCACTTAACTTCCGTGAAAATAGATATCATAAGCTCGCTACTTTAATTAAGATCCATTTAAATAAAACAGCTAGGCCCTATACTATTAGAGCCTAGCTGTAATCAAGATGGAAACTCCAATAAAATCTAGCCTTGCTAAATTCTCCGCTAAGACCCTTGAAATATATTTTATTATAATGCCATTACTATTTCCTTATATTTGTTACCTCGCACCTCAAAGTTTTCAAACATATCAAAACTTGCACATGCCGGTGACAATGTAACGATATCTCCAGCCCTCGCAGATGACTTAGCCGCATCAATTGCCTCACTAAAATTTTCGCAAATTATAATTTTCAAAGAAATTTTCTTTTCTTTTATTACAGAGTCAAAGACTTCTTTTATTTTATATTTAGTATCACCTACTAATATTAATGTTTTAATATTAGCATAAGCCTCTGCCAGTGGTTCAAATGGTAATTTCTTATCATATCCCCCTGCAATTAGTATAACTGGTTTTTCAAAAGCACTAAGACTTGCTACAGTTCTAGTTGGAGTTGAGGCTATTGAATCATTGTAATACTTAACTCCATCAACTTCTCTCACAAATTCGCTTCTATGAGGAACCCCCCCAAAAGTAGTAGCAACATCTCTCATGCTCGCAACTGATACTTCCCCCTGAGTTGCACAGAATGCAGTTAATAGATTCTCCACATTATACATTCCTTTTATCTTTACTTCTTCAAGACCACATACTACCTGACCCGTAATGAATAATTTATTATTTTGAAAACATGCGCCATCTTCTAATTTCTCATTTATACTAAAATACATCACTTTTCCTTTAGCTTCTTTTCTTAATTCATATGTCAAAGCATTGTTCTTATTTAGGATAAGGAGATCACCCGCACTTTGATATTTATATATGTTCTTCTTTGCATCTATATATTCATCAATATCTTTATGAATATCCAAATGGTTGGGACTCAAATTTGTCACTATTGCTACATCGGTGGAAACGGTCATGGTCATAAGCTGAAAGCTTGACAATTCTAATACGACTTTGTCATCCTTAGTTATTTCTTCAATATTTGCAAATAGCGGAGTTCCTATATTTCCTCCAACCCAAGTTTTATATCCTTCTTTTTTTAATATGTTGTATATAATTGTAGTTGTAGTTGTTTTTCCATCACTGCCAGTTACTCCATAAGTTTTTGCCGGGCAATATTTTATGAACTCTTCCATTTCGGATGTTATATATGTTCCTTCCTCTTTTGCCTTCAAAAGAGCAGGATTATCAATTCTCATAGATGGGGTTTTAAATATGATATGGAACCCTGTTAAATCATTTAAATATTCTTCACCAAGAACTAGCTTGACCCCTTCTTTTTCAAAGTCTATTGCTACTTTTCCAAGTATACTATGAGTTTTCTTATCAAAAGCTGTTACACTGGCTCCAAGCTTTACTAAGAAATGTATTAGAGGAATATTGCTAATTCCTATACCTAGAACCCCAACTTTTTTTCCTATTATAAACTCTTTAAATTCACTAAAATTTTTATTCATATAAACCTCCATGTATCTTTTATATATCTCATATCATATTATTAACCATTCAAATTTGTTTATACCAATTATAACACTTAAACCATCACCTGAGGCACTCAAATACAGTTAAAAGATTACATTTTAGATATCAATATAAACCATTTTTTCTATATGGCGCAAATATCTTTTGTTCCCATCATTCTTTTATAATAATTACTATTCTAATTTATTCTAAAAAAATAGCACCTAGTATTGGTGTAGACTATTTCAGCCCCACTATATACTTTGCGCTACTTTATAACCCAAATTAATTATTATAATTTAAAATTGTAATTTATCTTCTATAAACTTTTCAAGCTCATCTATACCTACTCTTATTTGACCCATTGTATCTCTATCTCTAATAGTAACAGTATTATCTTCTAGAGTATCAAAATCCACAGTTATACAATATGGTGTTCCAATTTCATCTTCTCTTCTATATCTTTTCCCAATACTTCCGGCTTCATCATAATCTATATTAAATTTCTTACTTAACATAGCAAAAACTTCTAGTGACTTTTCTGATAGTTTTTTGCTAAGTGGTAAAACAGCTGCCTTAAATGGTGCAAGTGCTGGATGTAAATGAAGCACCGTTCTAACGTCTCCACCTTCGAGTTCTTCTTCATCATATGCATTGACTAAGAATGCAAGAACAACTCTATCCGCACCTAGAGAAGGCTCAATACAATATGGCACGTACTTCTCGTTTGTGATAGGATCTAAATAACTCAAATCATTTCCGGAATGTTCCATATGTTTCTTTAAATCATAATCAGTTCTATCAGCAATTCCCCATAGTTCTCCCCATCCAAAAGGAAACAAGAATTCTATGTCGCACGTAGCATTACTATAAAACGATAATTCTTCTTCGCCGTGATCTCTAAATCTTATATTTTCTTTCTCCATTCCCAAATTAAATAAGAAATTAGAACATTGCTCTTTCCAATATGCAAACCATTCTAAATCTGTACCTGGCTTACAGAAAAACTCCAATTCCATTTGCTCAAATTCTCTTGTTCTAAAAATAAAATTTCCTGGTGTTATTTCATTTCTAAAAGCTTTACCTATTTGACCTATTCCAAATGGAACTTTTTTTCTTGAAGCTCTTTGAACATTTTTAAAGTTTACAAAGATACCTTGAGCCGTTTCTGGTCTTAAATAGATTTCTGATTTTCCATCTTCAGTTATCCCCATTGAAGTCTTAAACATCAGATTAAATTTTCTAATGTCAGTAAAATTATTTTTTCCACATTTAGGACATACTATTTTTTCTTTTTCCATGTAATCTTTTAGCTCTTCATTTGTCCATCCGTCAGCAGTAGCTACTTCTGCTCCAAGCTTTGTCATATGGTCTTCTACTAATTTATCTGCTCTAAATCTAGATTTACAGTCTTTACAATCCATTAACGGATCTGAAAATCCTCCAACATGACCTGTCGCAACCCATACTTCTGGGTTCATGAGTATAGCGCAATCTACACCTACATTATATGGGCTTTCTTGAACAAATTTTTTCCACCATGCTTTTTTAACATTGTTCTTAAATTCTACTCCTAAAGGACCATAGTCCCACGAATTAGCAAGTCCACCGTATATATCTGATCCTGGGAATACGAACCCCCTAGTTTTACATAAAGAAACGATCTTATCCATGCTCTTTTTTAGTTCCATGTTAAAGCCTCCTAAATTTTAGTAATCTACCCTAGCCATTATTTAAGTATAAAAAAAAGACTATACCCTAAGGGACGAAATTTACTTCCGCGGTTCCACCCTTATTGGCACAAGCCCTACTCTAAATTCTATACACTCAAAAGTTCCTTTCATAATAATACTTTGATTGTTTACACCATCCACAATCTCTCTTAGAAAGCATTATTACTACTCTTCTTTATCATAGTGAAATATTTCATTATATTAACCTTGATATTATTATAAGTAATATCGTACATATCTTCTGCATAATAACTATATTCAATAAATAAGTCTAAATTCACTTATTATAATAGAGTCCAAAAAATAAAAAAAATGGCTCCGCGAAAAGGATTTGAACCTTCAACCTATCGGTTAACAGCCGAGTGCTCCACCGTTGAGCTATCGCGGAATAATATGTTTTTTAACCATAATGACATTATACCATATATAGCTAATAAATCAATAGTTTTTTATTTCAATTTAATTTCATGGTTTTGCTTCTGTTATTAATATTTTCCTAATCTACATTATTATAATGCCTTTATATTATATATTTATTCATTATATTTGAAAACATTTAAAAGTTTTTAAAACAAATACTTAATTCAATAAAATAAAAAGATATTTTAGATTACCTAAAATATCTTTTCTATAATTTTTTGCATATATTTTTAAATTACTGTATTGGTTTCATTGTAGGGAATAGAATAACATCTCTTATTGAGTAAGCATCAGTTAAGAACATTACAAGTCTATCAATTCCTATACCAAGTCCACCTGTTGGAGGCATTCCTGTTTCTAATGCACTCATAAATTCTTCATCTATTAGATAAGCTTCATCATCGCCTAGTTCTCTTTCTTTAGCTTGTTGCATAAATCTATCTCTTTGAACTACTGGATCATTTAATTCTGAGTATGCATTACAAATTTCACGTCCAAACACAAAACCCTCAAATCTCTCTGTAAACTCTTCATTCCCTCTCTTCTTCTTTGTAAGAGGTGATATTTCAACAGGATAATCACATAAGAACGTTGGTTGAATTAAATGTTCCTCCACATATACTTCAAATAATTCATTTAGTATATCTGCTTTTGTACAATCTTTTATTTCTTTTTTAAATTCTAGATGCTTTTCTTTAGCTATTATTCTAGCTTCTTCATTAGTAGCTATTTTCATAAAGTCTACTCCTGAATACTCTTTTACTGCATCAACCATAGTAATTCTTCTCCATGGTGGTGTAAAATCTATTTCTGTTCCTTGATAATTAACCTTAGTAGTTCCATGAATTTTTTCACAAACATAAGCTATCATATTTTCAGTAATTTCCATCATATCATTATAATCAGCAAACGCCTCATATAGTTCTATACATGTAAATTCTGGATTATGTCTTATATCAGTTCCTTCATTTCTAAAGTTTTTGCCCATATCATATACCTTTTCAAAACCAGCAACAATAAGTCTCTTCAAATATAGTTCTGTTGCAATTCTAAGATACATATCAATATCCAATGCATTATGGTGAGTCATAAATGGTCTTGCTGCAGCGCCTCCCGCTATTGGCGATAATATAGGAGTTTCAACTTCTAAAAATCCTTTGTTATCTAAGAATTCTCTGATAGACTTAACTATAGATATTCTCTTTAAGAATGTATCTCTAACTTGTGGGTTCATTATTATATCTACTTCTCTTTGTCTATATCTTAAATCTGGATCTTTTAATCCGTGCCATTTTTCTGGTAGTGGTTTTAGAGACTTAGCTATAAGCGTGAAATCTACTATATGTAATGATATTTCACCAGTTTTAGTTACAAATGGTGTTCCTGTTATACTTACAAGATCCCCTATGTCAAAGCTTTTATATTCTTTAAGTTTTTCTTCGCCAACATCATCTATCTTTATGTATAGTTGAATTTTACCATATCTGTCATGAACATCAGAAAAACCAGCCTTACCATGAACCCTTTTAGACATAAGTCTGCCCGCTACAATAACTTGCGCGCCTTCTAATTTCTCATAATTTTCTTTAACCTCTTGTGATGTATGAGTTCTCTCAACTTTGTACACATCAAATGGATCATTGCCTTCTTCTTTTAATGCCGCTAATTTTCGTCGTCTTATAGTTACCTGTTCATTATATTTAGATTCAAGTTCATGTAATTTTTTTTCTTCACTTTTTTCTTCGTTCTTATTCTCGTTTGACATTAGTATACCTCCTATTTCCCTCTTCGGCAAAAATCTTTATTTATCACTTAATTTGCCACATTGATTGCATATATATTTCTTTAGGGCACTTGCCAATTATTAATTGCTAAGTACCCCTATATATTATAACAACTTTTCCCTATAAAGAGTTGCTTTATGCAATAAAGTCTTAACTTTATATAAATTAAAAATAATTATCCACGTCTTACTTCTAGTACTTCATATTTTCCAACACCATCTGGGACAGTAACTTCTATAATCGCTCCTGCTTTTTTTCCCTCTAGTGCACTTCCAACTGGTGATTCGTTTGATATCTTATTTATCATTGGATCAGCTTCCGCTGAACCTACTATATAAAATTCAATTTCTTCATCAAATTCATAATCTTTAACTTTAACTATAGACCCTATAGTTATTACGTCCTTTTCAATCTCATTTTCATCTATAACACTTGCACTTCTAAGCATATTTTCTAATTGTATTATTCTACCCTCTACAAATGCCTGCTCATTTTTAGCTTCATCATACTCTGAGTTCTCACTCAAGTCCCCATACCCAAGTGCCACTTTTATCTTTTCAGTTATATCTTTCCTCTTTACAGTCTTAAGAAATTCTAATTCTTCTTCTAATTTTGTAATGCCCTCATAGGTCATTATATGTTTTTTTAGCTCACTCATTCATTTCTCCCCTTTAAATTTTATTAAGCATGTTGATGGCTATTTATAAATTCACTATATACTAACAATACGATGGCATACAAATGCCCCACCACAATAATGTTTTTCTCAAACTATAAAAATCCAAGTAATTTATATAATATAAGCCTATTAGCCCATACTGATGAATTATTGAGTTTAAAATTTAATATTAGAATAACAATCCATGTAACTATTTAGCCATTATAAATCAGAGCATTAGCATTGTCAATATGTTAATACAAAATACACTAATATATTACATTATCGTTGAATTTTATTTTTTCTAAATATATACCATTATATTTAAGCGCCTTTTCAATATCACGCTCCTCCATTTGGCATAATATTGCCCCAATGAGTTCAATAGAAAATTTAACTTTAAAATCGCCCCAAGGTACTTTATAACTTACATCATTTATAGCCATGACATCATTTGTAATTATGTCAGCCTTTACCTCATCTATGCTATTATTTAAAAGCCACACTGGCGACCCATGACTGAAATCGTAATCTTTAGATGAAATAATGAAATCCGCTATCCTAGTGGCGTAGAGTACATCATTCGTTACAATAGGAGATACACCAAAACTCGCAATAATATAATCCGCAAGTTTTCTTGCCCGCGCTAAATCCGAAGATAATAATACTATATATTTGCACTGCTTTGCCAGCTCCAATGTAATATCATAGTTTATTATATCAACAGCATCATATACTACAACGCAGCACTTCTTTATGCTTTTATTTCTCACTCTAAGCATAAGTTGTATGCTTTTTATAACACTAAAAGCAAGAAACCGTTTCTGAAATTTATTAAAATAATTATAATCTATTGGCCTCAGTGTCTTCGGTGCTAATATTACTTGACCACATTTACATATTTTTTTAGCATGATCTAAATTATATGAATATGCTTTTCTATTAAAATTAGGAGGTAATCTTACACTTGCAACTTTAATATCTAATTCTTTAATGTAGTCAATGCTTATTAATTTTGTCTTTAGTCTATCCTTAACTTTGCTTATAAACCCAAATTCATTATAGAAATTATCTATATTTGAAGTTACACATAATATCGGTTTCATCTTAATGCACCTTTTCAATTAATGTACTATTATTTTATTCAGTGCTAATCACAATATTCATGTTTAATTTTAAAATTATATGTTTATATTTTTCAAATATTCTTTATAATCTAAAAGCACTTGTTTTACCTCGTTATAATTATTCCTAGTATTAATTTTATTCTTAATTTCTGAGCATTTGCTAAGCCCTTTAATATACCAAGCCGTGTGTTTTCTCATTTCTCTAACAGCTTTACCTTCTTCGTAATACTTAACCGCCAAATCTAAATGCCTTATACACATATCTATTTTTTCATTGCTAGTTGGGTATATAACCTCTTCTCCCCTTATTGCCTGCATTACTTCTCTAAATATCCAGGGATTTCCTCTTGCCCCTCTTGCGATCATAATAGCATCACAATTAGTGATTTCCTTTATCCTAAGCGCATCCTCTAGGCAAAATACATCTCCATTACCTATTACTGGTACTTTTACGTTTTCTTTTACTGCCCTAATAATATCCCAGTCAGCTACGCCCTCATACATTTGCTCGCGAGTCCTTCCATGAACCGCAATAGCATCTATACCAGCATCTTCCATGTATTTGGCAAATTCCACAGCATTAACATTATCCGAATCAAAACCCTTTCTAAACTTTACAGTCACTGGTTTTGTTGACACTTTTTTCATTTCTTTTATTATTTGCGCTGCTAGTTTAGGATTTTTCATCAAAGCTGAACCCTCACCATTTTTTACTATCTTGTGAACAGGACACCCCATGTTTACGTCAACCATACATATATCATCTCGCGCATTGAATATTGCGCAAGCACTGGCCATAATTTTAGGGTCATTTCCAAATATTTGAATGGCTACAGGTTTCTCACTTTGAGAAATCTGCATAAGTGCCTGCGTATTCTCACTTTCATAATATAATCCTTTAGCACTTACCATTTCAGTATATACAAGACCACAACCTAATTCTTTGCACAATCCTCTAAAAGCAATATCTGTAATACCTGCCATAGGCGCTAAAAAAACATCGTTTTCAAAGCTTAAATTTGATATCTTCATTAAATCATCTCCTGCGGAGCTGCAACATTAACGACTTCACAAGGAGATTTATACTCCTACAAATAAACGATAAAAAGTATCCTTGTGAAATGTCGTTAAATCACCTATTCCCTATTCTTCTCATATATCATTCTAAGCCCTTCTAAGGTTAAGTTCGGATGGAACTCATCAATAGCTGCAGAATCTTCTGTTATTAGTTTTGAGAGCCCTCCTGTAGCTACTACAAAAGGCTCTTCTTCTCCCATACTAATCATTTCACATTTCATTTTATTAACAATATACTCTACTTGCCCAATATATCCGTATATTATACCAGACTGCATGCTTGCAACAGTATTTTTACATATAACTGTATCTGGTTTTATAAGTTCAACTCGGGGCAATTTTGCAGCTCTTTCAAATAAAGCCTCAGAAGCTATTTTAATACCAGGGCATATAGTTCCCCCTAAATAATTAGCATCATGGCTTATAGCACAAAATGTTGTAGCAGTGCCAAAATCTATTAATATCAATGATCTCTTATATATTGCATGAGCTGAAACTGCATTAACTATTCTATCTGCACCAACTTCTTTGGGGTTGTCATATTTAACATTTATTCCGGTCTTTACACCTGGTCCCACTATCATAGGTACCAAATTGAAATATTTTCTTATCATATGTTCTAGTGAGTACATAATATTTGGAACAACTGAGGAAATTATTACCCCTTTGATACTTTCTGTTTTTAAATGCCTCTCATGAAATAGCTGCATTACTTGGATTCCATATTCATCAGCAGTTTTTTTAGCATCAGTGGATAGTCTCCACTCTACAAGTAACTCTTCCTTATTAAAAACTCCCAAAACAGTATTAGTATTTCCAACATCTAAAACTAAAATCACTTTACACACCACCTATAATAATATAAAACAGCTTGAGCTGCTTTATGTTTTTTAAATAAAAATACAAGATTACTATGTTTAATATATTAAAATATTAATTATAATTATTCATAATTTATCAATTTAATTCTAACAACTTGACCATATTTGTCAAGTAAATCTTTATAATAAATGCACTTTTAGGATAATATTAAAAACAAAATTACCTTAATGAATATCTTATCTCTAATTGTACATTCGAAAATAAGGTTGTTATAGATATATCCTATAACAACCTTATTTTCCTAAACCAAATTAAATTATAACACTCACCACCAAATTATACCTTTGCAACTATTTCTCCTTCGGCTTTGAAATCTTAACGACTCCTAATGTTATTAAAATAACCCAGATATAGTACCGTCTTCTGCTATATCCATTTTACATGCTGCTGGAATCTTAGGAAGTCCTGGCATCGTCATTATATTTCCTGTTAACACTACAACAAATCCAGCGCCATTAGAAATCTTAACTTCTTTAACATTTATAGTGAAGTTTGTTGGTCTTCCTAGCAAACTTGGATTATCTGAAAGTGAGTTTTGGGTTTTAGCAACACATATTGGGACTTTATCTAACCCAAGTTTTTCTATTTCAGCAATTTGTCTGTTTGCAGCTGGACTATATTCTACTCCATTTGATCCATATATTTCCGTGGCAATAATGTTTATTTTTTCTTTTATAGCTAACTTCTCATCATATAAAACCTTAAAACTGCTTTTACCATTTTCAATGGTATCAATCACCTTACTTGCAAGTTCAAGTCCACCCTCTGCACCTTTTTCCCAAACCTCGGTCAAATCTACTTTAACACCTTTTTGCTTGCAGAATTCTTTTATATATTCAATCTCTTCCACAGTATCCGAAACAAACTTATTTATTGCTACTATTACAGGAACTCCGTATTTTTGAATATTTTCTATTTGTTTTTCTAAATTAGCGATTCCTTTTGAAAGAGCTTCCACGTTAGGTTCATTTAGTTTATCTTTTTTTACACCACCGTGATGTTTAAGCGCTCTTATTGTAGCAACAAGAACAACACAATCTGGTTTTAAATTACCATATCTGCATTTTATATCAAAGAATTTTTCAGCACCTAAATCTGCTCCAAATCCTGCCTCAGTTACAACATAATCCCCGAGCTTCAGAGCCATTTTAGTTGCAAGTAGACTATTGCAACCATGAGCGATATTAGCAAAAGGTCCCCCATGTATTATTGCAGGAGTATTATCCAAAGTCTGAACTAAATTTGGTTTTATAGCATCTTTCATAAGTAGTGCCATTGCGCCATTAACCAATAGATCTTTACAATAAATTGGATTGCCATTTAGGTCTTGCGCTACTAAAATCTTACCCATTCTTTCTTTTAGGTCCATTAGACTGCCCGCCAAACATAAAATAGCCATAATTTCTGAAGCAACGGTTATCATAAATCCATCTTCTCTTAAAAATCCATTAGGTTTCCCACCAAGTCCAACCACAATACTACGCAGAGATCTATCATTCATATCCATGACTCTTTTGAATGTAATTTTTCTACTATCGATTTCTAACACATTACCTTGATGAATATGATTGTCTATAGCTGCAGAAAGTAAATTATTAGCTGCAGTTATTGCATACATATCCCCTGTAAAATGAAGATTTATATCCTCCATTGGTACAACTTGAGCATAGCCACCACCAGCAGCTCCACCCTTAATGCCAAACACTGGTCCAAGAGAAGGTTCTCTTAAAGCTATCACTGCCTTTTTACCCTGTTTACTTAAAGCATCTGCAAGACCTATCGTTACCGTAGATTTTCCTTCCCCAGCTGGAGTAGGGTTAATTGCTGTAACTAATATTAACTTTCCATCTTTTTTATTTTCATTTCTTTTAAGTACATCTAAAGAAATCTTTGATTTATATTTTCCATATAAATCGATGTCGTCCTCAGTTAATCCTAATTTCTGTGCAACCTCACGAATATGTAGCATCTTAGCATTTTGTGCAATTTCTATATCACTTTTCATATACTTCACCCCTTATATATAAACTAAACAGAAAATACACCTTGAATGAGTTATTTCTGTTTTCATCCTATTTGCGTTTTTTTATTAAGTATTATGTTTAAAATGAACCTACTCTTAAATAATACAATACTTAAGGATTATATTACCTTCTACCACTAATTCTTTATATTATATCACAATTCGCACTAACTGTTTATATAGAAATCAAGTAAATATAATAGTCAATCATAGTTTTACCATATGCTTCCAAATTAATCTAATTTAATTTGCTGGACGTAAAAAAAGATATACAGTGAATTCCCTGTATATCTTTTAAATAAACTAAATCTTTGTTAAATCAATTTCACTTGACTCAGGCCTTGCAATTATTGCTTCAAACTCAGCACCTTCAAGTTTTTCCTTTAATAGAAGTTCTTGAGCTACTGCATGAAGTTTGCTAACATTATCAGCAAGAATTTTTTCAGCTTTTCCATAAGCTTCATCAATAAGAGATTTAACTTCTGAATCTATAATGTTTGCTATCTCTTCACTGAAGTTGCGGCTTTTACCTAAATCTCTTCCAAGGAATACTTCATTATGATCATTACCAAAAGATATTGGTCCAAGAACATCGCTCATACCATATTCCATAACCATTTTCCTTGCAATAGCCGATGCCCTATCAATATCATTTTTAGCACCTGTGCTAATATCTTTTAATATTAATTTTTCTGCAACTCTACCACCGAGTAATCCAACCATTTCATCTTTAAGTTTTAATTTTGAAGTATAAGCTGTATCTTCCTCTGGTAGATGCATTGTGTATCCACCTGCCATACCTCTTGGTATAATACTTATTTGATGTATTGGATCAGATAATGGAGAATATTTCATTACTACAGCATGCCCTGCTTCATGATATGCTGTTAATTTTCTATCTTTTTCACTTATAACTTTACTCTTCTTTTCAGGTCCTGCAATAACCCTTGTTACTGCTTCATCAAGTTCCTTCATCTCTATAACAGACTTTTTATTTCTAACTGTAAGAAGTGCCGCTTCATTCATTAAATTCTCTAAATCTGCACCAGTAAAACCAGGTGTCCTTTTAGCGAGTACTTCAAGTTTTACTTCATCTGCTAAATGTTTACCTTTTGAATGTACCTTTAATATCTCTTCTCTTCCTTTAACATCAGGCGCACCGACTAATATATGTCTATCAAATCTGCCTGGTCTTAAAAGAGCGGGATCAAGTATGTCTGGCCTATTTGTTGCAGCTATCATGATAATACCTTCATTTACACCAAAACCGTCCATTTCAACTAATAGCTGATTTAGAGTTTGTTCTCGTTCATCATGACCTCCACCAACACCAGCGCCTCTTTGTCTACCTACTGCGTCAATTTCATCAATAAATATTATACAAGGGGCACTTTTCTTTGCTTGTTCAAATAAATCTCTAACTCTTGAAGCTCCAACTCCTACAAACATCTCTACAAATTCAGAACCCGATATACTATAAAATGGTACTCCTGCTTCTCCTGATACGGCTCTTGCAAGTAAAGTCTTACCTGTACCTGGTGGTCCTACTAGAAGTATACCTTTAGGAATTCTTGCACCTGCTTCTAAATATCTTTTAGGTTGTTTTAAGAAATCTACAACTTCTGCAAGTTCTTCTTTTTCTTCATCTTCACCTGCTACATCATCAAATGTAACTTTTTTCTTGTCTGGCGTGGCAATTTTGGCTCTACTCTTACCAAAATTCATAACCCCTCTATTACCACCACCACCGCCACCTTGCGATTGTTGCATATACATAAACCAAAAAGCTACTAACATTAAAATTATAAGTAACGTTGGTATTACTTGCACCCACATTGGCATAGTTGCTGGTTTTACATATGTTTCTGTAACACTTGCATTTGGATATTTATCCATAACCTGTAATAATCTTGCGAGTGGAACTACGGTCTCATAATCTGTTCCGTCATTTAGTTTTCCCGCTACAGTTTTATCTTCTCTTACCTGAACACTTTTAATCTCTTTTTTAACCCAATGTTCTTGGAATTTATCAACACTAATTGTGTTAACCTTTTTATCAGTTCCATATAAGGCTATTGACGCAAAAATCACAAGTACAAGTACTACAACCCAAACAGATGCACTAGAAATTTTTTTCATTAGAAACCCCCCTCTCTTCTTATTCACTATAAAATTTTATCACATTAAAAAGCACTTGACAATAATATATTATATTAATAATTGATTAATATAATATATATAATATACATTTTATACATATTTACTTATATATTTCGTCTTTAAGTATACCTACATATGGTAAGTTCCTATATTTTTCTGCGTAGTCCATTCCAAATCCTACAAGGAAGTAGTCTGGTACATCAAAACCTAAATATTTAACGTCTATATCTACCTTTCTTCTATCTGGTTTATTAAGTAAACATATAATTTCTAAACTGTTTGGCTTTCTTGCAAATAAACATTTCATTAGATATTTGAGTGTAACTCCAGAATCGATAATGTCTTCTACTATTAGTACATCCTTGCCTTGGATCTCAAAGTCTAGATCCTTTAAAATCCTTACAACTCCTGAACTTTGCGTTGAATTTCCGTAGCTGGAAACTGCCATAAAATCCATTTTACAAGGAATTGTAATTTCTTTTAATAGATCTGACATAAATATAACAGATCCTTTTAAAATCCCGATAAGTATAAGCTCCTTACCAGAATAATCATTACTAATTTTTGCACCCATTTGTCTTATTCTATCCTTTAATTGTTCCTCACTGTACAATACCTCTTTAATATCATTGTTCATTCTTATTCCTCTCTTCCAATTCTAATTCGTAATATATTTTTAGTATCCTTTGAAACCTTGAATTTTTCACTAACCCGATATCCGACTACCCAACTTATATCATTCCCAAAACATATTAAAGGTATTTCATTTCTTTTAGATTTAGGTATTTTTAAGTCAATAAATAAGTCTTTTATTTTTTTATTACCCGTCATACCAAGTGGCATGAACTTATCTCCATCTTCTCTATACCTTAATATTATTGGCCCTAAAATTTTATCATAGTCAAAATTCTTAATATAATCAGTCCCTTTAAACAAAGTGTTTTGTAATTTGGATTTAACGTCCATCTCTATTACAACGTTTAAAGGATGAATAATGTTTTTTTGATGTATATTTAAGGAATATTGATTACTATTATAATTAATCACTTTCCCTCGCGCGAATATATGCATATTTCCATAACAGTTTTCAACTATTATATTCGCAGGTAGCATTATACTTTTGCCAGTTTCATGCCTTTGGAGCTCTATAACACTAGTTATATGAACTTTTTCAAAATTATATAAATCATTATTTACCTCAAGTAATGCGGATCTAACAATCCTACTTAAAATTGCTTCATGAAGCTTAAACGCATTTTTATTTATTATAACCCTTTGACCCTCTATCTCACAATGTTTTTTAAACTCTTTTTGCGAAATATCTATCAAATAATCATTATCCTTTTTTACAGTATCTGATAATCTATTTAATGTTCTAATTATATCTTTATTAAAGTTTTGCTCCATATATGGAATGAGTTCTAACCTAACTTTATTCCTAGCATATATATTTTCTAAATTTGATTTATCTATCCTTGGACTTATAGCATTATCCTCGCAATATTTTTCTATTTCCTTTCTACTAAGGTGAAGTATAGGCCTTACATATATTTTATCCCGTACAGGCTTTATGCCTACCATTCCCTCTATACCTGTCCCTCGCATTATTCTCATCAAAACAGTTTCAGCTTGATCATTAGCATTATGCGCAAGAGCTACTTTGTTAGCATCTAAACTAATTAATAGTTCTCTAAAGAATTGGTACCTTTCTTCTCTTCCCGCCATTTCACAAGATAAATTCTTTTGGGCCGCTATTCTATGTACATCCACTTTTTTGCTATAAAATTCTATATTTAAACTCTCACAAGTTTTTTTAGCGTATAACTCATCTTTCTCCGCATCGCCTTCTCTAAGACAATGGTTCAGATGTGCACCAACAAGTGTAATCCCAATTTTATCCTTGATATCATTTAAGATATATAACAAACATGTGGAGTCAGGACCACCAGAAACCGCAACTATAACCTTATCTCCCTTATTAAACATTGAATTTTCTTTTATAAAATCCATGACCTTCTCTGACAAAATTTTCACTTCCCAAACTTATTTTATAATATTTCATGAGTTTACCTAATTATATAATTTTAATCTCATATTACTATATCATATTACTATAAAATATAGTAATCTATATTTTCCATTTTTTCTAACATAACATGAAAAACAAAAATGAGAAAGCCAAGAAGGCTCTCACTTCTATAATGCTTCCTCACTTTAAATTTGTATTGTTAAATACACATTTACTACAATCAGTGCTTTTATAAAATACTAACCCTTCTTGACGTAGGCAAACTTAATATAAACTATATATCTTCGAAACAAGAACTGTCATATCATCTTTGACCCTATTACCACTTAATTTTTTTGCCTCCTCGAGAAGTCCCTCAGCTAACTCCTTAGGATTATTACAATTATTTTTACCTAGATAATCGACTACCCAATCTACCCTGCCTACATTTTCATCATTATAATCCAATACCCCATCACTAAGCATAACCATAATGTCCCCATTTTTTAATTTCATTTGCTGTATATCTATATCTGCCTTATCTAAAACGCCAATAGGAAGTGATTTGGATTTTATAATTTCTAAACTATCCCCCGATTTTAAAAATGTTGCAACAGCCCCTACCTTTAGAAAATCAATCTCTCCAGTATATAAGTCTATGCTGCTTAAATCTATAGTTGAAAATTTTTCTTCTTCTGAAAATCTCAATGTCATTATTGAGTTGACAGTGTTAATAGCTGTAATTTTACTAAAGCCTGCAGATGTGAACTTTTCTATTAGTTCCACAGCGGCCTCGCTCTCTCTACCTGCCCTAGGCCCTGACCCCATACCATCGCTAATAACTGACATATAACTTCCGTCGGCAAGTTTACCAAAACTGTAACTATCTCCATTAGACTTTTCGCCATCTTTACATTGCCTAGCTACATTAGACACCACATGAAATTTAGGGGTCTCTTCAATTGTTACCTTGCACATATTAGTCTTTGAATCTATAGAGCAACCATCATCACTAACACACATACTTTTACCTGTTACACCATTTATAATTGGCAATAGCTCCTTCACGCACATCTGTCTTCCACTACAAGCATTAAGTGACAATTTAATACTAAGCCTTCCCAGCTTATCATTTAAACACATAAGATCATTGTGCTTAACCCTATTTTTATCTAAGGCCCTGCATATAAGTTTTTCCATAGAAGTATCTATTTGAATATCAGAATTAAAATCTTCAACGATTTCTCCCACAGAATCAGCCATATTGCTTATTTGATTTGCCAAAAGCTCCCGTCCTTCACTAAGTCTTGTTCTCCACATTTCATTTATAATGTGTTTATTGACAATATCTTCTGTGTTTTTAAGTATTGCCGTCCGCTTTATACATTTTCTTTCAATTTCATCTGGCACAGCGTTGGACTTTCTCTCAAAATTTTGAATCAATTCTTCAAATGCAGCATATGTATAGTGTAGTTCTCTCTTCCAACACATAGATTTCATATTACAATCGCTACACACCCTGTCTGCAAGATTTTCCACAAGTGCACTGCTTTTACCTTTCATCGCCAATTTCTCGTTATCTACTAAGTTATTTAATATATCTGACATATTTGAAAGTACATCTGAAAATTTATCTAATCTTCCTACAAATGTATCTTTAATTTTATTTATATATCCCTGCTCTATATTTTGCTTTTTCTTATCTGAATTAAACTCTATTGCTAACTGAGCATAAACTCTTTGTGGTACTAGTAAAAATATTACACCTGCTACAAACGCTTCAAATATCATAAACTCAGGTCCAGTTACGCAATATATCTTTATTATTGAAAAAGCTACTAAATAAGACGTAGCACTTAAAAGTTTCCCGGTTTCCTTGAAAATGCCTGTTATTAACCCGCAAATACCATACATACCTATAAACATAATCATATTCTCAGACGACATCCCTACAATGATACCCATAGCAACTCCAGATGCTGCGCCAGCTCCACTTCCGTTAATGTAACCTATTATTATAACAAAGGAAAGTCCCAAGATATTTGTAATAGATATATTAAAAATACTGATTCCCCAGGTACCTGCTATAATTAATGAACTTATAATTGACATACTTATTATTTCTTCATTTGAAAATATATGTTTTGTTTTAATTTCTTTAAAGCATAAAAGACTATAATCTAGAATAAAATATAAAGGAAAGATACATAGAACCAGAGAAAATGAATTTATAAAAGCCATTACCCCACTTACTTGAATGATAAATAAATTATAGGTAAATAATTCAAATATAATAATTGCAAACATACTAGCTAAAACCTTATTCTTAGCTTCTATCTTGTTAAAAGTATGACTCAAAAAAGCAATGGTAACTATTACTATTAAATATGCTGGTAAATTTTTTATGCTATTATGTAAGGTTATATAGCCTAAAAGTGTACCCCCGGTCGCAATCATTGAAATTTTATCATTTTTAATAAATATTGTAGCTATTAAAAAAGCTATACCAAATGGAGCAGTATTATTAATAAGCAGGACCCTACTTATTAATAAGCTTATCGCGAAATAAACGATTCCATTAATAATCAAATTAATATTCAATACATTTTTCTTTCGTGCTTCATCTTTTACCTTTCTAAGTCTTTCATAAGGAAATATATCAATTCCGTATTGCATACTACAAATCACCCACCTTTAATAATTAGGACTTCATTATAACAATGTTTATTGGAAATAATTGTCATAAGATGGAATGATTATACATTTTTTATAGGACAATAATTTGTATATTTTTTACATGTAAATTTTACAATTCCCTATAATATAAAAAAACCTACCATATTAATATAGCAGGTTTTAAAATATTAAATGAAGCTTGTCACTTCATGACATTGTATATCTGAGAAATTTATACTTATATGTTTTTGCTACTTATGGATACAGTTTATTAGTTTTTTATTTCATAAAAAAATAACTCACAAGTCTCCTTGTGAGTTTTGGTAGCGGAAATAGGACTTGAACCTACGACCCTTCGGGTATGAACCGAATGCTCTAGCCAGCTGAGCTATTCCGCCTTATTTGGTTGCGGGAGTAGGACTTGAACCTACGACCTTCGGGTTATGAGCCCGACGAGCTACCAACTGCTCCATCCCGCGATATTTGGTGCTGAAGACCGGAATCGAACCGGTACGGTGTTTAACCACCGCAGGATTTTAAGTCCTGTGCGTCTGCCAGTTCCGCCACTCCAGCTTATTTGGCAACATGTATACTTTTTATAAATTTTTATTTAACTTACGAATTTAGTTATTTAAAAGTTTATTGGTTGCGGGAGTAGGACTTGAACCTACGACCTTCGGGTTATGAGCCCGACGAGCTACCAACTGCTCCATCCCGCGATATTGGTGCTGAAGACCGGAATCGAACCGGTACGGTGTTTAACCACCGCAGGATTTTAAGTCCTGTGCGTCTGCCAGTTCCGCCACTCCAGCATGTTCACTAGCTTTTTCACTAGTTACTTGTTATAAACTCTTATCTAATTTACGTATTTAGCAATTTAAAATTTATTGGTTGCGGGAGTAGGACTTGAACCCACGACCTTCGGGTTATGAGCCCGACGAGCTACCAACTGCTCCATCCCGCGATATTGGTGCTAAATAACTTTATCTTAATTAGTGTGTGTTTAACTATTGCATAATATTACTTTAATATTTTTTTGCTGTTACTATAAGTTCCTATTAAGTTAACATAACGACCAACTTAAAACTTATTGGTTGCGGGAGTAGGACTTGAACCTACGACCTTCGGGTTATGAGCCCGACGAGCTACCAACTGCTCCATCCCGCGATATTAATTCTAAAACTCTAAATAATATAGTTTTAGCTTATAAATTTCTCGTCATATCATGTTTGTTAATTTAGTCACTTTACCTTTTATTAAGTAAGTTTCCAAAACCACTTACAACACTATACTAATGCATCTTGTATGTCAATAGTTTTTTATAAACCCCATATTAGATTTATAAAATAATTATATTTGAAAATGGTAGCGGAAATAGGACTTGAACCTACGACCCTTCGGGTATGAACCGAATGCTCTAGCCAGCTGAGCTATTCCGCCTTATTGGTTGCGGGAGTAGGACTTGAACCTACGACCTTCGGGTTATGAGCCCGACGAGCTACCAACTGCTCCATCCCGCGATGTTTGGTGCTGAAGACCGGAATCGAACCGGTACGGTGTTTAACCACCGCAGGATTTTAAGTCCTGTGCGTCTGCCAGTTCCGCCACTCCAGCTTATTTGGCAACATGTATAATGTTACCTCTTGGCAACATGTTTTATTATATATGATGTATAAACTGTTGTCAATAACTTTTTGTTTTTTTAAAATAGGAACTAAACACTTAGTTCCTACAAAAATATTTAAACTTAATTTTCACTAATAACTTGAAGTTTTTTTACTGTAGCCTCTGCCTTTTCCCTCTTGATGTTTTTTAACATCTTGGAATCTTTCTTCACTATCTTTTAAAAATTTAGACATTATGTCTTCAAAATTGCATGTATTAGTTTTGCTTTTTTCCTTTTCCCAATCTATCTCCATTGGTTTAATAGATCTTTTAGGTACTCCAGCTTGTTTTATGGATAAACTTATTTTACCGTTATCATCCACAGAGATTACTTTTACTTTTACTATATCATTTTCTTTAAGATGATCATTAACATTTTTAACGAATGTATCCGAAACCTCAGATATATGCACTAATCCTGTCTTACCCTCCACCTCTACAAACGCACCAAAATTGGTGATATTTACTACTTTACCTTCTACAATACTTCCAGCCATTAAGGTCATATTAAAAAGACTCCTCCTTAAAAATTATGTTTTTTATTTTATATATTAATTTAATAATACAAATAACGAATAAATATAATTATAGCGTTTAGTTTTTATTGTCCATTACAGGAGTTTCACCTTCTTTAACAAGCCCTAATATTTCTCTTGCCAATTTCTCTATATATTTGTCAGTTTTAGATAACTCTACTTCATCCTGTAATGCTCTTTTTTCTTCTTTTTTCTTTTGTAATTCAACATTATACTTTTGTAATTCTTTTTTTTGTCTACTCATTGTGATTTGTTGGGAAGTTAAAATATAACATACATACACAAAAGCAAAAACTATTACGACACTTTTAATACTAAATTTTTTTTTCATATCCCATACCCTTTTCCTTTCAATGGAATGAGTATTCTTAAGTTTCCTAAACCTATTTTAATTTGTATTTCACATTTCTTCAAGCTATTTTTTTATAATTTGTCTTTTTTTTTTATTTTAAGCTTATAGAACAATAAATTCGCTGGGTATAGAATAAGATTCCTCGCCATTCTAAATACCTTACCGCTTAATTTTAATGACCTATATTGTACCTTTATAAAAGCTCTACTTAACAGTTTCAAATATAAGTATACACCTATTATCAAACTTACATACACATAAAAGTTTATGTAACCCTCATTAGTATACATCAAAAATATGAAAACCACTATAGAAGTTAATGTCCAAAATAATAAATCTTCTATTATTGTAAAAAATTTGTTAGGATTTTCAAATCCCCTCATCAATCTATATATATCAAAAAATACTCCTGTTATTATTCCTGCGAGCAAACTGAATGCTATAAGTTCAACTTGACTTATCAAAGAAATTATCATAACTCTTCTACCTGAACAATCTTGATATTATGCTATCTTTTTTAGCCCTGATCTTATCGCTAGTATATACAAAAGAATCTACTTTTCCTGTTATTATAACGTCTCCATTTTGAACATCTAATTTATTCATCTTTAATTCTTTTCCTTTTACTACCAATGTTCCTACATCTGTATTTAATAATATTTGATTCTCATTGAAATTTACAACCTCTATAACTCCGTTAAGAGTTAATTTTTTTCTGTTTTCAAGCAAAAGTATACTTTTCTTATCTTCTATTTTAATTTCTTTTTTTATTTCTTTTCTAGCTTCCATAATATCCTCCTTTTAAATTTTACTCTAAAAAATTGGGAATTAAGAAACTAATCCTATTCTCAATTCTTAATCAATTATATAACAATATAATATTCCTATAAAATATATATGCTTATTAAACTTAATTAAGAATTATATTTAGTAACATTTATTCTTTATCTTCTTTTCCTGAAATCATTTCGTACATTTCTTTTGCACTTTCTTTTGTCACATGTTCAGCAATGTTTATAATTTTAGCTTTTAGAATTTGATTTGCAAATTGAATTTCTATAATATCATTTTCGGCAACCACCGTACCTGCCTTTGCCACTCTATCATTGATAGAAACTCTACCACTTCCACATGCTTCTTTAGCAATTGTTCTTCTCTTTATAATCCTTGATACTTTCAAATATTTATCTAATCTCATATATGCTTCCCCTTTTTAATATTTTTTATTAATTTAATAAAACGCACAATGAATTTTTAAAATAAAAAACCCAGATATACATCTAGGTTTCCTACATCATAGTAAAATTATTTATTTACTATATCTTTAAATTCTTTACCAGCTTTAAATACTGGAACTGTTGAAGCTGCAATTTGAATTTCTTCCTTTGTTCTTGGGTTTCTTCCCATTCTTGCTGCTCTTGCTCTTGTTTCAAAAGTTCCAAATCCAACTAGTTGAACTTTTTCACCTTTTTCTAATGTTTCTTCAATACTTTCTATAATTCCCTTTAGCGCTGCTTCAGCATCTTTTTTTGTTAGATTAGATTTTTCTGCAATACTTGTTATTAATTCTGATTTATTCATTTTTGTTGCCTCCTCGTTATGAGTACACTATTAAATAGCATATCCATTACTTATTTTGAAATTTCTTTTTTGGATCTGTTTTTATTATACAAATAAATTTATCGTCTTTTAGATTCGTTCCATAATTCGTCCATTTCTGCAAGTGACATATTCTTTAAGTCCAAATTCCTATTTCTTGCATTTTCTTCTATGTACGCAAAGCGATTAATAAATTTATCTATAGTATAATTTACTGCAATTTCAGGGTCTATGTCAAGTAGTCTTGCAATATTTACAGTAGAAAACACCAAATCTCCAACTTCTTCTACTATTTTTGCCTTATTATTGCCTTTATATACATCTCTTACTTCTTG
>Ga0209123_1001482_pt1 | contig 23129 bp, 18 predicted proteins | sample BarGraIncu00431A_FD_184500 | JGI IMG/M metagenome (GOLD analysis project Ga0209123, IMG submission 184500) | Arctic peat soil microbial communities from Barrow, Alaska, USA - Barrow Graham LP Incubations 004-31A (SPAdes) (version 2) | ecosystem: Environmental > Terrestrial > Soil > Wetlands >...
CCTCGTAATCTTCCTTTGAATCCGTGGCAGGGACTATAGGATGTAAATCTAAAACGATTCCTATTTTACCATATTTTTGGTTTAGCTTTTTATAAGCCTGTACTACTTTTGCATGTGATAAAATTAAATGATGTGATACTTGAACTGCTAATTTAATATCAGCATTCCCAGGAGCATGCCTTCCAGCTAGATTACCAGCAAATGCAGCCACCCACGGCTCGTTATGTGTACTCCACTTTTTAACCCTATCCCCTAAGCTCTTAAACATATAAGTCGCATACTCCACAAAATAATCCACGGTATCACGATTTTCCCAACCACCTATCTCCTGCAAAGCTTGTGGTAAATCCCAATGATAAAGTGTTACTGCAGGTTCTATTCCATTCTTTAGTAATTCATCTACCAAGTTGTTATAGAAATCTACACCCTTTTGATTTACCTCTCCGTATCCTTTTGGAAAGATTCGTGACCAGGAAATAGAGAATCTATACCCCTTAAGTCCCATTTCACTCATAAGTTTTATATCATCCTTATATCTATGGTAATGATCACAAGCTACATCACCCGTATCTCCATTTAGTGTGTTCCCGGATATATGACTAAACCTGTCCCAAATAGACTCGCCTCGTCCATCCTCATTTACTGCTCCCTCAATTTGGTATGAAGCAGTAGCACTACCCCATACAAAATCAACCGGAAAATTAATCTCATCCATTAAATAGACCCCCTTTCCCTCTAAACTTACCAGTTAAAAATAATTTTGATTAAAAACTGAAATGCTCTTATTAATTAGATGGTGGAATTTTTACTAGCACTTTATATTCAAAGCCTGCTTTTAACTCCTTTATGATGCTACCCTCTATATAATTTCCATTAACATACACTTGTGTTGTTTTAAGGCCTGGTTCCCTCTTAATATCTATATGAAGTTCTGCGCCTCTAAAAGTACGTTTGACAGTAACCTCTTGCCAGTCAGATGGGAGCTGAGGATTTATACGAAGTCCTGATGTGCTCCCCTGTAATCCAAATAACCCATCAATTAGGCAACGATAAAACCACGTAACTGTTCCTGTATTAAATAACTGACTTGAGCGTCCTGCTGTGCGTGGAATTTGTCTATATGCACCACGATAATAATTAGGTATAAAAACAGGCAATTGACCACGTTTAATTATATCCTTAGGATCTGGTCCCGGAATCATTTTCCTGAGCAAACGATATGCATTGTCTTTCTCTCCTACTGAGTAAAGCGCGTAGATATAAAATGCTGCCGCATGATTATATACAGCTCCATTTTCTGCTGTTCCAGGATATTTCTGAGTTAGCCTGCCAACATCCTCTCGCATTGAAGTATATGCCGGCGCAAGCTTTTCAACACCAAACGGTGTTTCCAATTGTTCTCTTACAGCTTTTATTATTTTCTTTTGCTTTATTTCATCAGCCGCACAACACAGTAGTGCCCATCCTTGAGGATTAAGGTAAACTCTACCTTCCACATCTTTGCTAATTCCAAATATAATATTGTCATCCGTTATTCCTCGTGCAAACCATTCTCCGTCCCATAAGTATTTATTTATTACCTCATTCGTTTTATGTGCTTCCAATAGAAATTCTTTGCCAATAACCACATGTTCACTTTCTTCACAAATACCCGCCCAAATCATAAATGCATATGAGGTCGCCATTGTTAGCCAACCTGAAATGCCTTTTCCTTTGTAGCCAACCATATTCATGGGATCACACCAATCACCTTGTTTAATAAAATTGAGCCCTCGTCTATCTCTATCACTTATAAGCCAGTGCATCGCTAGATTAATATGTTCAAAAACTGATGACATTTTCGTACTCTTAGCAAAAGGAACTTTTTCATCCAGTATTTGATAATCATTCGTTTCATCTAAATAGGCACTGAGGCAAATTGGAAGCCAAACGCAATGATCAGTATGAGGTACTTGATTAATATATTTTAACTTAGCACCCTCACTCAAAATTATTCCATCTGGCATAGCACCACTTTCATTTTGCTGACTTAATGCAATAAGAAAAGCATCTCTTGCAACCTTTGGCTTTATATAACTCATTCCCATATTGTCTTGAAGATAGTTACGAGTTTGGGGATCTGTACAAAGACGGTTTGTTTTACCATGATAATACATTTGCCTTGGCAACCAATGATTCACAAAATTATCTAAATCAGTATCAGGTGTTTTTATTTGAATACACCCTCTGCCATCTGCTATATATTTGGCATATTCTATTTCAGCTAAATTAAAACCATCAATTAATTTAGGCGCAGCACTTAATTTAGACGCAGCACTTAAATTAGAACCACCATCACCACTTTCAGACTTATCTATGAAATACTTCTTACGGATAAGCTCAATATCTTCCTCGCTTTTAGCCGGACCAAACATAAACCTATAATCCTTCTCTTCGCCTGGATTTAGCTCCATTTTATATTGCAATGCGGCAACCGGCATTTCATACAGAGCATCCCCTTTGGGCAACACTTCTTCTTGAATTGCTGATGGTAATGTAATGCCACCTTCTCCTTCAAATGTTTCCTGGTTAACTTCCCAGGAAACAGGCTCTTTATCTGCCAATAAAAATGTCTTATCACTAAAATCCTTATTTTTATAATAATCTTGATATTTTTGATAAGGAGTAATACAAGAGCATACAATTCCTTGTAGATCTTTTTTATATTCACCTGATTGATTCATCCATGACATATAACCTATTGAAAAATAGGGGTAAATACTTAATTTCCTTTTATTTTGTGAAAGGTTTTTTACTTTAACACGCCAAAGCTCGATTACATCGTCTTTAGGTAAACTCAAACTCATTTCTATAACGATATCATTACATTCGATCTCCCATAAAATATTATTTTTTCCTACAGAAAATTTGTATTTATCAGGAAGACTACGAACAGGTTCATAAGGCGCCGAGAAAATCTCACCGGAAACTTCATCCTTTACATAAACAAAACGGCCAGGATGATGGGCATAGTAAGGTTGCTCTGGTTGCATAAACGTTTTAGCTTCCAAATTAGGCGCATATGAGTATTTTGCAGGTTCCGGTTGCATAAATTGCGCTACCACATAGCCACGACAATTTACATGAACCATCATCTTTTCATTCCATAAAAAACCTGAAGCCTTTGGCATAATAATAGGACTAGTGAGTTCATAATATTCATTGTTTTTAGTTGATCTTATCATTATTCTACTTCTCCTCTATTAACCTTTTACTGCACCAGCAGTCATTCCATTAATAATCTGCTCCTGCAAAACTAGATACATTATTACAACTGGAATTGATGATATTACAAGAGCCGCCATAAGACCAGCGTAATCGCTAGTGTAAGCCCCAAGAAAATTATATAACCCCAAAGGCAATGTCTTTTTAATATCACTTGTAATAAATATTAGTGCAAATGAAAATTCCTTCCAATTATTCAAAAAATTCAAAATGGTAATTGTCGCAATTGCCGGTCTTGACATTGGAATAATAATGTTAAAAAACACCCTTGGTATTGAACTTCCATCCATTATTGCCGCTTCAATAATAGAATCTGGAAATGCCCTCATAAAACTCTCTAGTACAAAAATGGTAACTGGTAAGCCGAAAGCTGTATATGTTAATATAAGTGACCATTCTGTATCTAAAAGATGTAGAGCTCTCATTTGAATAAATAAAGGCACGAGTACCGATTGGAGTGGGATTAACATTCCTATAATGAATAATGTATAAATAAATTTTCTAAGTTTAAATTCAAACTTAGAAAGAATAAATGCAGCTGACGATCCAATCAATATAGTTATAATTATTGAAATTATTGATACAAATGCACTATTAAAAAAATACACTCCTATTTTCGCTGTTTCCCATGCATTTAAATAGTTTTCAAAATGCAATTTTCTTGGGAGCGCAAATGCACTTATTGATATATCGTTATTACTCTTAAAAGATGTGTATATCATCCAAATAAGAGGGTACAATGCAACAAATCCAAATATGCCTAGTATAATATAAAGTAATATCTTCTTAAACTTTCCTAAATGAACAAAAGATTTACTCTTGTCTTTAATTTTATTATTCTGGCTTTCCATACTATTCTCCTCCTATTATGCTTCAATTTTTTTTCTCATAATAACCCTACTAGCAATAATAAACGTTAAACTTATCAAACAAATTGTAAGCGATACAGCACTACCATACCCATATCTATAGATTGAAAAAGTTTTGTTGTACATATACGTTGCCATAATTTCAGTAGCATGTGCAGGACCACCTTGAGTCATTACAAAGACTAAATCAAAAGATCTCATACTCCCTGCAATACAAAGTACTACCGCAGCCATTATTGTATCCCACATCATTGGTAGTGTAATTAAAAATAACTTTTTAACCTCACCTGCACCATCAATACTAGCTGCCTCCATTATTTCTTCTGGTATATTTTGAAGAGCCGCTAAGAAAATAATCATATAAAAACCTACAAACTGCCATATAATTACCCCGCTTACAGTGAACATTGCATACTTAGGATCACCAAGCCAGTCGTGAGCAAATTTTTGGAGCCCAAAATTATTCAATAAAGTATTTATAATCCCAACTTGTGAGTTTAGTATAGTTGACCATAAAAGGGCCACAACAACTGTTGACATTATCATAGGCATGAAAAAAGCTGATCTAAAGAATCTTGCTCCCTTCATTTTTTTGCTAAGTATTACTGCAATTATAAGACCTATTGGCAATTGCCCAAACACAGATGCAACTACAATAAACATAGTGTTTTTAAGCGATAGAAAAAACACAGGGTCTGTTAATATTTCCGTGAAATTCTTAAGTCCTATAAAATTTGGATCACCCAGTCCATTCCAATCAAAAAATCCATAGTAAAATGAACGTCCAATAGGATAGATAACAAGTATTAAATAAAATAAAAGTGCTGGCAATAAACCAATTATGATATACTTTTTATTTTTACGAATTAAGTCCATATTCTCACTCCTTAAAAAAGTTTAAAATAAAAGGGTATTTCTACCCTTTTATAAATATTATTTTACTGCATCTTGTAACTGTTTTGCCAAATCTTCTGGTTTCCCTCCTACCATAATACCCTGCAATCCATTATTAATAATATCTGTTAGTTCAGAATTAAGTGCAGAGTCATAAACTGTTACCAAAGGATGAGCTTTTATTAAATCATTAACTTTTCCATAGATATGGTCAATTTTACTAGAATCTAATTTTACATTTTTAAATGATACTGGGATATTATATTTTGCATAAAGCTGTTGTGATTCACTGTTAGTAAGGAACATAATTAATTTTTCAATTGCATCTTTTTGTTCTGGACTTGCTTTTGCATTTATAACTATACCCGTACTACTTACTCCCGACATATCATTTTGATTACCTTTACCACCAGTAACTGCTGGTAATACAGCTATTCCAATATTTTTCTTAAGTTCTGGTGATGCTTTACTTATCATATCTGGAAGTATCCAAGAGCCATCAATAACCATTGCCGCCTGACCTTTATAAAAATAGTCTCTCATCTGTACTTCGTCAATACTGTTATAATCCTTATTAAATGTGCCCAAATTTGTTAGTTCTTGTAGTTTAGTGAGTGAGCTTACAAACTGAGGATCTGTAAATTTTGCACCTTTTTTAGCTAATACATTATCAAGCCATGCACTACCGGTTTCCCTATTTGCCATCAAACTAAATATTGAAGATTGAACTGGCCATTTTGCTTTATTTCCAAGTGCTATAGGTATTACTTTATTTTTAGTAAATACCTTTACAACATTTTTAAGATCTTCATAGGTTTTAGGATATTTAACTCCATATTTATCAAATAGTGCCTTATTGTAGAATACCATCGATGTAAGTGATACTCCAAGTGCCGCTGAATAAGTCTTATCATTTACAGTAAATTCATCTAGCGCTCTTGGTATAAAACTATTCTTCCACCCCGGATTTTTAGTCAATAAGTCATCTATATTAGCTATCAAATTTGACTTTACAAATTCCTGTGTCATTGAATTTGGCCAAAGTAAAAATGCATCTGGAAGTGATCCTGCCGCCGCTTGAGTTTTGAGCTTTGTTTGATACTGATCTCTTGGCATTTTCTGTTCATCAATTTCAATATTAGGATACTTTACTTTAAACGCTTTCATTCTTTCTTCCATAAATTGAGCTCGTTGATCTGCACCTACAAAAGAATGCCATAAAGTAAACTTAACCGTCTTATTTGTACCTGTACTACTTGATTTAGTTGACTTATTACTACTTGAACATCCTGAAAAACTAACTAACATTCCTAATACTAAAGCCATACTTAAAATACGTTTTTTCATAGTTTCCCCCCACTAATTTCCTTTTATTTTGACCATATTATAATCGTTAATCTAAACAACTTGAGTATACTATCCATGCAATTCGTTTACAATCGATAATACTTCGATTATATCCAAAATTCTATGGACTTATTTTTCGAGTTCGCTATACTCTGTGGGAGATACTCCTGTGATCTTTTTAAATACACTACTAAAATATTTATAATCGCTATATCCTACCATATCAGCTATTTCATAGACCTTGTATGTATGCTTGGTTAATAGTACCTTAGCTCTTTTTACACGAAATTTATTCAAATAATCTGTAAAACTCTCATCTCTTGCTTTCTTAAAAATATGGCTAAAATAATTAGAACTTAGATGAACGGCCTCCGCTATTTGTTGTATAGATAAATCTTCATTAAAATGATCCTCAATGAATTGAATCGCATTATTTATTACACCTCCATAGTTATCAATTTTATTTTTTTCTACAATTTCCATTAAATTATTTGTAAATTTTTTAATCCATTCCTGCAATTCCCCTAGTGTTGTAAAGTTAATCAAATCTAAGTATCTATTCCTTCTCTCCTCTTTTAAATAAATACCATCCTCTTTTAATACATTTAGAGTAGTATCCATTATTTCAATATATAGTTTTTTATATGTTTCAACCGCTACATTACTTAGCATCTCTTTACAGCAAATTCTACTAAGTATAGAAAAAGCATCCTCTCTATTTCCAATACGAATACACATTATATATTGTTGGATTTCCTGTTCCATTACTCTATGCATTTTTGTCCAATATAAATCCATATCATTTTCTTCTTTAAAAGTATCTTTCAACCCTTCCATAATTTTCTGTAGTTCTTCTACATTTATAGGTTTCAAAATATAATCTATAGCGCCGTACTTTATCGCTTGTTGAGCATATGAAAAGTCATCATATCCACTAAGTATAAGTACTTTAGTTTTTGGTAACTCTTCTTTAATTCTCTTTAAAAACTCTATTCCATCCATCTTTGGCATGCGAATATCGGTTAAAATTATATGTGGTTTTTTATCTATTGCAAGTTCAAGCGCTGTCCGTCCATTGTCTGATGATCCAACTACCTCTATTCCCATTTGTTCCCAAGGCATTGTTTTTACAAGACCCTCTCTAATCATTTTTTCATCATCTACAATTATAATTTTAATCAAAAGTTCTAACCTCCAACTTTTTTATATTTTGAGAAATCATTACTTCTATTCTTGTTCCAATGCCTTTTTCACTATAAATTTTTATACCATACTGCTTTCCAAAATATAGCTTAATACGCTCATCTACATTTCTTATGCCATACCCCTTCTTCTCTTGAATATCTCCCTCAAAAATCTCTTTTATTGTTTTCTCGTCCATACCAACACCATTATCAATTATTTCAAATAGTATGTCCCCTTTAACCATCTTCCCAGTTACCTTAATAATTCCCTTCTTCTCTTGTTCTGCAACTCCATGTAATAATGCGTTTTCTACAAGAGGTTGAAGGATCAATTTTATAGTTTTAAAATTATATATACAAGGATCAACTTCTACCACAATTTCTGGTTCTTCAGTGTACCTCATCTTTTGAATTATAAGGTAACTTTGGAGGTGTTCTACCTCTTTTTCAACAGTTGTAATCTCATCACCCTTATTTAAAGCTAATCTAAATAACTTAGCCAAAGCATTTACACTTTCTCCAGTTTTATATGCACCTTCAATTCGAGCTGACCAGTAAATAGCATCCAGTGTATTATATAAAAAGTGTGGATTTATCTGGGCTTGAAGAGCTCTAAGTTCAGCTTCTTTTCTTGATATTTTGTTTTTATAAACTTCTTCAATTAAATTTTTTAATTTACTTATCATACTATTAAAACTCCTACCAAGAGCACCTATTTCATCTTTTCTATCTACATTTGCAATAACATCTAAATTTCCTTCTTCAACTTTTTGCATAAGTATTTTTAACTTTTTAATTGGTGTAGTTATTTTTAACGAAAATAAATATGTGATTATAAAAGTAAAAACAGACGCTATTAAAATAACAATAATAGTCATATTTCTTACTACATCTACTTGGTTAATTAACTCTTTAAATGGCACAACACTGACAAATATTAAATTTTGATCTTTAGAAGTATAGTGCGTTACTAAAACCTCCTTCCCATTTATTCTTGCTTTATAATAACCAACATCCTTTGAGAAAACTAACTTAAAATATTGATTTTGTTTTATGTTTTTAGAAATTTGTGATTTATCTGAATGGGATACTATATTGCCATCCTTATTTGCTATAAACATATATCCAGTATCCCCTAGTTTTATATCTTTATAAATTTTATTAATTAAATCTTCATTTATATCTATTCTCATTATTCCTAATTTTTGTGAGAAATCGTTTAAATTATTTATCTCACGATAAAATGACGTAACATACTGTACTCCCATGGCTTGATAGTTTCTCTTATATGTTGGAGTTATTATATAATTTCCATCATTAGGTATTGAGTTTTCATATTGTCCTTGTAATTTTTTATTAATATACTGTGAAGGACCAGCAGTTTCAAAACTTAATCCATTTACTCCATATATATTGATAGTTGATATATATGATTTAGAATTTCCTAAATTAGCTAAGTCTTCATTTAAATATAACAAGGTATTATTAATATTATTAGTATCATTTTTATTTAAGTTTAAATAATTTCTTACATTTCTATTAGAAATAATAAAAAGAGAAATATCCTGTGCATCTCCTACCATTGAGTTTAAGTTTTTGTCAATTTGTTTTAATGTCTCCACAGTGGACTCGCTAACTCTAAGTTCTATTATCCCTTTTGTCCATCTATAAGAAATTATCCCTAGAACTACAAGTACAATAACGATTACACTTGTAGTATAAACCATTAACTCAGATCTAATATTTCTCATATATTCACTCCCTTAAATATACTTTTACAGTCGTTCTCTCTTAATAAAAAAATACAAAATAACCTTTCAAAAGAATTTTACAACTTTTCCTTAGTTGTGTCTATTTAATGGGGTGAAGTTCAGCCTCACCATAGTTCTTTAAATTACAACTTACTAAACATATTATTATTTGTACTTGTAACGGATTATTATTAATTTCCATAAACTATAGTACTAACTTCTTATAAGTTTTACTGATAGAAAGTCAACCTATTGATAAGCTAAACTTTAATACCATTTTGAAGAATAGACTTTTATTATGTATAAAACTGGAGAGTGTTATATTAATGGATAATTATAATGGAATAGATGTTTCAAGTTATCAAGGGTCTATAGATTTTGCTAAAGTAAAAGGTAATGGTATCACCATAGTCTATATTAAAGCCACACAAGGTACTACATATATTAATCCACTGCTGAAAGAATATTATCAAGGAGCAAAGTTCAACTGTCTTAAGATAGGTTTTTATCACTTTTTAACAAATGCTAGTCCAAGCCGTCAAGCACAACACTTTTTAAATTCTATCAATGGATTAATTCCTGACTGCAAGTATATTATAGACATAGAGGGGACATGGGCTATAGCAAAAGCAAGTAAAGTAACAAGAGCTTTTGCGGATTATCTTATATCTAAAGATAAAGAGGTTGGAATTTATACAGGAGATTATTTTTATAGAGATAACCTTAATAGTACAGTTAAGAACCTTCCAGTATGGATTGCTAACTATGGTGGAGTAGTTATGGCTCCTAAATATTCAGGACACCAATATACAGACAAAGGTGTTGTAAGCGGTATCACTGGTAATGTTGATATGAATGAATTTAATGGTACTATATTTTTAACACCTAAAATAGTACCAATGATAATTAAAAAAGTAACTGCTCCAAAAACAACTGGTATAGTTACTGCAAATGTTTTAAATGTTAGAAGTGGTGCAGGTATAGGGTATAAAGTTATAGGTCAACTTAAAAAAGGTGATAAAGTAAAAATAGATAAAAAAGTTGACAACTTTTATAGTATTTATTTTGGGATGCACGGTGGTTATGTATCAGTAAATTATATTAAATGAATGATTTTTTATCAATATTTTATCCAACCCAATAATTATAAGCCTAAAGTAGAGAAGTCTACCTTCTCTACCTCAAGCTTTTTTATTTATGGTTTATAATAAATATTAGGTACAAACGCCGTAGAAAAGAGTTAAATCATAACTTAAACTACATAAAATGTGACTTATTAACGATTCGCTAATTTATAAATTTGATAAGTATCTTCTCTATCAAGTTCCTTAAAACTGCCAACCTTGCGTTTGCCATAGAACACACATCTATCAGCTAGTTCACCAAGTATTTCTTCGCTTTGGACTCCTATCCCTAGTTCTGTAAAACATGTAGGCATACCAAGTGAGCTAAAGAATGTTACCGTTGCATCCATTGCTGCATGTCCTGTTTCTTCGCAGCTGCTTTTCTCAATTCCCCATACTTGTTTTCCAAAGCGAGCAAAACGTTCCGGTTTAGCTTCATAACAATATTTCGCCCACGAACCCCAAATTGCAGAAAGACTAGCTCCATGAGCTACGTCAAACTTACCACTTAGTTCATGTCCAAGTTGATGTGGAGCAAAATCCGTTGCCGCACCAAGGCCTGTAAGTCCATTGTGTGATAAACTTCCACACCACATAATTTCACTCAACGCTTGATAATCACGTTGTTTTCCAATTAAAATTTTTCCATTTTTAATAACATCTCGTAGGAGAGCTTCTGCTATTTCATCTGTAATTTCATTTCCCTGCGTTAAAGTAAAATATCGATCCATAGTGTGCATCATGATATCAACAATACCACAAGTGAGCTGATATTTGGGTAACGTATAAAGTAGCTCCGGATTCATAATTGCAAATCGGGGACGATTAAAGTCAGAATTGAGTCCTCTCTTTGACGATGTAGATTCATCAGTGAGTACGGCTGAATCGCTTGTTTCACTTCCTGCTGCTGCAATAGTTAGAACCACGCCAACTGGCATACTTTTATTAAGAACTGCCTCTTTCATCCAATACTGCCATATATCAGTTCCTGGATTAGCAGTGCCATGTGCAATTGCCTTTGCAGTATCAATAACACTCCCACCACCAACTGCAAGTATAAAATTAGCATTAAATTCTTTTGCCTTTTCTACACCCTTTCTTGCTAAGGATAGGTGCGGATTAGGACAAACACCACCAATAGATGTGAATAAAAGACTGCCTTGCGTTAGTGATTTCTCAATTTTCTCAAGCAGTCCACTTTTGACTACACTTCCCCCGCCATATACAATAAGCACTCGAGACCCACCATGCTTCTTGATTTCATCCACTACTTTGAGTTCAGTGTCTTTTCCAAAAATAACTTCTGTAGGTGAGTAAAACGTAAAATTTTTCATATATTATATCCTCCTTATTTTATAAGCTCAGTTATAGAACCTATTCTATAACTATATTGAAATACCTTCAAGCGTCGTCAAATATTTTAAACTTCTCTTGAATTAGTAGATTCTCTTATTATAAGTTCATACTCTGAGTATGTTTTCTTGTTTAGTGGATATTTTTCATGTATTATATTAATAAATAAATATCCGGATTTTTGTCCGAGTTCAAACAATTTTTGATCCACAGTACTTAAAGATGGTGTAGTGAGAGAAGAAACTTCAATATTACTAAAACCCATAATAGATACTTGCTCAGGTATTTTCACGCCTAGACTTAATAATTCCCTTAAGGCACCAATAGCAATAGTATCAGAAGAACATATTATTTTATAGGGATAGGGTAAATTTCTTTTAAAGAGTTCTAGTGCACCCTTTTTCCCTCCACAATAACTATGACTACAATTGACAATGTTATTAGTTGTAAAATTTAAATTGTTTTTTTTATAAAAATTTTTAAAAGAGCTTATTTTTATAGTTGTGGTTTTCCAAGTAGGATCCCCTAGAATATATATATTGGTTTCATTTTCAGACTTAAGATAGGCTAGAGCATCATAAACCGCCTTACCTTCATCAACTAAAATCGAGAACATTTTAGGTCCTCCCTTTATAAAGCTATTAACTAAAACAATTGGAAGCGTATTGCTTAAACCTATTAGAAAATCAGCATTGTTGTCTTTGGATGGTCTACTTCCCACTATAATAAAACCTTCAACAAGTTTTTCAACAAGCATCTCAATTTCTTTCTTCTCGGTATCTGGATTATTGGCTGTGGTGCATAATATAAGCTTATAACCACATTTTTGACATGCATCTTCAATACCATTAACAACTTCCGCAAAAAATGGATTTACTATATCTGCAATTATTACACCAATAGTTTTCATACTAATATTATTCATTCCCCTTGCGTATGCATTTGGGATATATCCTTTATCTTTTACTAATTCTAAAATTCTTTGTTTTGTGTCTTCTTTAACTGAACCGTTATTATTTATAACACGAGATACAGTAGCCACGGATACTCCGGCATCCCTTGCTAAATCATACATAGTATAACTCATAAAGCACATCCTTTTATAATATAAAAACGTAACTTATTACTTTTTTATATTATATATCAATCACACTTAGAATGAAAGTATACGGAACTATAACACATTATATATTCCTTACATATTTACCATTTTATATTTCAATCCAGATAATTTTAAAATGCTATTTACAATAGTTAATTTATAGATTATTATATATGTAAAGGTTTTTATAATTCTAGTTTTTTTTAGTACAAAATGTAACTGGTTACATAAAATTATTTAATAATAAAAATATGCTAGATAGCTATGGCTGTTATTAACAGCATAATTGATTTTAAAAATAGCTTTATATATAGCGTTAAGAACCATGTTATTAAAGGAATTAATAAACCCATCCACGCTAATATTACTTGGTTATATACGGTATGCTATAATTTTATTTTTATAATACAGATTAACATTTTAAAATAAATTGTAACTGGTTACATAAAATATTCTATAATAGAATCATATTTAGGGGGCATATGATTGAAAAATAAATATAAATATAAATTATTAATTAGATAGGAGTGAGCTTATATGAATGTGAGCAATAAGATAGAAAAAGTTGATAACAAAGGTGATTATGTTGATATTGTTACCGACGGTGGAAAATTTAGAATAATGTTTTTGAAAAGTGATATATTTCGAATAAGATGTACCTTTGATAAGGAGTTTTCAAAAGAGGCTTCTTATGCATTAGTTATGACAGCATGGGAAGATAAAATGGATTCTGTAATGTCCGAAGAAAGAAAAAGAATAAAACCTTATATATCAAAATTTGAAGAATTTGATGAATATATTTGTTTAAAAACAGATTTACTAAAAGTAAATATAAATAAAGACCCATTTTCAATAGATATCTTTAATAATGATGGTAAGTTGTTACATTCTGATTTAAAAGAAAAATCTTATGTAAAAGACGATCATGGAAGATTAAATCATTATTCCTGTATAAATGACAATGATTCTTTTTATGGTTTTGGTGAAAAGACAGGATATATAAATAAATCCAAAAGACGAATGAGAATGAATAATGTGGATACTTTGGGCTATGATTCAGAGAGGTCAGATCCACTTTATAAACATATACCTTTTTACATAAAACTTAATAAAGAAAATAAAATTGCCTGTGGATTATTTTATAACAATTCTTATTCATCTATTTTTGATATGGGATGTGAAAGAAGTGGGTACTGGGATAAATATAGCTATTTTTCTACTGAAGGCGGTGAGTTAGATTTATTTTTCATGTACGGACCAGATATTAAAGATGTCGTACGTAATTATACAGATTTAACCGGTAAAACTGCCCTACCTCCACTTTATTCCTTAGGATATTTTGGCTCTACTATGTTTTATACGGAATTGCAAAATGATTGTGACAAAGCAATTTTAGACTTTATTGATAAAACAAAAAAAGAGGATATTCCCTGTGATGGATTTTTTCTATCCTCAGGTTATACAACTGGAGATGACGGAAAAAGACATGTATTTAACTGGAATAATAATCGATTTCCTTATCCAGAAAATTTTATAAATAAGATGAAAGAAAGAGGAGCAGATATTTCGCCAAATGTTAAACCTGGCATGCTTATATCTAATCCTTTATATGAAGAATTTAAATCTGAAAAAGCTTATATTATGGATGAAAATGGAAAAGAACCTCATATAGACAGATTTTGGGGTGGAAAAGCTTCCTTTGTTGATTTTACTAACCCAAAGGGTAGAGAATTATGGAAAAAGCACCTCAAACAATCATTTATAGATAAGGGTATTGTCTGTATTTGGAATGATAATAATGAATATGAAATAAATAACTCTAAAGCTTTATGTGATTTTGAAGGTGAAAAAATCACTATAAATGCTATAAGACCATTAATGCCAAACCTAATGGCTTTAGTTGCAAAACAAGCACTTAAAGAAAGTTATCCTGATGTAAGACCTTATATTACAAATAGGGCTGGTTTTGCAGGAATTCAAAGATATGCACAAACATGGGCTGGCGACAATAGTACAAGTTGGCATAGTTTAAAATTTAACATCCCAGTAATACTCGGAATGGGTTTATCAGGAGTTGCGAATCAAGGTTGCGACATTGGTGGATTTTATGGTCCAGCTCCAGAACCAGAATTATATGTAAGATGGGTTCAACATGGAATATTCCAACCAAGGTTTTCAATTCATTCATGTAATACAGATAATACAGTAACAGAACCTTGGATGTATCCTTCCTTCACAAAATATATAAAGGATGCAATAAAGTTAAGATATACATTAGCACCTTATTTATATTCTTTACTTTATGAAGCTTCAACAAAGGGTTCACCAATAATGAGGCCATTATTTTATGAATTTCAAAAGGATGCAAACACTTATGATGAAAGCTTTGATTTTATGTATGGTAAATCAATGCTTATCGCAAGCATTTATGATAAGGGAATAACTACAAGAAAGGTTTATTTGCCAGATGGCTGCTTTTGGTACGATTGGTACACTAAAAAAATGTATAATGGCGGACAAACAATAGAAATTAAAACTTCTATTGATAAAATTCCATTATTCTTTAGAAGCGGCTCTATAATCCCACTTTCAGAAAACATAATGAATTTACATTTACAAAATATTGATAGTCTAAATATATTAGTAGAACCTTGGCAAGATTGTGAATTCACTCTATACGAAGATGATGGGACATCTAATAATTATCTTAAAGGTGAATATCTAAAGACTTGTATTAAAGTTAAAAGTGATGGTGATGTAGAAATTGACTTTAATAAAGAAGGAACCTACATCACTAAGGTGAAGAAATTAAACTTAAATGTAATATGTAGAGAACTAGCTCCAGTTAATATAACTGTGGCAAACGAAAACATTAAATTTTACTTAGATAGAGAAAACTATGAAAACTCTGAAGAGGGTTGGTACTATGATAATGAACAAAAGACAGCAAAAATAAAATATAACAATCATAGTGGAAATTACAAAGTAAATATTAGTTATGCTGTTAAAGATTTAATCTCAATATAAGGACTATCCTATAAAAATATTAAGATCAGTTTATTTAAAATATAAATACAAAAAAATAAGTGAAGAGAGGTAATTAAAATGTCAAAGAAAACGAGAAAAATTACAATAGGTGTAGGTCTTGGTTATGGGTTAGTTGATGCTATGGGTGGAGGCGCATTTACAATTATCGGAGCTTTTTTACTGTTCTTCTATATAACTTTTGCTGGATTATCGCCTCTACAAGCAGCTTCTATTATCGCTATTGCTCGTATTGTAGATGCAATTGTGAGTTTAAGTATAGGGAGTATAACAGACAACTTTTATAAGACCAAATTAGGTCAAAAGTTTGGACGTCGTCGTTTCTTTTTATTGATTGGGGTACCTTTAATGGCAGTTTACGCAACGTTATGGGTAACAGGTATGGGCTACTTATATTATCTAATCTCTTATTTAGTGTTTGAAATGATTGCTGCTATGATATTAATTCCATATGAAACATTGCCTTCAGAAATGACAAAGGACTTCAATGAAAGAACTATACTTTCTACAGGTAGAATGTTTATTTCAGCTACAAGTACATTCTTTGCTACTTTTGTACCAGGTCAATTAATTAATCATTTTGGTCAAAATAATCCATATGCATATTTTTTTAATGGATGTATATTTGCTGTAGTATATGCCATTTGTATATTTATAACATATAAGGTTACTTGGGAAAGAAAACCTTCACCAGAGATGGAAAATGAATTATTAATTAAAACACGTGACCATAAAAGTTTTAATCAGCACCTTAAAACTGTTGTTAATATATTTAATGATTATATATCTACATTTAAGATCAGGAGTTTTAGAAAACATTTAGCTATTTATATATTATCATTTACTGCTAAAGATGTATTTAATGCTACCTTCCTGTTCTTCTGTGTTTACGATTTAAAAGTTACAGCTACTCTGGCTGCTAATTTGCTTTCACTTAGTATTGTTGGTATACCTGTGACTATCCTTGCAGGATTCTTGATGATTAAGGTAGGACCTTCTAATTTATTTAAGATAGCTTATTCTACAATGATTGTATGTTTACTTGGGTATTATGGTGTATATTTACTTAATCCAGGAGCTAAGGTTGTCATTTTATTTATAATTTCCATTATATATCAAATAGGTGTATGTATACTAATATTCACTCCATGGAATGTATTCCCATTCATTCCAGATGTTGATGAAATCGTTTTTAGAAAAAGACGAGAGGGACTTTTCGCAGCAGTTATGACCTTCACTAGAAAGAGTAGTGTAGCAGTAGCTACACTTATTGTTGGACTTATATTAGAGTATGGCGGATTTGTTAAAGGTCAGAAAGTTCAAACACCTCAAGTAATGCACGTAATTGCATACACTATGGTTATTGGATCTATTGTGTTACTTGTAATGGCTCTACTAATAACATTTACTTTTAAATTAAATAAACAAACACATATCATATTAACAAAAGAAATTGAACGGTTGAAAAATAATGGTTCAAAACTTGAGGTTGATCCTAAAACAAAAGAAATTGTTGAAGATCTTACCGGATATAAATATGAAAATGTTTGGCAAGAAGTTAGTATTAACAAATAAATAATAACCACTTTTAAATCATATAGAAAAAGCACATTCGGTAATTTTTCCGAGTGTGCTTTTTAGTTTATAAAGTTATGATAATAAATAAGCAAAATTAAATTTTAATTCATTTTTGTACATTAATCATCTAAATTGGATATGTTTTTAACATATTCACGTACCAGAGAGTAGGGATCCTTAGCTTTCATGATAGAAGACATAACAGCTATCCCATTACTACCAGCCTCCATAACTAAATTAGCATTATGCGGGTGAATTCCTCCTATTGATATAATTGGAATACTTACATGTTTACTTATTATTTTAATGATTTCGCATCCCTTAGGAGGAACCCCTTTCTTACAATCTGTTTTAAAAATATGACCTAATAATATATAATCCGCACCCTGTTTTTCTACCTCTATTGCCTCTTCAAGACTATGTACAGAAACTCCTCTAACTCCATCGAAATGGAGTTTTTCATTAATAAAGCTTACATAACTCGTATGATAACCATCAGCCTCTATGGCTTTAGCCACCTCTATATTATTATTAACTATAAGCTTTACACCTGAATTGCCTATAATTTCTTTTATCTTAGAAGCTATTGGTAAAAGTAATTCATAAGGCAAATCCTTTTCTCGTAAAACAACAGCATATATACCAGCTTTTATAGCTTCTTGAATTACCTCATAAAAGCCCTTATCTAAATCAAGCTTTCTATTTGTTATAAGAAAAATCATTTATTAAACCTCCCTTAAATAGTGGATACAAAAATGCTAACTCCCCTTATTTATTTTATTTAATTATCATTACATTGATTGTACGACTAACATAATTATGTGTAAAGTATACATAATCATAAAATTAATCTACTGGATTATCCTAGTTTTCTTTATTCTTTACAAAATACAATTAGTGATATATCATATACATTAGTTACAATATGTGACTAATGTAAAAGAAAACGTTTAGAGGAGTGATTGATAATGAAATTACGACGAAATCAATTTATTGAAATAGCAATAGCTTTTATCTTTATATTTTATGGTATCTCACACTCAATTTTCAAGTTTGATGTAGCTAAGAAAATTGTTGATGATACATCTTTTATACTAATAGTTATTGTTGCAGGTTTAATGATAAGCGACCATAAAAAGAAATAAAACTTTTTTTTCCTATTCTTTCTTATAAAACGAAATTAATTTACATAACAAGTCCCAAACTTTTCAAGGTGAAAATTAAAAATGTTAAAGTAAATGCTGATAATAAAGTAGTTACTACAATGATACTAGAAGTCAGAGCATCATCATTATTCATATTTTTTGCCATAACATAACAACTTACTGTAGTTGGAGACCCTAGCATAATGACCAAGGCAATAAGCTTTTGATCCCGGAAACCTAGAAATGCTGCTAGTGGCAGAAATATGGCTGCTTGAACTAATAATTTAATAAAAGTAGCTACTAAAGTAGGCTTTATTTTCGCCAATGCTTTTTTCCCTTCGAACCCAGCACCAATTGTAACTAATGCTAGAGGCGTAGCCATAACAGCTAAATTTTGTAATGTTTTATCTAGTATTTTAGGTAAATTAATATTCAACAAAGATGATAACATTCCTAATAAAATTCCAATGATAATAGGATTTTTTATAATATTAATGCATGCTTTTTTTATATTTTCCTTTCCCTTTTCATTGTTATCTCCTTCAAATGTAAGTACAATAACAGAATATATATTATACAGAGGGACTGCTCCTATAATCATTAATGGTGCCATTCCAGAATCACCATAAATATTTTTAATAAAAGCAATTCCTAGTATTGCTGCACTTCCACGAAAAGATGCTTGGACAAACGCACCTATCATTGAAGGATCTTTTATAGTTTTTTTGCTAACAACCCAAATTGTCCAAAAACAAATACTAGTAACTACAGCACAAAACAATACATATTTTCCGTCAAAATTCTTAATAATATTAGTTGATGCAATATCAGTAAATAATAATATGGGTAATGTAACCTTAAAATTGAATGTATTTGCTACTTGTACAAAGTTATCATTCAACATTCCAATCTGTTTTAGAACATAACCTATTACAATAACAAAAAATACTGGAAGTGTAGCATTTAAACTATATATCAAACTTTCCATTTTCTACTCCTCACCTTTTGTTAATTAAAAGAATAAATAATATAAAAAAGCCATACCGAAGTATAGCTTTACGCTTATTTCTAAAGGTTTACCAAGCTCAACATTTTTAACTATACTTGCAAATAGTCTACATTAAGTAGGTAGTTTTATGGTAAACCTCATCAGTTTGATGTTTTTGTTTTCTATTGTAGCTTCTTCTTCCTTTTTTAGCTGGTTTAATTCCTATTCCCCGTCCAATTTCTGAAGTTGTAAATTTTCTACAATTTAATTGTAATGCATTCATGTCTATTGTCATAGATCTACTTTTTTTCATTTTCATGTTTTTGGCCTCCAATAATTTATTTATATATATCATACTATAAATATACGGTTAAGTAAATGTTCAGAATCTATTTTAATATACAACTTATAAATTAAAAAACAAAAGTCCTGAATTAAATTCAAGACTTGTATTTTTTTAGAACTATTCTATTTTATAAGTGTTAGAGCATTTAAAAGACTTAAAAGTCTAGTTGCTAAAGTAGTTAACTCTGTGTTCTTTTTTGTGTACTGTTCAAACACACTATCTAATCTTTCATTTAATTTTTCAAAGTAAGTTTTTTCTACTGGTACTACTGGTACTGTAGGATCAACTATGGGTACTACAGGTGCTACAACAACACTAGCTGGTACAACTGGTGTAACTACTGGTTTTACACAAGCTTTCTTAGTAGTTGCATCTTTTACTGCAAGCAAAACTGAATCAGATTCTGTTTTTACTAATGGATCTAATACTATCTTACTATCTTGAATTCTTTTTAATTCTACCTTAACTGCTTCTGCATTTTTGACAATTGTAGTTTTCAAAACTTTATTAGCATCTTTAACTGTTGCTATTTTATCCATTTTAACTTTTAAAGCTGCTTTATCTGCTACACTAATTACTGGCTTAATTTTATCACATTTATCTTTATTTACATTTTTGCAATCTTTGTGCCTCTTATTAAAATTTTTCTTATCTGCATGATTTTTAACGAACTTAACATCCCTTTGTTGAGTTTTTTCATTTTTAAAATCTAACTTTTGTGCTACTGCAGTTGGTTTTACACAATTCGTATCTTTATTCCGTTCATTAGCATAAACCCCCGATGATACACCTATTGATAATGTTAAAGCGATTACAAATAAACTTAGTTTAGCAGTTTTCATGTTAATTCCTCCTCATATTATCCTTATGTAAATAACAATTATTAATCATTATTCCATATTTATCATTCTCTTTTATATACGATACATTATATGATTTTTTAGAGGGTTTTTAAATTTTAGTTAGAATTTTATTTTATTTATCATATAAACTACTTTGTCACTTCAATTTATCTTCACTAAACATATATGCCACTACAGAATTTTGTGCGGAGCTTTCAATAAAATTATATATAATAACTTTAAGTTTTTAAATAATATTTTCTAATGATCTATGATATTTTATGGAATGCCTTATTTTGGTCATCATTGACAAATATAGAAAATAACGATATTATTTATTTTAACAATGAAACGGTTTTCATTGTTAAAATATTTGTAAAATAAATAATCAAAGGAGTGGAGAATAATGTATAAAAAGTACAAACAGTTAAAATACATATTGTTAATTACATTTATTGCATCTCTTACTTTTATACCAGTAGCAACTGTTTCAGCAGCAACTGAGTCACCGGTTGAATTGGCAGCAACCTCAATTTCAGATACATCAGTGGTATCAGATCCACTTGATGCTCTCAATAAGAAAGCTAATAAGAAATTATCATCGATTACCCCCGGAACTGCATTTGTTGATAAAAAAGGTAATACTATTGATGCACACGGAGCCGGTATAACCTATGATCAAAAAACACATAAATACTATATGTATGGTGAATATCATTCAGGCGCATGGCCTTCAGCCGGAGTGAGATGTTACTCGTCAAAAGATCTTTACAATTGGACTGATGAAGGCATGGCTTTAACTATGATTGAATCGAAGGACCAGTTTACTAATGATCCTTTAATTTCAAAACTCTATGCAGGTAGAACTGATAAGGATAACATCTGGGCTGATATCAGAATTGGTAGAATTGTTGAAAGACCTAAAGTAATTTATAATGCTACTACAAAGAAATATGTAATGTGGATGCACACGGACGGAGATAAAGATCCAAACAATAATGCACAAAATTATGGGAAAGCTCAAGCAGGTTGTGCTTTAAGTGATTCACCAAAAGGTCCCTTTGTATATCAAAAGGGTTTCCGTATGGATCAATGTCCTGCAGATCAAAAAGATTATCAACCAGGCAGTCCTGGTATGGCTCGTGATATGAACTTATTTAAGGATGATAACGGTACTGCCTACCTTATTTATTCAAGCGAAGAAAACCTTACTATTTACATTTCAAAGCTGACTGCAGATTATACAGACGTTATAGGCTGGCATAAAGATGGTAATGTTGATGTAAATGGCAAGGCTATTCGAGATACAACATATAAGGCCGTTTACGGAGTAGATTATACAAGAGTATTCCCAGGTGCTCAGCGTGAAGCTCCTGCACTTTTTAAATATGATGGAAAGTATTATATGTTAACCTCAGGAGCAACAGGATGGGCTCCAAATCAAAATAAATATACTGTTGCAGACAATATTATGGGGCCTTGGTCTTCTATGGTTGACCCCTTTGTAAGAACATTAGCTACCGATCCTAATCCAAAAACAGCCTTCGGATCTCAAACAACTTGTGTTATTCCTGTTGACCCTGCAAAAGGAAAATTCATTTATATGGGCGACATATGGAATGGAGGAGATTTTAGTAACGGAGGTGCAAAATATGTATGGTTACCCATTGATTTTGGACAAGGAACTGATATGACTATAAAATGGCATGATAGTTGGAATCTATGTGCTTTGAATAATGCCGCGAAGATAGATATTAAAACAAAATTGCCAGAAGCTGTTGCAACCAGAACAACCCTAGCCTTACCTAGCCATCTAGAAGTTAACCAAAATGGAGTTACAAATACAACTCCTGTAACATGGTCATTAAATTCTGTTCTAGTCACTAATGCATCATTTTCACTACCAGGCTTATATACTTTTCAGGCTACACTTCCTAAATATAATAACAAAACTATAAGCTTTAAAATTACAGCTATTCCTGACAAAACATTATACTTCGTAAATAGCAGTGGTTATAGAACAAGTGATTATAACCTAATGACCTCCTACATGCAGGATACACTTGAAAATAAGAGTGTTGTTGATCAAGCATATAATGATGGCGATGCTACTCCATGGGGCTTTGTAGGAACAAATACTAATACATCAAGTTCAGCCGGTGGAGACATTTTTTCAACGCTAAGATATCTTAATGGCGGAAATAGTAGTACTTCATCTGTAGGCAAGGACCTTACCTACAAGTTTACTGTAAAAAATGGGTCATATACTATTTATACTGGTTTTAATGATGTATGGA